>Ga0116161_1002119_pt1 | contig 19458 bp, 30 predicted proteins | sample AD_JPNAS3_MetaG_FD_89877 | JGI IMG/M metagenome (GOLD analysis project Ga0116161, IMG submission 89877) | Active sludge microbial communities of municipal wastewater-treating anaerobic digesters from Japan - AD_JPNAS3_MetaG | ecosystem: Engineered > Bioreactor > Anaerobic > Digestate | place... | reverse complement strand
GAGAGCCGAATGATTGGGGTGGGCCGCTGGGGGACGAGGACGAGAGACGAGGGACGATTGTCTTGAGGGGGGTCAGGAGAGGCGCTCGAGGCGTTCGACGACGTCGGCATAGGCCGCGTCGAGGTGGAAGATGCGCTTGTAGTATTTGACGGCGCGTTCGGGCTGGCGGATTTTCTCCAGCATGCGGGCGACGATGTAGGTGTTGTCGAGCAGTTCGGGATGCCGCGCGACCGTCTCGCGGGTCAGTTCCATCGACGACATCACCTCGTCGGCCATGTCGAACATGCCGCGGTCGCAGAGGGTGACGGCCATCTTGCTCATCGCGACATCGGCCAGCTTTTCCTCGGCGCCGGCGCGCTGATAGTGCTTGATCGCGTGCTCGTATTCGCCGCGTTCGCTGTGGAGTTCGGCCTTTTCGAAATGCTCGGCGGCGGTCATTTCGCCCGAGCGGAAGCGTTCCTCGAGCCGGCGCATGCGGTAATCGCTGCGATTCTGCTCCATGCGGTCGCCCATCTTGCGCAGCGTCCGGTTCTCCGGGTTGGCCTGGAGCGCGGTTTCATAGACTTCCCACGCCAGCTCATGGTCGTCGAGGCGCTGCTGGATTTCGATGAGCATCAGCATGAAGGTCTCGTCGGCGGCCATCTCGTCGATGAGGGTGAGGCCGACATTGGAGGCCTCCTCCAGGTCGCCGAGGCGGAACGCGGCCTCGACCCAGAGGGCGCGGTCCTCGGCGGAGAGGCCCGGGTTGCGGGCACGCATCGGCGGCTCGAGCGCCGCGCGAATCCCGCTCCAGTCCTCGACGTTGCGGCAGGCCTGCGCGAGCATGCGGCGGGCGGCCAGGTGGTCGGGGGCGCGGCCGAGGATGCGGCGGCAGCCGTCGATGAGCAGCGCGTCGGGGTTGAGCGCCTTGTCCGACATGCGGGCGTAGAGCGCCAGCAGGTCGTCGAAGCGCCCCTCCTGGAAATAGAGATCGCCCAGGTAGTCGCTCAGGCGGTAGCTCTGCTGGATGCGGTCGATGGCCTTGCGCAGCTTGAGTTCGATGATTTCGCGCAGGGCGGGGGAGAGTTCCAGCAGCGTCTCGCAGTGTTCGATGATGGCGTCGGCGCGCCCCAGATCGATCAAGGCGTCGATCAGCTCGAGCCGGCGGCCGGTATCCTCGCCGCGCTCGCGCAGGGCGGACGTCATCTGTTCGATGGCCTGCTCGGCGCGCCGGCGGGCGAGATCATTGCGCAGAGACTGCAGCAGCGACTGGTCCGCGTCGGGGGGGACGCGTTCTTCGGCGTCGCGCAGGCGCGCCTCGGCGCCGGGCAGATCGCCCTGACGCAATAGCAGCCGGCCCAGGCGCGCATGCCCGCGCCAATCCTCCGGGACGATCTCGATCATCCGTTCGAGGATCGCGCGCGCGCGATCCTGCTCCTCCTCGTCGAGCAGCAGCTGGGCATAGGTGAGATAATGCTCGGGATCGGGGTCGCCGGCGTCGACGAGGCGATGGAGATGTTCGCGCGCGCGGGGCAACTGCGACGACTCGCTGTAGTAACGGACGAGCTGGCGGCTGAGATGGAGCCGGGTGGGATCGCGCTCGACGACCTGCTCGAGCAAGGCGGCGCCCTCGCGGCGGCGGGTTTCGGCAACGTCGCTCAACATGAGTTGAGCCAGTTGGATGCGGATCTCATTGTTTTCGGGGAGCTGTTCCAGCAACTCGCGGTAGAGCGCGATCGCGTTGTCGTAGGGCGCGCCTTCCTGCTCGGCGATCTGGCGAATCTGCTCGAGCGCCTGGGCGTAGTTGCCCAGTTTGACGTTAAGCCGCTCGCGCAGGCGGAGCAGGTCCATGTTTTCGCGCAGGCGGCCCTGCTCGAGCAGGTCGAGCGCCTCCTGGTCGCGTCCGAGCCGCACATAGTCGTCCAGAATGCGTTTGTCGATGTTGGGGGTCGCCGGTTCCAGCTCGCGCAGGCGGAGCAGGCAGTCCAGCGCGCGGTCGATTTCGCCGAGCGAGCGGAAACAGCGCTCCATCGCGCGCACGACGCGGGTCTCGTCCTGCTGGCGGGGGTGGCCCAGCTGATCGAGCAGGCGGACGGCGGCCGCGCACTCGTCGGCGTCGACATAGAGCAGGCCGGCCAGGCGCAGGGTGGCGAGATGGCCGGGCCGGAAACGCAGGCTGGTGCGCAGGAAGCGCAAGGCGGCGCCGCGCCAGCCCCGGTCGTGCGCGGACATGCCCAACCGGCGGAAGAGACGCGCCAGGAGCCACTCGGCGAGGATCACGAAAAGCGGGAAGCCGACGCCGACGGCGGGCGCGGCGATCCGGCTCATCCAGGTCAGATGCGGGTCGAGAGCGACGAGTTCGGCGGCGGGGAAGCTGGTGAACGCGAACAGGTTGAGGAAAACCCAGATCGGCCAGCGGCGCCCGGCGAAGGGATCGAGACGGCGCAGATAAATCGCCAGCGTGCCGATGAGCAGGACGCCGCCGGCCAGCGGGATGTAATAGAACGAGCGGTGAGGGGGCGCGTCGAGCCAGGCGCTGAACCAGTTGAGCGCGGGGATGTCGAGGCCGCCGCCGATCAGTTGGAGGCTGAGCACGACTCCCAGTAAAGCCCAGCAGGTGGCGACCAGACCGTAGGAAGTTCGGGGCTCAATGGCGGACATGGTCAGATTATGGAAGAAACGTCAAGGGCAGCCAAGCGGAATTGGGCGGAGGCGGAAGGGGGTGGAGAAGGGGCGAAGAAAGGGTGGATTGGACCACGCAGGACACGAATGGACACGAAAGAAGAACGCAAGGGACGAGGGCCGGATCCTGCGCGAAGGGGCTGAAAATGGAGCGGCGGCCGGGAGGGAGGTCCGGCCGCCGCGGGGGGTGGGGCGAGGAGGGAATGATGGGTTCTGTCAGCGGGAGTAAAGCTCGACGATGAGCTGTTCGTTGACTTCGATGTCGGCGAGGTCCTCGCGCGAGGGAATGCGCAGGAACTGGGCGGTGCCGGCATCGGGATTGAACTCGATCCAACTGGCGCGCTGGCCGGTCTTCTCGATCAGCGCGGCGGTTTCGCCATAGACCTTGCCGGAGCGGACCTTGTCGGAGATCGAGACCTGATCGCCGACGCGGACCTGATAGGACGGGCGGTCCACCTTCTGACCGTTGACGCGGGCATGGCCGTGGACGATCAACTGGCGGGCCTGGGCGCGGGTGGCCGCCAGGCCGGCGCGGTAGAGGACGTTGTCGAGCCGCTGCTCGAGCAGTTGCAGCATGACCTCGCCGGTGACGCCGCGGAAGCGGTCGGCCTTCTTGTAATAGCGGATGAACTGGCGCTCGAGGACGCCGTAGATCCGCTTGAGGCTCTGCTTTTCGCGCAACTGATTGGCGTAGGGCGACTGTTTGGTGCGCGACTGAGCGGACGCGCCCGGGGGGAACGGCCGCTTGAGCCACGGGCATTTGCCCTTGTGGTAGCGTTCGCCCTTAAGGTGGAGATTCTTCCCCTCCCGGCGGCAAAGCCGGTCAACGGGGCCGGTATAACGTGCCACGCTCTGATATCCTCCTGCCTTCGGTGAAAGGCGTTGCGTCCTTCGCTGGCTGAGTTGGTCGCGGGCCGGTCGGCGCGGGGCTAGGCCTGGCGCATCCGGGCCATTTCCTTGCGCCGCTGATGCATCCGCTGGCGCAACAGTTTGCGGCGATCCCTGGGCCGCTCGGTCGTTTCGTCGCCGCCCGGCGCGGCGTCGACAAACTCGATGAACGCCATTGCGGCGCCGTCGCCCATCCGCACGCCGTCCTTGACGATGCGCAGGTAGCCGCCGGGGCGGTCCTTGGAACGGGGGGCGATCTGGTCGAACAGCTTGCTGACGGCGAAGCGATCCTGCAGGCGGCTGATCGCCAGGCGCTTGGAGGCGAGCGAGCCTTCCTTGGCCAGGGTCACCAGGCTTTCGACGAAGGGGCGCAGCGCATCGGCCTTGGGTTTGGTCGTGCGGATGCGTTCATGTTCGACCAGCGCCACGGCGAGGTTGCGCAGCATCGCCGCGCGGTGTTCGGTGGTTCGGTTCAGTCGGCTCTTGATCTTGCGGTGTCGCATCGTCGTTCAGTTCCTGGGTTGGACTTGGCCCGGCGCCGCGGCGGCCGATCAGGCGTTCTCGTCGGTCGACATGATCGGCATGCCGGTCTCGTCGAGGCGCATGTTGAAGCCGAGGCCCATCTCCTTGAGGATGTTCTTGATTTCGGTGAGCGATTTGCGGCCGAAGTTGCGGTATTTGAGCATTTCGCTTTCGGATTTCTGGACCAGGTCGCGAATCGTCTTGATCCCGGCCGCTTCGAGACAGTTGTAGGAGCGGACCGACAGTTCGAGTTCCTCGATGCTCTTGTCGAGCTTCTCTTCGACATCGGAGGCGGGCAGGGCGGCCTCGGCTTCCTCGCCGACGGGCTGCAGGACTTCGACTTCCTCGCCCGGGCGGATGAAGATATCGAGGTGGTTCTTGAGGATCTGCGCCGCGGTAGAGACGGCCTCCTCGGGGCTGACGGTGCCGTCGGTGTGGACTTCGAGGACAAGCCGATCGAAGTCGGTCACCTGGCCGACACGGGCGCTCTCGACCTGATACTGGACATTCTGGATCGGGGAGAAAACGGCGTCGATCGCGACCAGGCCGATGTCGTCGGGATCCTTCTTGAACTCGGAGGCGGGGACGTAACCGCGGCCGGTGGCGATCGTGATCTCCATCTGGAGCACGGCGCCCTCATCCAGGTTGGCGATGACGTGATCGGGGTTGAGGATTTCGACGTCGGCGTTCAGTTCGATGTCGGAGGCCTTGACCTGCTTCGGGCCATGGGCCTCCAGGTAGACGGTGGTCTGCGGGATCAGGGGGGACATCCGGATGTGGAGCCCCTTGAGGTTGAGGATCACATCGGAGATATCCTCGCGCAGGCCTTCCTTGACCATGAATTCGTGGGCCACCCCTTCGATCCGGACGGAGACGACGGCCGCGCCGGGGATCGAGGAGAGGAGGATCCGGCGAAGGGAATTGCCGATGGTGACGCCAAAGCCGCGCTCGAACGGTTCGGCGACGAACCGGCCGAAAGTCGGCGTCAGGGTGTCGGTCTCCACGGCCAGATGTCGCGGCTTGATCATCGCTTTGAAATTCATCTCGTCGCATCGCTCCTTGTGTGACGACTGGGGCGGGCTGGATGTCCGATCCGGCCGTCCGCCGGTGAGGAAACTCGTCCTGCTCAGGCAGGGACTCCGTGGGCCGATCAGACCCGTCGTTTCTTGGGCGGTCGGCAGCCGTTGTGCGGAATCGGGGTCACGTCGCGGATGATCCGGATCTCCAGGCCGCTGGCCTGCAGGGACCGGATGGCGGCCTCGCGCCCCGAGCCGGGTCCGCGCACCCAGACCTCGACCGAGCGCAGGCCGTGATCCATCGCCTTGCGGGCGGCGTTTTCGGCGGCCAACTGGGCGGCGAACGGGGTGCTCTTGCGCGAGCCCTTGAAATTGGACGACCCGGCCGAGGCCCAGGAGAGCGTGTCGCCGGCGGTGTCGGTAATCGTCACGATCGTGTTGTTGAACGTCGCGTGGATATGCGCCACGCCGACCGTGACATTCTTGCGGACCTTGCGTTTGATCTTGGCCGCTGATTTTTCCTTCTTCGCCATGCCGTCTCATCCGTTCTGGTGAATCATGGGGCGTGTCGGGGGAGGTGTTGCGCCCCCGCGGAGGTTGCGGGCTCAGCCCTTGGGCGGCGCCTTCTTCTTGCCGGCGATGGCCCGGGCCGGGCCCTTGCGCGTGCGGGCATTGGTCCGCGTGCGCTGGCCGCGGACGGGCAGGCCGCGGATGTGGCGCGTGCCCCGATAGCAGCCGATGTCCATCAGCCGCTTGATGTTCTGCTGAACTTCGCGGCGCAGGTCGCCCTCGACCTTATACTCGGCGTTGGTCAGCAGGTTGTTGAGGCGGCCGACCTCCTCCTCGGTCAGGTCGCGGACGCGGGTATCGGGGTTGATCTGCGCCTGGCGGAGCAGGTTCTGCGAGCGGGCGGGGCCGATGCCGTAGATATAACGGAGCCCGATTTCGACGCGCTTGTCGCGCGGGAGGTCGATGCCGGCAATGCGTGCCACGGGTGCTCACTCCATTCAAGCGGAATTCAAAATTCAAGGGTTGGCGATAACGGGCTCAGCCCTGGCGCTGTTTGTGTTTGGGGTTTTCGCAGATCACGCGGACGACGCCCTTGCGCCGAATGATCTTGCATTTATTGCAGATTTTCTTGACCGAAGCTCGTACTTTCATGGTCGTCGCCCCTCGCCCCGTGCATTATTTGAACCGGTAAGTGATGCGCCCGCGGGTCAAATCGTAGGGCGACAGTTCGACGGTAACCTTGTCGCCCGGCAGAATCCGAATGAAATTCATGCGCATCTTGCCCGAAATGTGGGCCAGGACCTTCAACCCGTTTTCCAGCTCAACGCGGAACATCGCATTGGGAAGGGGTTCGATGACCGTCCCACTGATTTCGATGGCATCTTCTTTGGCCATAAGCGGATCTGGATCAGGCTCCCGCGTGTGTTGGGTGGTTCTGGCCGTATGACTGGAACTCATGGAGTCCAAACACACACCAAAACTCAGATCTTATGATTCCAGAGAGGTGGAATCAAGCCTTTTTTGGGCGGCGCGGCGTCTCCCGGGGGCAAATCCGCCCAGGGCCGTCGCCCGCCCGCCCGCTCCGCGCGCGCTCCCCTCCCCCCGGGTGATCAGGGGGCCGTCAGGACCCAGGGTCCGTCCTCCGTCACGGCGATCGTGTCCTCCATGTGGGCCGACCGGCTGCCGTCGGCCGTAACGACCGTCCAGCGATCCTCGCGCAGCAGGGTCTGATACGTGCCGACGTTGACCATCGGCTCGATACAGACGACCATGCCGACCTGCCAGCGGACGCCCCGCCCCGGCTCGCCGTAGTTCGGGATCTTGGGGTCCTCGTGCGGGCGGCGGCCGATCCCGTGGCCGGTGTAATCGCGCACGACGGCGAAGCCGTTGCGCTCGACGTGGGCCTGGACGGCGGCGGAAAGATCGCCCATCCGCAGGCCCGGGCGGAGGAATTCGATGCCGATTTCCAGCGCCTCGCCGGTGACCTGGATCAACCGGTTGGAGACCTCATCGGCGCGGCCGACGGGGACGGTGCGCGCCATATCGGCATAGTAGCCGTCGAGGATCAGGCCCAGGTCGAGGCTGGCGATGTCGCCCTCGACCAGGACACGCTTGCCCGGGATGCCGTGCACGATCTCCTCGTTGATCGAGATGCAGAGCGAGCCGGGGAAATCGTAGAGGCCGAGGAAGGCGGGGATTGCCCCGCGGCGCTCGATCTCGTGTCTGGCCACCCGGTCCAGTTCACCGGTGGTGACGCCGGGGCGGACGTGGCCGATCACCTCCTCCATGACTTCGCGCAACAGGGCGCCGGCGCGGCGCATCGTGTTGAGCTCGTCCTTCGATTTGATCGTGATCCGGTTGGCCAAGGCTGCTGCTCCGGCTCGGTCCGGCGTCGTGGCCGGCTCAAAGGGTGCTCGGGCTGCCGTGCATCAGCGGCTCGAGCACCTGGCGGATGTGGTGGAACACGGTTTCCGGGTTGCCCTCGGCCGGGATCCGGTAGAAATAGTGCTCCTTCTGCATCTCCGCCAGAATCGGCTCGGTTTCGTTGTGGTAGACGCGCATCCGTTCGCGGATGGCGTCGACGGCGTCATCGGGGCGGATGATCAGCTCGCCGTTGCACTTGTCGCAGCGGTTGGGGACCGTCGGCGGCAGATCGAGCAGATGGTAGACCGCGCCGCAGGTCCCGCAGATGCGTCGTCCGGTGAGCCGTTCCACCAGACTGTCGTCGTCGATCTGGAGGTAGAGCATGGCGTTCAGGGGAACGGCCCAAGCCTCCAGTTTCCCGATCAGATGCCGCAGTTGGGGCACCGTGCGGGGATAGCCATCGAGCAGGACGCCGTCGCCATGGTCGATGGTGGACTTGAGGCGCCGAACCATGACCTCGTTGATGACGGGGTCCGGCACCAGATTGCCGTGGCTCATCAGCTCACCGGCGAGTCGGCCCAGGGGCGTCTGCTGGCGGATTTCATCGCGCAGGATGCCGCCCGAGGAGAGGTGCGCGAAGTGGAACGTGCGCTGGATGCGCTCGGACTGGGTGCCCTTGCCACAGCCGGGGGGCCCCAGAATGCCGATTACCATTCGCTGGGGAACCGGGCCACCTTCGGGCATTCAGCCCTCCTCGTCGTATTGCTGGACTGTTCGCCGCGCGGCGCGGCCGGGGCGATCACGCACCCCGCATGCGGACGACGGGCCGCCGCGAGCGGCTGCCGACGCGTCCACCGCTCCGGCCAAATCCTTCGTAATGGCGCATCATCAATTGCGACTCGATCTGCATCATCGTATCGAGCACGACGCCCACGACGATGATCAGGCCGGTGCCGCCCGCCATCTGCGCCACGCCGAACGGGATGTTGAAGCTGACGTAGAGCATGTCGGGGACGAGCGCGACGACGATCAGGAAAAACGCCCCGACGACGGTGATGCGCACCAGAATATGATCGATATAGTCGGCGGTGTGCTTGCCCGGCTTGATCCCCGGGATGTAGGCGCCGCTCTTCTTCAGGTTGTCGGCCAGGTCGACCGGATTGAGCGTGATGGCGGTGTAGAAGAAACAGAAGAAGGCGGTCAGCGCGATATAGGCCAGCGTGTAGATGTTGACCATCTTGAGCAGGCTGAAGATGCCGCCCGAGGTCAGATTGAAGGCATTGTAGGGGTTGTGGATCGAGTTCATCTCGAGCCAGCTGCTGATGGTGAAGCCGATCGAGCCGGGGGCGCCGCCGCCGAACATCGGCAGAATCATCGCCGGAAAGGTCAGGATCGCCGAGGAGAAGATCACCGGGATGACGCCGGCGGTGTTCAGCTTGAGCGGGATGAACGTGTTGCCGCCCTGGACCATTTTGCGCCCGACCATCCGGCGGGCGTGCTGGACCGGGACCTTGCGGTTGGCCTGCTGGCCGAAGACGATCAGCGCCGCCACCAGCACGCCGAGCGCGAGGACCATCATCAGCCCGATGGGGGTCATCGAGTTGTTGCGGATCGACATCAGGGCCAGGTTCAGGTCGATCGGATAGCGGGCGATGATCCCGATCGTGATGATGATCGAGATGCCGTTGCCGATGCCGTGCTGGCTGATCTTCTCGCCCAGCCACATGATGAAGCAGGTGCCGGTGCACATCGTCATCGCGGTGACGAAGAGGAACAGGGCGGGGTGATCGGGGATCAGCGAGAGTTGTTCGTTGAGCAGATAGATGCCGATGCCGAAGCCCTGGAACAGACTCAGGCCAACGGTGCCGTAGCGGGTCCACTGGGTGATTTTCTTGCGGCCGGCCTCGCCTTCCTTGCTGATCTTTTCCAGCCGGGGCCAGACGGCCGTGAGGAGCTGGAGGATGATGGAGGCCGAGATGTAGGGCATGATGCCCAGGGCGAAGACGGTCATCTGGCTGAAGGCGCCGCCGCTGAACATGTCGACGACGTTGAACACGCCGCCGCTGCCGAAGGTTCCGCGAAAGAACTCGCGGATCTTGACCGGATCGATGAACGGCGTGGGGACGTGGGCGCCGATGCGGTAGACGAGAATCAGCCCGAGCGTGATGAGCACCTTGCGGCGCAGGTCGGGGACGCGGAAGATGTTGATAAGGGAACCCAGGATCATGGTCAGATCTCTTCGCAGCGGCCGCCGGCGGCCTCAATGGCCGCGCGCGCGGCGGAAGAGAAACCGTGCGCCCTGACGGTCAGTTTTTTCTCCAGCTTGCCATTGGCGAGGACCTTGATGCGGCGGGCCTGGCGCGAGACGATGCCGGCGGCGAGCATCGCCTCGTGATCGACGGTGGCGCCGTCCTCGAAGCCGTTCAGGTCGCGCAGATCGACTTCGTCGCGCCGGACCCGGAACCGGTCGTTGTTGAAGCCGAACTTGGGGAGGCGGCGGATGAGGCGCATCTGCCCACCCTCAAAGGCGGGGCCCTTGCCGCTGCCGGAGCGGGCCTGCTGGCCCTTGTGGCCCTTGCCGGCAGTCTTGCCCTGGCCCGAGCCCTCGCCGCGGCCGACGCGCTTGGGCTGCTGCTTTCTTCCCGGATCGCCGGGCAGCTCGTGCATCTTCAACATGATCAGTCGACCTCCTCGACCCGAACCAGATGATTGACGGCGAACACCATCCCGCGGACGGGGTCGGAGGCGTCCTTGACGACGCTCTGGTTGAGCCGATGCAATCCGAGCGCGCGGATCGTGCGTTGATGTTGCTTCTTGGCGCCGATCGCGCTCTTGACCCAGGTGATTTTCAGTTTGCTCGCCATCGCTTCACATTCCTGCCTTAACGGGATCCAGCGGGTCGGCCTCACGATCCGCTGTCGGGGCGGTCTTGTTCCTCGGCCGGCTGCTCGGCGGGGCGGCCGGGCTCCGCTGGCGGGGTCGCCTCGGCGGGCGAGGGGGTTTCGGCCGGCGCCGGGGCGGCCGCCGCGGCGGAAGGCGGATTCGGCGCGCCGCTGTCGGGCGCCGGAGGCTCGGCGGGGGCGGGCTGGGGGGCGGCTTCGGCCGGTTGCGGGGCGGCCGGGGCCGGGGCCGGCGCCGCGGCGCGCACGCCAGCGGGCTGTTCCGCGGACGCGGCGGGTTTCTCCTCGGCTTTGGAGTCGCCCCGGGCATCCTCGCCCAGGACACGCGCCAGCGTGTCTTCGTAGATCGCCGCGGCGCGCTTGCCGATCAGTTCGTCGATCTTCTTGCCGCGCAGGCGGGCGACATGCTCGGGCCGCTTGAGCGAGGCCAGCCCCTGGAGCGTCGCCTTGGCGACGTTCATCACGTTGTCCGAGCCGAGGCTCTTGGCCAGGATGTCCTGGACGCCGGCCAATTGAAGCACCTTGCGCACCTGGGCGCCGGCGATCAGGCCGGTACCTTCGGAAGCCGGCTTGAGCAGGACGCGGGCGGTGGAGTAGAGGCCATAGACTTCGTGGGGGACGGTGCGGCCGACGAGCGGGACCTGGATCAGGTTCTTCTTGCCATTCTCGACCGCCTTGGCGATGGCCTCGGGGACTTCGTTGGCCTTGCCGAAGCCGAGGCCGACGTGGCCCTCGCCATCGCCGACGACCACCAGCGCGGAGAAACTGAAGCGCCGGCCGCCCTTAACCACCTTGGCGCAGCGGTTCAGGACGATCAATTCGTCGCGCAGGTTGAGCTTGGAGGGATCGATGCGGGCCGCCTTGATGACGGGCATCGCCTCCTCCTGCGGTTCCTTCGGCTCGCGATTTTTCTGCTCGGTCGAGTTCATGCTGGCATCCTTAACCTTCGGTTCTCTCAAAACTTCAAGCCACTCTTGCGCGCCGCTTCGGCGAACGCCTTGACGACGCCGTGGTAGCGGTAGCCGCCGCGGTCGAAGACGACCTGCTCGACCCCCTGGGCGCGGGCGCGCTCGGCGATCAGCGCGCCGAGCTTCTCGGCCCAGGCGCGGTTGCTGAAGTTGCGCGCCTCGCTCTTGTTCGCCTTGTTGTTGGTGGTCACGAAGCAGATCGTGCGCCCGGCGCTGTCGTCGATCACCTGGGCGTAGATGTGCTTCAGGCTCTTGTGGATACACAGCCGGGGGCGCTCGGGGCTGCCGGCCACCTTGCGGCGGACGCGCAGGTGGCGCCGAGTCAGTGCTTCAGTGCGTGTCAAGGCCATCGTGCCCAACTCCTCAGTCGCTCAATCGATCCGCGGTCGCGCGGGACCGCGCTGTCGCCGTGCCGCATCAGACGCCGGCCTTGCCCACCTTGCGCCGGATGTGTTCGCCGCTGTAGCGGATGCCCTTGCCCTTGTAGGGCTCCGGCGGGCGGATGCGCCGGATATTGGCCGCCACCTGGCCGACGAGCTGCTTGTCGATCCCGTTGACGGTGACGTGCGTCGGGTCGGGGACGGCGAGGGTGACGCCGTCGATCGGCCCGAAACGCACCTCATGGCTGAAACCGAGGTTCATCACGAGCGTCTTGCCGTCCATCGTGGCGCGGTAGCCGACGCCGACCAGCTCAAGCTGCTTGGCGAAGCCTTCGGCGACGCCGGTCACCATGTTGCGGATCAACCGCTGGTAGAGGCCGTGATAGGCGCGGTCCTGACGTTCGTCGCTGTGGCGTTCGACGAGCAGCGCGCCGTCCTCCAGGCGGACCTTGACGTGATTGTGGAAGTCCAGGCTCAGGCTGCCCTTGGGGCCCTTGACGGTCAGGACGTTGCCATCGATGCGGGCCTCGGCGCCGCGGGGCAAGGTGATGGGAATTTTGCCGATACGAGACACGGTAGGTCACTCTCCTGGATGGCGTGGGCGCCGCGGCGCTTACCAGATGCTGCAGATGATTTCGCCGCCGACGTTCTGGCGCCGGGCCTCGCGGCCGGTCATCACGCCCTTGCTGGTGCTGACGATCGTGGTGCCCATGCCGCCGAGCACCTTGGGGATATCGTGGCTGCCGGAATAGCGGCGCAGGCCGGGCCGGCTGACCCGGGTCAGGCCGTTGATCACCTTCTCGCCGCCCGGGCCGAACTTCAGATAGACGATGAGCAGGTTGTGCGAGAGGGGTTTGGCATCGCGCTTGTCGCCCGCCTTGGGATTGCGCTTGACGCTGCCGGCGCGGACGACCTTGAAGTATTTGATGTAGCCTTCCTCGCGCAGGATCTTGGCGATCGCGATCTTCATCTTGCTGGCCGGCATGCGCACCGAATCCTGCTTGGCATGGATCGCGTTGCGCAGGCGCGTCAGCATATCGGCGATGGGGTCGGTCACGACTGACATGTTCGTCCGGTTCCTCTTCCCTTGGCGGTTCTCACCAACTCGACTTGGTCACGCCCGGGATCTGCCCCAGGCTGGCGTACTTGCGGAAGCACAGCCGGCACATTTTGAATTGCCGCATGAAGGCGCGCGAACGGCCGCACAGCGGGCAGCGATTGTGCTGGCGCGTCTTGAACTTGGGCTTTCTGAGCGCCTTGGCTTTCAGACAGGTTCTGGCCACGGAATCGATCTCCTTCGTCCCTCACGCTAAAAATACGTCTTCTCGTTCCTGGTCCCTCATCCACGTGATCGAGTTGAGCGGTTCTGTCGTCCCTACGGGACTCTCCGGTTCTTCTTTCCCGTTTTCCCGCCACTGAAGTGGCGGGCTGAAGTCTTCCGTCCCTGGCGGGACTGGGCTTCGGGCGAGGCCGGCGATGCCTCGGCTATTCGATGCCCGGATTTATTCTTCCTTGTTCTGGCTCTCAGTTCGGCCCCCAAGGGGCGGCTCAAATGCCCCCAGCGGGACTGGGCTTTGGGCGAGGCCGGCGATGCCTCGGCTATTCGATGCCCGGATTTATTCTTCCTTGTCCTGGCTTCTCAGTTCGGCCCCCAAGGGGCGGCTCAAATGCCCCCAGCGGGACTGGGCTTTGGGCGAGGCCGGCGATGCCTCGGCTATTCGATGCCCCGCGTTCTTTCGCTCCTTGTCCTCATTCTCCAATCGGCCCCGAGGGGGCAGCTCAAATGCCCCTGGCGGGACTGGGTCAAGCCTCAGTTCTCGCGCAGCGGCAGGCCGAAGCGCCGCAGCAGCGTCCGGCAGTGGTCGTCGCTTTTCGCATTGGTCACGAGCGTGATGTTCATGCCGAAGGTCTGCTGCACCTGGCGGTGATCGATCTCGGTGAAGATCGTATGCTCGCGGATGCCGAAATTGTAGTTGCCCTTGCCGTCGAACGCCCGCGGGGGGAGGCCGCGGAAGTCGCGGATGCGGGGGATCGCGACGTTGATCAGGCGCTCGAGGAACTCATACATGTAGGGCCCGCGCAGCGTGACCATGCAGCCGACGGGCATGCCGGCGCGCAGTTTGAACGCCGCGACCGAGATCTTGGCCCGGGTGCGCCGGGGCTTCTGGCCGCTGATCAGGGCCAGGTCCTCCTCGGCGGCCTGGAGGATCTTCTCATCGCGCGAGCCTTCGCCGACGCCCATGTTGAGCACGACCTTGAGCAGGCGGGGGACCTCCATCACGTTCTTCAGCTTCAGCTCGTCCATCAGGCTGGGGCGGATCCGCTCCTGATAATCGGCGAGCAGCCGGGGCCGGTAGCCGTTCTGTGTCGCTTTGTCACTCATCATCCACGCTCTTGGGTGTCGGTTGGGGGGACGGGCAGAGTCGCGCCGGTCAGACCGTCACCTCCTTGGATTCGCCGCGCAGCTTCAACACGCGCTGCTTGTTGCCGTGCTCGTCGGTCTTGACGCGGAAGCGCGCCGCGCGCCCGCGACCGCCGGTCTCGACGAGCATCAGGTTGCTCATGTGGATCGGCGCTTCCTTCTCGATGATGCCGCCGGCATCCTGCTGGCCGCGGGCCTTCTGGTGCTTCTTGACGCGGTTGACGCCCTCGACGATCGCGCGCTGACGCGCGGTGTCGACGGCCAGCACGCGGCCGCGGGCGCCCTTGAAGGCGCCGGAGATCACCAGAACCAGGTCGTCGCGTTTGATGCGCAGGGCCATCGCTCCACTCCCTAGATGACTTCGGGCGCCAGCGAAACAATCTTCATGAAGTTTCGCTTGCGCAATTCGCGGCCGACCGCACCGAAGATACGGGTTCCAATCGGCTCCATGTTGGCGTTGATCAGGACGGCGGCGTTGCTGTCGAAGCGGATGTAGGAGCCATCCTCGCGGCCGACTTCCTTGACCGTGCGCACGATGACGGCCTTGACGACCTGACCCTTCTTGATGTTGCTGTCGGGGGCGGCCTCGCGCACCGAACAGACGATCACATCGCCGATGCTGGCGTAGCGCCGGCGCGACCCGCCGAGCACCTTGAAACAGCGCAGCTTGCGCGCGCCGCTGTTGTCGGCCACATCCAGTACGGTATATTCCTGAATCATCGTCGTCTCGCATTCCCAGCGTTCTCGGCCGCGCCCCGGCGGCACGGCGCATCGCCAGCGAAGTCGGCTACTTCGCCCGCTCCAGAATCGCGCTGACGCGCCAGCGCTTGTGGCGCGACAGCGGCCGCGTTTCGATCACGCGCACGGTATCCCCTTCGCGGCAGTTGTTCTCCTCGTCGTGGGCATAGAGCCGTTTGGTCTGGCGCATCGTCTTGCCGTAGAGCGGGTGCTTGACCATGCGGTCGACGGCGACCACGACGGTCTTGTCCATTTTGGAGCTGACGACGCGCCCGACGCGTTCCTTGACGTTGCCGCGGGTTTCGGTCTGATTGGCCATAGCCCTGCTTCACTCCGTTTCGCGCGGTCCGGCGGACCGCGGCATCAATCTCAGGCCCGCGCTTCGGCCGGCCGCCGTTTCTCGGTCAACACACTGAGCACCCGCGCCAGATCGCGGCGGGTGCGCCGGATCCGCGAGGTGTCCTGCAGTTCCTTGGTCGTGTTCTTGACGCGCAGGTTGAACAGCTCGGTGCGGAGTTGATCGACCTGATCTTCCAGTTCCTCGATGCTCATTTTGCGATATTCGGCCGCTTGCATAGCGTTCTGCTCCGTTTACTCCGCGGCGCGCGCCACGAAAGTGGTCTTGATCGGCAACTTGTGCGAGGCCAGGCGCATCGCCTCGCGGGCCAGTTCCTCGCTCACGCCTTCGATCTCGAACAGGATCCGCCCCGGCTTGACCACGGCGACCCACAGTTCCGGGGCGCCCTTGCCCTTGCCCATGCGGGTTTCGGCCGGCTTCTTCGTCAGCGGCTTATCCGGGAAGACGTTGATCCACAGCTTGCCGCCGCGCTTGACGTGGCGGGTGATGGCGATGCGCGCGGCCTCGATCTGGCGGTTGGTGACCCAGGCATCGTCGAGGGCCTTGAGGCCGTATTCGCCGAAGCTCAGGCTGGAACCGCGCCAGGCCAGTCCGCGGCGGCGGCCTTTCTGGACCTTGCGGTGTTTGACTCGTTTCGGAATCAGCATGTCGTTTCTCTGCCCGGTGGACTAGCCGGAGCGCCCAGGCTCCGCCGTGCGTGCCGGCCGTCAGGCGGCCGCGCGCTTGCGCGTCACTTCCTTGAATTTTTCGCCCTTGAAGATCCAGACCTTGACGCCGATCTTGCCGAACTTGGTGCTGGCCTCGGCGAAGCCGTAATCGATCTCGGCGCGCAGGGTGTGGAGCGGCACGCGGCCGCGACGATACCATTCGCGCCGGGCCATTTCGGCGCCCGCCAGCCGGCCGGCGCAGTGAATCTTGATGCCCAAGGCGCCGGCGTCCATCGAGGACTGCATCGTTTTCTTCATCGCGCGGCGGAAGCCGATGCGGCGCATCAACTGACCGGCGACGTTTTCGGCGACCAGTTGCGCCGACAGTTCCGTCCGCTTGACCTCCTCGATGTTGATCGTGACGGTTTTGCCGGTCATCTGCTCCAGGTTCTTGCGCAGGTTCTCGATCTCGCTCCCCTTGGGGCCGATGATGATGCCGGGGCGGCCGGTGGCGACGGTGATCTTGCAGCGCGAACCGGCGCGCTCGATCGTGATGGCCGCGATGCCCGCATGGTAGAACTGCTTGCGGATCGTGTTGCGCAGGCGGATGTCCTCGTGGAGGAACTCGGCGTATTTGAACTTGGTGGTGTACCAGCGCGAGTCCCACGTGCGCGTGATGCCCAGTCGGTTGCTGATGGGGTTGACCTTCTGGCCCATGGACCTCTCCCGTTCCTCAAGCTTCCCTGTACAGGCGAATGGTGATGTGCGACATCCGTTTGCGAATGATGTTGGCGCGGCCGAAGGCCTTGGGCCGGTAGCGTTTGAGCATCGGCCCGCCGTCGACGAAAATCTCGCCGATGATCAGCTCCTCGGGGTCGACGCCCTCGGCGCGCTCGCCGTTGCGGGCATTGGCCACGGCCGATTTGAGCAGGTTGCTGATGACCGGGGCGGCCGACGGGCGATGGACCAGTTGCAGTTGCTCCTGGGCCTCCTCCACCGTCAGGCCGCGCAGCAGGTCGGCCACGATGCGCGCCTTGCGCGGCGGCACGCGGGTGAAGCGGACCGTCGCCGAGGTGACCACGGCGCCCAGGTTGGGTTTGCGAGCTGCGCGTGCTTTGGACATCGTAGGGTCTCTCCTGTCGACCGCGGGCTCAGCGCACGCCGGCGGCCTTGGCCTGTTTGCCGCCGTGGCTGCGGAACGTGCGGCTGGGGGCGAATTCCCCCAGCTTGTGCCCGACCATGTTTTCGTCGATGTAGACGGTCATGAACTGCTTGCCGTTGTGGACGGCCAGGGTGTGGCCGACCATGTCGGGGGTGATCATCGAGGCGCGCGCCCAGGTGCGGACGACGCGCTTCTGACCGGTGATGTTGAGCTCGCGGATCTTGGCCGCCAGCTTTTCATCGACGTAGGGGCCTTTTTTCAGGCTTCTGGCCATCGTCTCACCTCAATCGCTTACTTGTCGCGCCGGCGGCGGATGATGTCGCGGCTGCTCTGCTTGCGCGCGTTGCGGGTCTTGGCCCCCTTGGTCGGCTTGCCCCAGGGGGTGACCGGATCGCGCCCGCCCGAGGTGCGGCCCTCGCCGCCGCCGTGGGGGTGATCGACGGGGTTCATGGCGACGCCGCGGACCTTCGGGCGCCGGCCGAGCCAGCGCGTCCGGCCGGCCTTGCCCAGGCTGACGTTGCCGTGGTCCGAGTTGCCGACCGTGCCGATCATGGCGCGGCAGTCGGCGTGGACGAAGCGCATTTCGGAGGAGGGCATGCGCAGCGTGGCGCGATCGCCCTCGCGGGCCATCAACTGCACGCCGGCGCCCGCCGCGCGGGCCAACTGGGCGCCCTTGCCCGGCTTCATTTCGATGCAGCAGACCGTCGTGCCGACGGGGATGAGGCGCAGCGGCAGGACGTTGCCCGGCGCGATGTCGGCGCCCGGCCCCGACATCACCTTGTGACCCACCTTGAGCCCCTCGGGGGCGATGATGTAGCTCTTGGCGCCGTCGGCGTAATGCAGCAGCGCGATGAACGCCGAGCGGTTCGGATCGTACTCAATCGCGGCGACTTTGGCCGGCACGCCGTCCTTGAGGCGCTTGAAATCGATGACGCGGTATTTGCGGGGATGGCCGCCGCCGCGGCGGCGCACGGAAATCCGCCCGGTGTTGTTGCGCCCGCCCTTCTTGCTCAGCGGCTCGGTCAGGGACTTTTCGGGTTCCTTGGGGGTCAGCACCGAATAGTCGACCGTGCTCATCGTCCGGCGGCTGGGGGTGACGGGTTTGTAAGTCTTGATCGGCATCGTTCGTTCTTTCCAGCGGTCGAGCGGCGGGCGGCGCCGCGGCCTCAGATCAGGTTAATGCTGTCGCCTTCGGCCAGCGTGACGATCGCTTTCTTCCAGTCGGGGCGGCGGCCGAGCTTCGCCGTCCGCAGCCGCTTGCGTTTGCCCTTGACCCTGACGGTGTTGACGCCGACGACGCGGACGTTGAAGGCCTGCTCGATCGCGCGGCGGATTTCCACCTTGTTGCTGTCGACCGCCACCTTGAACGTATACTGCGGCCGCGCCATCGTCTGGCGGTCGGTCGCGCGCTCGGTCAGCAGCGGCCGATCCAGGATTTGGTAGGGATGCTTGCTCATTGGTACGTCGCCTCCACGCGCTTGACGACGTCGGGGGTCGTCAGCACCCAGTCGTGATAGAGCAGGTCGTAGACATTGAGGTTGTCGGCGTTGATCGGGGTGACGCCCGGGATGTTGCGCGCGGAGAGGGCCAGCGGCTCGTCGGTGGCGTTGGTGACGATCAGGACCTTGCCCTCGAGCTGGAGCCGACGCAGCAGGTCGGCGACCTGGCGCGTTTTGGGGGCGGTGACGCCGAAGTCGTCGATGACGACGAGCCGGCCGCCGGCGAGCAGTTCGCTGAAGATGGAGCAGAAGGCGTTGCGCCGGACCTTGCGGTTGATGCGGAAGGAGTAATCGCGCGGCTGAGGGCCGAAGACGATCGCGCCGCCGCGCCATTGCGTGGCGCGCGTGGAGCCCTGCCGCGCCCGGCCGGTGCCCTTCTGGCGATAGGGCTTCTTGCCGCCGCCGCTGACGCGGCCGCGCGTGCGCGTCGCATGGGTCCCGCGGCGCTGGTTGGCCAGATACTGCGTCAGCGCCTGGCGGACGCAATGCGGGTTGGGCTCAACGGCAAACACCGCCTCGTTCAGCTCCAGCGTCTGCCCGGTTGATCCGTCGGCTTTTCGCACTGTAACCGTTGCCATGGTCTCGTCCCTTGCCTTCCTCGCGGTTGGGGGGCGCCGCGCCGTTGCCGGCTCAGCCCTTGCCCGCCGCCTTGCGCGCCTGCCGGCGCCGCAACATCTTCAGACTCTTGCGCAGCATGACGTAGCCGTTGGGGTGGCCCGGCACCGAACCGCGCACCAGGATCAGGTGATTCTCGCGGTCGACATCGACCACGCGGATGTTCTGCACCGTCACGCGGGCGTGGCCCATGTGGCCGGGCAGCTTCTTGCCCTTGTGGACGTGCGAGGGGTCGGCCGAGGCGCCCATCGAACCGGACATCCGGTGATAGTTGGAGCCGTGGGTCTCGGGGCCGCGGCTGGAGTGATG
>Ga0116161_1002118_pt1 | contig 19473 bp, 16 predicted proteins | sample AD_JPNAS3_MetaG_FD_89877 | JGI IMG/M metagenome (GOLD analysis project Ga0116161, IMG submission 89877) | Active sludge microbial communities of municipal wastewater-treating anaerobic digesters from Japan - AD_JPNAS3_MetaG | ecosystem: Engineered > Bioreactor > Anaerobic > Digestate | place... | reverse complement strand
CCTGGTGCGCGCGGGGCTGCCCTACCGCTATGGCTTTGCCCTGATCACCGCACTGCGGCTCGTGCCGGTCTTCGAGCAGGAGGCGCAGATCGTCTACAGCGCGCAACTGGCGCGGGGCGTGGCCTACGACGTGCGCAGCCCGCGCCGCCTGCTGCGCCTGGCGCGGCAGTTCTCGCTGCCCCTGCTTGTCTCGGCGTTGGGCAAGGTCGACGCCCTGGCCGTCTCGATGGAGGGGCGCTGCTTCGGAAGGCATCACACCCGTACCTACCTGCGCCAGGTGCGCCTGCAGCGCCTCGACCGCGCCGCGGCCGCGCTGCTGGCGCTGGCCATCATCGCTGCCCTGGCTGGTCGTCTCGCGCTGTGAGAGGAGAAGACAACGTGACCAAACGTCGCATCCTGCTGTTCGCCTCTGTGGGCCTGGCCCTGATCGTCGTCGGCGCCCTGGCGGCCACGGCGGCGCCTGTGCAGTTGCTGTTGCACTACCCGCTGCCGGCGCTGGCCGCCGAGGCCGCTACCATGAACCGCTGCGCCGAGTGCCACGACCTGGGCCAGTTGCACACCTGTGAGGCCTGCCACGACGAGCACGGCGGCGCCAACGTATCTAGCCTGCCCTTCAACTCGCTCGTCTTGCTCACCGGCGACGTGCCCGAGGAGGACTATATCCCCATCGAAGAGGTCCTGCCCAGCCACGATGGGGTGCGCACGCACGTGACCCTGCTCAGCTTTCTCGCGGCGCACGGCGTCAGCGACTTTGAAAGTGTGACCCTGGCCTCGACCGATGGCGGGCTGGTGACCATCGAGCGCCAGTATGTGACCGATGAGGCGCTGCTCTTGCCCCACGTCGACGGCATGCGCCTCGCCGCCGAGAACCTGCACGTCTCGACCTGGCTGAAGGGCATCATGCGCATCGTGGTCGTCGGCGCCGAAAAGCCGCTGATGATCGATGGCCAGGCGACCTCCATAGGCCGCCTGTTGCTGGGGCCGCAACTGGCGGTGACCGTCGAGCAGACCGACGTCATGCTCAAGAGCGAGACCGACGGCCAGGTGCGCCGAGGCAAGACGGCCGCTCGCCTTGAGGGTGCCCCTGTGACCGCGCTGATCGCCCAGCCCGGCTGGCGCGCGCTGACCGTGCGCGACGCGGCCGGGCGCGAGCAGACGCTGACGGCCGAGGATGCAGCCGGCGCGGTGGTCGCCCTGGTGCGGGGCCGGGCCACCCTGGTGCGGCCAGGCCGCGGCCGAGGCGAGTGGGTGGCGGGCGTAATCGAGATCAAGGCGGAGCGCTAGGCGATGGCCGGACGTCGAGTGTCTCGCTGTATCGCGGGCCTGCTGGCCCTGTTGCTCCTGGCCGGCTGCCGCGCCAACTGGCAGGCCACAGTGCTGCGGCCCGACGGCCGCGCTTTCACCGCCGGCCCGCAGACGCTGCGCGACCTCGACGCCTATGCCGAGGAGGCGGGCGGCCGGCGCGTGCTGCCCCTGGAGCGGGTGCTTGCCGCGGCCGGGCATACCTCGGTGGAGCGGCTCACCGTCGTCGAGCCGGGTGGAGCGCGGCACGAGTTCGCCTGGGCCGCCGTGGCCGAAGAGGCACGCTGGCTGCCCGACGGCCGGGTGGAGATCGACGGGCAGGCGCTCGCCGCGGCGCAGCTCGAGGCCGAGCCGTCGCCGCTGGCAGCACAGGTGCAGGCGCGGCTGATCGACGTGGCGCCGACCATCGCCGCAGCGCTGGGCGTGCCGGCGCCGGCCAAGGCCACCGGGCGGGCGCTCGATGTGCCGCGGGCGCCGCGCGTGGCGCTGATCTTTCTGGATGGCCTGGGCTACCTGCGCTACGGCGAGGCCCAACGCGACGGCCTGATCCCCAACCTGGCCGGCCTGGGGGCGCCCTTGCTCGGGCTGACGGTCTACCCGCCCGTCACCAACGTGGCCACGCCGTCGCTGCTCACCGGGGCGCCGCCGGCGGTGCACGGGGCCGACCGCCGGGGCATCCGCACGACGAGCGCCGAGACCATCTTCGATACGGTCACTGCGGCCGGGCGGCGCGCCGTCGCCGTCGAGGGCGACAGCCTGGCCTTCAACCTGCGCAACGCCGACGTGCAGCTCTCGGGCGATCGCGACGGCAACGGCAGCACCGACGACAACGTCGCCGCCAACGCCCTGGCCGCCATCGCCGCCGGCCCGCCCGACCTGCTCTTCGTCCACTGGCACGGCATCGATGACGCCGGCCACACCTACGGTCCCGGCGCGCCGCAGGAAGTGGCCAAGATCGCCGAAGTAGACGCTGCGCTGGGGCAGATCGTCAGCGCCCTACCCAGCCAGACGCTCATCGTCGTCGTGGCCGACCATGGCATGCACCTGGTGCAGGAGGAGGGACGCCTGGGCAACCATGGCCATCTCGTCGAGCGCGACATGTTTGTTCCGATCGTCATCACTGTCAAGCACTACCCGTAGCCTAGCCCCTTGGGGGCGTCTCTCCGCTGAGGGCCAATGCACCGCAGAGGCGCAGAGGGCGCAGAGGTTGACTGGTGCCTGCTCTGCACGCGCTGCGTCCAGCAGCGTAGCCTAGCCCCTTGTGGGCGTCTCTCGTCGAGCGCGACATGCTTGTTCCGATCGTCATCACTGTCAAGCATCAGGAGGAAAGCAATGCGCAAACTCACACTCGCCATCGTCGCCTTGCTCGTCGCCGGGCTCTGTATCGGCTGCGCCCAGGCGGCACCGGCCGCCGCGCCGGCCCAGCCCGCGACCGGCCCCACAGCCCTCACCGTCAAGGGCAAAGTGGCCACCGAGCTGGCCCTGACCCTCGACAGCCTCAAGGCGCTGGGCGTGGTCAAGGTCACGGCCGAGCACCCCAAGAAGGGTCCGACAGAGTACGAAGGTGTGCGGCTCAAGGCCGTGCTCGACAAGGCCGGCGTGCAGGGCGGCGCCGACGCTGTCTTCACCGCCGGTGACGGCTTTGAGGCCACCGTGGCCGTGGCCGACCTCAACACGTGTGCCGATTGCCTGGTGGCCATCGGCTCGGATAGCGCGCTGAGCATGGTCATGCCCGGCCAGCCCAGCAAAGCCTGGGTCAAGGACGTGGTGTCGATCGAGATCAAGTAGCCTCTACGCCTGCGGCGCGGGCAAGGATGCCTGCGCCATGCTAATGCTACAACCGTAACGGCCTGGGAAAGCACGCGATCTGGGCGCACGACGGCATGTGCCTGCGCCCAAGGGGCGTATGCGGAGCGAGCCAGCCGGCAGCGACCCGGATGGCCAGCAGTGACAGCGCCAAGTGTGGCTGTAGCATCAAGAGAAGGACAACAACATGAAGCGTACTACCCTGGGCATTATCCTGCTCGCGACTATCCTGTGCGCGGGCGTGTTGGCCGGCTGCGGCGGCGGCGCTCCCAAGGTCGACTGGCAGCTTCAAGTCACCGGCGCTGTGTCGAAGCCGCTCAGCATCAGCTATGGCGAGCTGGCCAAGATGCAGCAGGCGGACCTGAAGGACGTGCTGATGGAAAAGTCGCGCGGCGAGGATGAGGTCCACTCTTTCAGCGGTGTGCCCCTGGCCGGGCTGCTCGAGCAGGCCGGCGCGGGGAACGTCAACACCGTCACAGCCGTGGCCGGCGATGGCTATGCCGTGGAGATCAGCAAGGACGAGCTGCGCGATGCCATCATTGCCTTGAAGCAGGACGGCAAGTGGATCGCCAACGCCGACAAGGACCACGGGCCCATCCGCCTGGTGTGCCCGCACACCCCGGCCAACCGCTGGGTCTTCCAGCTCCAGGAGATCCAGGTCCAGTAAGCACAAGCAGGTTGGGAGACACCTGACACACCGATTTCCATGGCAGGAAGGCGATCGGCAGTAACCCAGCCAGACGCCTGTCCATACCCAGGGGTGGCCCCCCCTACCGTTCCCCCGCGACGGGGGAACGGTAGGGGGGGCCACCCCTGCAGCAGGAGAGACCGTCTGTCAGCCGCGGCGCGAGCTGGACCGAGTTCTTGCCAGAGAGCTGGCGCTGACCACCCGCCAGGGGAATTGGTGTGTCAGGTGTCTCCCAACCATGAACCAATCTGAAAACCTGAAACTGGACAATTCGCCCAACGTCGCCTATAATTGAATCAGTCGCCCGGTGCAACGTTGCGGATTCCCGCACCCCGAGGGGAAGGGAACGGGCGCCCTTCGCACTCTGCCCTCGATGCGACTGGAAGGAGGCTGCCAGGGAAGCGACGCCGATTCACGCCTACACGCACGCTCGTGCACTATCTGCGGCGGAGGCGAAGCGGTTTCGGCCCTGGGCCCGCCGGTCCTTCCGGCGACCGTAGAGTTCTGTTTGCCTCCATGCCGCGCCAGCCGCTCCCGCGCGGAGCGGGTTCTCTGGGAGGAGCCTGCGCTCCCCCATATAGAGCGTCGGGACGTCCCCGGCCATCCCTCTCTGCCATGGAACCAAAGGAGCATCTCCAATGGCGAAGGTTGTCTATGAGCACGTCTACAAGCGTTTTGGCGAGGTCATCGCCGTCAATGATCTGAACATCGAGATCGCCGACAAAGAGTTCCTCGTTTTCGTCGGGCCTTCGGGCTGCGGCAAGACCACTTCGCTGCGCCTGCTGGCCGGCCTCGAAGAGATCTCCGAGGGCGACATCTACATTGGCGACCGTCTGGTGAACGACGTGGCCCCCAAAGACCGCGACATCGCCATGGTGTTCCAGAGCTATGCCCTCTACCCGCATATGAGCGTTTACGACAACATGGCCTTCGGCCTCAAGCTGCGCAAGACGCCCAAGGCCGAGATCAACCGCCGCGTGAAAGAGGCGGCCACGCTGCTGGGCATCGAGACCCTGCTCGACCGCAAGCCCAAGCAGCTCTCTGGCGGCCAGCGCCAGCGCGTGGCCCTGGGCCGCGCCATTGTGCGCGAGCCGGCGGTGTTCCTCATGGACGAGCCCCTGTCGAACCTCGACGCCAAGCTGCGTGTGCAGACGCGCGCCGAGCTGTCCAAGCTGCATCAGCGTCTCGAGACCACCTTCATCTATGTGACCCACGACCAGATGGAGGCCATGACCATGGGCACGCGCATCTGCGTGCTGCGTGACGGCATCTTGCAGCAGGTGGATACGCCGCAGAACCTCTACCAGCGGCCCGACAACGTCTTCGTGGCCGGCTTTATCGGCAGCCCGGCCATGAACTTTTTCGACGCCACGCTCACCGGCACGAAGGACGAGATGTGGGTCGACGGCGGCACCTTCCGTGTCAGGGTCCCGGCCGAGCGCGCCAAGATTGTGGCCCCGTACCTGGGCAAGGAGGTCATCTTTGGCGTCCGGCCTGAAGACATCCACGACCCGCAGTACGCACCGCCGAGCATCACGGCAGCGCCGGTGGAGTGCCACGTCGATGTGACCGAGCTCATGGGCAGCGAGGTCTACCTCTACCTGCTCACCGGCACCAAGCAGTTCGTGGCCCGTGTCGATCCGCGCACCATGGCCAGGGTCGGCAAGGACGTGACGGTGCATGTGAACATGGACAACATGCACCTCTTCGACCGCCAAACCGAGCGCGCCATCCGTTAGGGATCTCGTTGTGTCGATGCACAGAGAGCGGGCAGGCCACCGTGGCCTGCCCGCTCTCTGTGCATCGACACAACGAAATGCTGTCAGATGCGCGCCTGCTGCCACGTCCCGCGGCGGTAGAGCAGGTAGAGCACGACCATGCGCCCCACGAAATCGACCGCGGTGCCCAGCCAAACCCCATTGAGCCCCCAGCCCAAGGTGACGGCAAAGAGGTAGACCACCGGCACGCGGAAGAGCATCACACCTACCATGGTGGCGATCATGGGGCTCTTCATGTCGCCGGCGCCGCGCATGCAGCCCGAGAGGGTCATCATGACCGCCAGAGGGAGCTGCTCGAGCGCGCCGATGCGGATGGCCGCACCCGCCGCCGCCACGACCTCGGGCGTGCCGCCGAAGAGCGAGGCGATGGCCGGCCCACAGAGGGCAAAGAGCACGCCCACCCCGCCCATGATCGCCGCGGCAAAGGTCACCACCCGGCCTACACTCTTCCGGGCCAGGTCGCGCTTGCCGGCGCCCAGGCTCTGGCCCACCAGCGTCGTGCCGGCCACGCCCATGCCCGCGCCCGGCATGAACGAGAGGCTCTCGATGTTCAGCGCAATCTGATGCGCGGCCAGGGCCACGTCGCCCAGCGAGGCGACGATGCGCATGAAGAGCAGCGAGCCGGTCTGGCGCACAGCGGCCTCGCCGGCGGTGGGCAGGCTCATGCGCACGATAGCGCGCACGATGGCGCCATCCCAACGCAGGAACTGGCGAGGCCGTATGTGCAGCAGGGTGCGCCCGCGGTAGAGCGCCAGCAAGGCGAGGATGCCCCCGAGGAGCCGCGCGCTGGCCGTGGCTACGCCCGCTCCGGCGATGCCCAGCGCCGGCAGCGGCCCCGGGCCGAAGATGAGCGCGGCCGCGGCAACGATGTTCCACACGTTCATGATGGCGGTGACGCGCATCGGCGTGCGCGTGTCGCCCGAGCCGCGCATAATGCCGTTGAGCACCGTCATGGGGTACCCCGCGAACGAGGTCAAGAGCACCAGGCGCATGTACAGCGCGCCCTGGCGGCGCGTCTCTGCCGAGGCGCCCATCAGGCCGAGGAGCGCCGGCGCCAGCGCCCAGAAGAGCACGCTCACCGCCAGCGCCACCACAAAGGAGAGGCTCACCGCCTGGGCGGCCACCCGCGCAGCCCGCTCCTCGTCGCGGGCACCGCAAAGCTGGGCCACCATGGCTGTGGCGCTCACCGAGAGCGCCTGGAAGATGGCCTGGAAGATATTCATGAACGTGCCGCTCAGGCCGACCGCCGCCAGCGCATGGTCGTCGCGCAACCAACCGATGAGCAAGGCATCGGCAAAGAAGACCATGCTCGCCAGCAGGTTCTCGGCGACGGCCGGCAGCGCCAGCTCGACGACGTTGTGGTTGAGGCGCTCTAGGGTCAGCTCGAGGCCGCGAGAGGCTCTGATGGTGGATGCGTTTGCGGGCAAGTGCACCTCTGAAGACTCATCGGGGCGGTTCGCGAACCGCACCTACCGCCGGCTGCGCCACAATGGGCGGTTCGCGAACCGCCCCTACTCGCGCTCGCGCGCCAGCAGCAGGACTTCGGTCAGGACCAGGACGGCGACCAGGAGCAACGTGTTGGCCCAGCTCAGCACGCGGATGGAGCGCAGCCAGGCGCAGAGGGCAAAGAAGAGGCCCATCATCGCCGATTCGCGCCAAACGGCCCCCTGGCGGCGCACTTCGTCTTCGGGGGTGTACGCCAGCCGATGGTGCACGGCGCGGAAGAGCGGAGCGCTGGCAAAGCTCGTGGCCAGGAAGAGCAGCCCCAGGAAGAGGATGATGATGCCCGGAGTGTCGGGCGGAAAGGCTACCATCAGGTAGACCAACCCCAGCCACGAGAGCGCGGCCATGGCCAGCGAGATGAGGGTGGTGAGGCGTGGGTTCATCGGTCCTCCTTGCCGCGGCATGCCAACCGATTATACGCCAATGGGGCGGGGTTGGCCAATCTCGCCCCTGTGCCTGGACTCCCGAACTTGTTCGGGCCGCTGCCCCAGGGGGACGCCCCAACAAGTTGGGGAATCCGGGTTCGGGCCCGGACTCCCGAACTTGTTCGGGCCGTTGCCTCAGGGGGACGCCCCAACAAGTTGGGGAATCCGGGTTCGGGCCCGGACTCCCGAACTTGTTCGGGCCGCTGCCTCAAGGGGACGCCCCAACAAGTTGCGGAATCCGGGTTCGGGCCCGGACTCCCGAACTTGTTCGGGCCGCTGCCCCAGGGGGACGCCCCAACAAGTTGGGGAATCCGGGCCGCTGCCCGATTGCGTTGTGCCATCTGCATAGCCGTGGTACAATCGGCGTACACACGATGCCAATCTGGGAGGGATACCATGGCCAGTCAGCCACGGAACCTGTTGGTGGCCCAATCGGGCGGGCCCACCGCTGTCATCAACAACAGCCTCGTCGGCGTGATCGAAGAGGCCAAGGCGCGGGGCGAGATCGGCACGGTGATCGGCGCCGAGCGCGGCATCGAAGGCGTCCTCAGAGAACAGCTTGTCGACCTCTCGCGCGAGGCGCCGCAGACGCTGCGGGCGCTGCGCCAGACGCCCTCGGCCGCCCTGGGCACCAGCCGGCACAAGCTCAAAGAAGGCGACCTCGAGCGCATCGTCGAGGTCTTTCGGAAGCACAACATCGGCTACTTTTGCTACATCGGCGGCAACGATTCGATGGACACCGCCAACCGCATCGGGGCGCTGGCCGCGGGCCTCAGCCACGACCTGCGCGTGATGGGCATTCCCAAGACGGTGGATAACGACCTCGTGGAGACCGACCACTGCCCCGGCTACGGCAGCGCCGCGCGCTTTGTGGCGGCCACATTGCGCGACGCCGGGCTCGATACCGAGGCCGGGGCGGCGTCGACGCCGGTCAAGATCATCGAGATCATGGGACGCCATGCCGGCTGGCTGACTGCCGCCAGCGCCCTGGCCCGTGAGGGCCGCGCCGACGCCGCGCCCCACCTCATCTACGTGCCCGAGCGGCCGGTGACGGTCGATGCCATCCTGGCCGATATCGAGCGCGTGGTGCGGCGCCTGGGCATGGCCGTGGTGGCGGTGAGCGAGGGCATTCACGACGCCGCGGGCCACTTCTTGGCCGCCTCGTCGGCCGCCGTCGATGCCTTTGGCCACCAGCAGCTCGGCGGCGTCAGCGCCTACCTGGCCGACCAGGTGACCCGCGGCATTGGCCTCAAGGCTCGCTTCGAAAAGCCCGACACCATGCAGCGCGCCTCCACCTGCCTGATCTCCGCTGTCGACGCCCAGGAGGCCTACGAGGTGGGCGCTGCGGCCGTGCGTGCCATGCTGGCCGGCCAGACGGCGCAGATGGTCACCATCGTCCGCGAGCCGGGCGTGGCCTACCAGGCGCACACCGGCCTCGTGCCCCTGGCGCAGGTGGCCAACCGCGAGCGCCGCCTGCCCGAGGCGTACATGGCCGGGCCCGAAGAGGGGGTCACCGACGCCTTCCTCGACTATGCGCGGCCGCTCATTGGCCCGGTGCTGCCCGAGCATGGCCGCCTGGCGCGCTATCCCTTGGGCAAGTGATGCCTTATGTAGGGGGTTTGGGTGGTCTTGATGCCTGCGGCGCTGGCCCGCCCGCGGGCGGGCCAGCGCCGCAGGCATCAAGACCACCCAAACCCCCAAAGGGGGCAAGAGCCCCTGCTCTCCCCTCCTTGGCCCCCGCCAACCGGCCTCTCCCGGATTCTTAGAGGATTCTTAGAGGGTGCCCTCCAGCGGTCGAATCTCTGAAAGATGCGCTATACTAATAGCGGTGGTGTTTGGTGAGGTCTCCGACTGCTCCCGTGGTGTCGACCGGCCCTCGAAGTGGTGCGGCAAACCTCGGTGCTAGCTCAGGATGGCCGATCCAACTACCAGACTACATGTTCACCTGCCAAAGGAGGGCATCCGTGAGCTACGTAGACAAATCCCTGACCTGCCGCGATTGCGGCACGACATTCGTCTTTAGTGCGGGAGAGCAAGAGTTCTACGCGACCAAGGGCTTCCAGAATGAGCCGGCACGCTGCCCCGATTGTCGCCGCATCCGGCGCAACCGGATGAGCATGCTGAGCTCGGGCCCGCGGCAGATGTTCCCGGTGATCTGCGCGCAGTGCGGTGTTGAGACGGAGGTCCCGTTCCAGCCTCGCGGCGACAGGCCCGTCTACTGCCGAGCCTGCTTCGATGCCTTGCGCCAGGCTGGGCAGCTTCCCCAGTAGTTGAGCCGCGGCCTGTAGACGATCGCGGGGCCCAGGGGGGCCCCGCTTCTTTATTGAGGGCGGTTCCCGAACCGTCCCTACAGTTCGAGGCTGTAGCCCAGCCCCCGCACGGTGCAGAGGTGCATGGGGTTGGTGGGGTCGTCCTCCACTTTCTCGCGCAGGTGACGGATGTGCACGTCGACGGTGCGCTCGTCGCCATAGTAGTCGGGGTAGCCCCAGACCGCCTGCAGCAGGTCCTGCCGCGAAAAGATGCGCCCGGGGTGCGCGGCCAGGTGGGCCAGCAGCTTGAACTCGGTGGCGGTGAGGCCCACGTCTTTGCCGTCGCGGTAGGCGCGGCGCGCCTCGAGGTCGAGCGCGATGTGGCCAAAGACGATGCGCTCGCTGGGGTTGGGGCGGCTCAGCTCGCCATAGGCGCGCCGCAGCAGGGCGCGCAGGCGCGCGATGAGCTCGCGCAGGCTGTATGGTTTGGTGACATAATCGTCGGCGCCCAGCTCGAGCCCCAGCACGCGGTCCACCTCGTCGTCGCAGGCGGTGAGCATGAGGATCGGCTGGCGCAGGCTGCGGCGCAGCTCGCGGCAAAGGTCAAAGCCGTTGCCGTCGGGCAGGCGGATGTCGAGGATGATCAGGTCGGGCATCTGCTCGCGGGCCATCGCGCTGCCCTCGCGCGCCGTGCCGGCCAGCAGCACCTGGAAGCCCTCCCGCTCCAGCGCGTACTGCAGCCCCCGGGCCACCGCCCGCTCGTCCTCTACGATCAGGATTCGTTCAGCCATCTTCAAGAACTCCATAAGGGGGGAATTCTGGGGTGTTGGCGTCGTCGCGTGCCCCACGCCCGCGGGCGTGGGGCACGCGACGACGCCAACACCCCAGAATTCCCCCACCTGGTTCAGTTCCGGGCCTGCTGCGGAGCGCTATGCCTGGACCGAAACCAGGGCTCTTGTGGGCTGCACACGCTTCCCGGCAGACTGTCAGGCGACGAGATGCTCTGACTGGCGGGTCTCCGGCGCGGCCATGCCGTCGCTCCAGAACGTATAGCAGCGTGGCTCGGCGCCAGTGCTGATGCCGTAGGGCCGGCCCTGCCGGTCGAGGGCCACGATGTTGACCCAGCCGGCGATGCGCCGGCGGTCGGGCAGGTCCAATAGGTCGCGGGCCGCCCGGCGGCAGGCCTCTTCGACGGTGGCGCCCAGTTGCTGGTAGAGCACCACGCAGCGCGCCGTGCTGCAGCGGATGGTCCACTCGCCCACGCCGGTGCAGGCGGCGGCGCCGTAGCGGTCGTCGCAATAGTTGCCGGCGCCGATGATGGGCGAGTCGCCCAGGCGGCCGGGATGCTTCCAGGCCCAGCCGCTGGTGCTGACGGCGACGGCCTGGTGGCCCGCGCCATCCTGCGCCAGGATGTTGACCGTCCCCCGCGGCTGCTCGGGGTCGGCGGTGAGCTGTGCATAGGGCGCCAGCTCGCGCGGCGGCCAAACGCGACGCACATCTTGCGGCACGTGCAGGGCCAGCCACGCCTCCCAGCCCTGCCGCGCCTCGGGCGTCAGCTCTGCCGTCTCGGCGCCCACCTCGGCGGCAAAGCGCGCCGCGCCCTCGCCCACCAGCAGCACGTGGGGCAGGCGCTCCAGCACCTGGCGCGCCAGCGAGATGGGGTGGCGATACCCCTGCAGCGCCCCCACGGCGCCGCTGGCGCGCGTGCGCCCATCCATGATGCTGGCGTCGAGCTCTGCCTGCCCCAGCAGGTTGGGCCAGCCGCTCACGCCCACCGTGTGGTTCGTCGGGTCGGCCTCCACCAGGCGCGCCGCGGCCTCCACCGCGTCGAGCGCGGTGCCGCCCGCGCGCAGCGTCTCCATGGCGGCCGCGATGCCCACCTCGCCGCCCCGGCTCGTCAACACGATCATTCCCCACCCCCTGGCAACCCATGTAGGGCGGGCTGGAAAGCCCGCCCCACCTGCCTGATGGTACAAGGAGGAGGAGTGGCTGTCAAATGATGGAAACGACAGGGGGTGCCTGGCGCCCTTCCTCAAGGTGCGCGATCTGCGGCACGAGCAGTCCGGCAGCGGCCATGACAAAGCACATGGCTGCAGCCAGGATGAACCAGGCCTGGATGCCCAGCAGGTCGGCCAACGGCCCGGCGACGATCAGGCCCAGCGGTGAGGCGGCGGCAGAGAGGCTCATTGACATGGTGATGACGCGCCCCTGCATGCCCGGCTTGACGACGGCCTGGATGATGGCCATGAAGGGCCCGTCGACGAGCGGCAGGGCAACCCCAAGCATGAGCATGGCCACGAGCGCCTGGTTTAGCCCCGAGGCCGGCGCCAGACCGATGAGGAGCACGGCCACGCCCAAGCCCGCGATCCCCAACATCGAGGTCAAGATGCGCCGCTTGAAGCCGCCCCACACGCTCAGCAGCAGGCCCCCCACCAGGAAACCGATGCCCAGGGCCGTGTTGAGCCAGCCCAACTGCAGGGCGCCCTGCTGAAAGTGCCGGCTGACCAGGAGCGGCAGCAGCGAGAACGCCGGGCTGAGCAGCGTGTTCAGCATGGTAGCCATCATTATAGCGAGGGCCAGGCCCGTCCAGGAAAAGATGTAGCGCAGGCCCGCCGCCATATCGTGCCAGGTTGCGGCCACATTTGACCTGCCTGCCACCTCTTCGGGGCGCGGTGGCTGTGGTATGTGCACAAAGATGAGCGACACGATGGCCAGCAGGGCCGTGATCACGTCAAGGGCCAGGATGCCCTGCATGGGCAGCACACCCAGCAGCAGGGCGCCCAGCGGCGCCGAGATGATCTTCAGGCCGCCGTCGAGCGCCTGGTTCAGCCCCTGCACGCGCGTCAGGTGCTCCTTGGGCACCATCAGCGAGGTGGAGGCCAGCATCGCCGGGTAATGAAAGCTGCCGCCGATGGCGCGGGCCAGCAGCAGCAGGTAGATGTGCCAGGTCTGCACCACGCCCAGGGCAAAGAGCAGCGCTATGGCGAGGGTGGCCAGGGCCACGCAGGCATCGGCGGCCATCATCATGTAGCGCCGGTTCCAGCGATCGACCAAGGCCCCGACGAAGGGGCCCAAAAAGACCCGCGGCAGCAGCCCAACGAGCGAGGCAGTGGCCAACACAGTGGCCGACTGGGTCGTCAGGGTCAGATACCAGATCAGGGCAAAGGATACGAACTGGCTGCCCAGCAGTGAAAGCGCCTGGCCGCTCCAGATGACGCCAAATCTGGCGATCCAGCCGCGTGGCCCACGCTGCACCCCGGCCTGCGCTGCGGCGCCCGGGTCGTGGTCTGTTTTGGAGTCTGGTTCGTTCACGTCGCCGCTCCTGTCGACACGCCGTGCTAGGCTCATGCTCCGAGGGCGTTGATCAGCTCTTCGGCCTCGGCGGCCGAGATCTCGCCGCGCGACAGGCTCTGGAGTATGGCCAGGCGGGCATCCTCGTATGTTACCCCGGGGGCCGGTGGGCGCGCCGGTTCGGGTGTGGGCGTGTCGGCAGGCGCTGAGGCTGTCGCGCCGCTGCGCCTGAGGTGGATGTTGCCCATGCCGGTCTTGAGCGTGATGAGCGCGCGCTGCGCCTCGCCGCCGATAGAGCCGACCATGCGCATGCTGCCCACTGCCGCCGGGCCCGGCCGGCCCACGCGCACCAGCGGCCAGTCGCTGGCCACCTGGCCCATGCCGGTGCTGGCCTCGATCTGCGCGGCCTGGCCCTCGGCCAGCTCGAGCGTGATGGCGCCGGCACCGGTGTGTACCTCGCAGGCGCCGGGTCCCAGGGCGCAGGCCGAGCGGACGTCGCCCATGCCGGTGTGGATGCGCATCTCCTGCACGTGGCCGCCCTCGAGCTGGACCTTGCCGCGGCCGGTGGAGATGCTGAGTATGGCCTGCGCAGCATCCTGCAGCAGCACGTTGCCGCTGCCGGTGCGCAGGGTCACCCTGCCCTGCACCTGCGCCAGTGCGATGTTGCCGCTGCCGGTGCGGGCATCGCCCTCCAGGCGGCTCTCTGCGAAGCGGATGTCGCCCTGGCCGGTGGTGCAGCGCACCTGGGCGGCGATGGCGCGGCCATGGATCGAGCCCAGGCCGGTGCGCACTTGCAGCCGCTGCAACGCCTGCGGCAGCGCCACCTCGAGGTCGAGACGCTGCGCCCGGTTGTGGCTGTGCCGGCGCTGGCGGATGTGGACCGCGCCCCCGGAGCGAGCCATCTCCAGTTCCTCACAGGCCTCTGCAGTGCCCTGCAGCAGGATGTCGTCGCGCTCCTCGGCCACGAGGCGGATGGAGCCCAGGCCGACGCTGAGGCGGAGGGTCGTGGCGCCCTCGCGGGGGATGCTCCAGGAGACGGCCTCGCCCGCCGGCTGCCCGGTCGACGCCGGGGCGAAGCTCGTCCACTCGCTGGGGCCTTCGCCAAGGCCTGCGCGCACCTCGTCGGCGAATGCGGCCAGGCGCTCGGGCGAGGCCCAGGTGTCGACCTCGGCCATCACCTGGGCGCGCAGCTCATCGGCAAGGGCCGGCCATTCGCTGTGGCGCCGGCGGCCACGGCGGCCGCGCCCCCAGTCAAAGCGGGCATCCTCCAGGTCAGCCTCGGCGAGGTTCGCCCCCTCGAGCAGCGCATCGCGCAGGTCGGCATCGTGTAGCCTGGCAGCGCGCAGGTTGGCCCCGGCCAGGTTGGCCCCGCGCAGGTCGCCGTCGTCAAGCTGGGCCTGCTCGAGGTTGGCCCCCTGCAGGCTGGCCTGGCGCAGGTCGATATCATGCAGGCGTGCGGCGCGCAGGCTGGCCCCCTGCAGGTTGGCCTGGCGCAGGTCCACATCCGCAAGGACGGCGCCTTCGAGGTCCGCCTCGCCGAGGTCGGCGCCCCGCAGATCGGCATCGCTCAGGTTGGCGTGCCTGAGGATGGCCCGGCTCAGGTTCAGACCGCCGGTGATGGGCGAGAGCCAGGCGGGCTGGGCAGCGGGCTGCGTGGCACGCAGTTGCGCCAACTCGGCCTGGATCACCTCCAACCCGGCATCGAGCTCGGTCAGGCCGGCCCCTGACAGGTCCAGGCCCTGTGGCCCGCCGTGGGCCTCGATCTGCAGCAAGAGGTCGCGCAGGGTATCGCTGGCCATGGTGGTCCTCCTCTATGCTTCTGTGCGCGCCGCCTGCTCCTTGCGCAGGCGGGCCAATGCCTCCCTGGGCGAGAGCTTACCCTCGGCGATCAGGCGCAGCATCTCGCGGCGCTCATCCTGCGCCGGCTCGGGCGCCGGCGGCTCAGCCGGGACGGGCGCGTCGCCCAGGCGCTCGGCGATCTCCTCCAGCTTGCCGCGCACCGTGGGGTACGAGACGCCGAGGACCTTTTCCATCTCGCGCAGGTTGCCCCGCTTCTCGACAAAGAGCTTGACGAACAGCAGTTGATCGGCCGTCAGGGCGCAAAAAGGGCAGGGCGCATAGCGGCTGCGCACCTGCGTCTGGCACTGCGGGCACTGTAGCTCGGTCACGACCAGTGGCTCGCCGCAGCTCGGGCACTGTTCCAGGATCTTGCGCATGCCTCACCTCCCATTACTTACATTTATACCAGAATTCCTTTATTTTGTCAAGTGTTAGGACAACAAGCGTCATGGATTCCTTGACCCAGATTCCGCAACAACCCGGCACTGATAGCCCTATGGTGCGTATCTAGCCGCTGCCCTCTTGATGGCGTGGTCGAGCCTGTTGCCATCATCAGTGCGCCACTATGCGGGCCTGAGCGACGCCGAGACTGCCGAACGAACCGACACACCCGCGCCCACCGTCCGCTGGCGGCTGCGCGCCGCCGCCGGCCTTCGCCGCAGCGCCGGCGCCGCTGCTCGGCCTCGCGCCTACTGAGGCGCCGGTTACGTCGCACTGAGCAGTACGGGGCGCGAAAGGTCGCGAAACGGCACGAAAGCACACGAAAGAGGACATACGTCCTTTTCGCGGCTTTCGCGCCCTTTCGTGGCCTTTCGTGCCCTGTCGTGCCCACAGCCCGTAACGAATCGCCCCGCTCGATTGTCATACTCTATAGAGGACGCGGCCCGCGCACCGGCAAGCGGCCCGGTGCGCTCACGTCGAAAGGACACGGACGCCATGCAGGTGCCAGGGTCGGCGCCATGATCGCGGATGCCGCCGGCTGCGACCGGGCGACGCAGCTCGTCGTCGACCTCTACGCACGGCACCGCTGCGAGGTCTATGCCTACCTCTGCCGCCTGCTGCACAATGCCCAGTGGGCCGAGGACCTGGCGCAGGAGACCTTTGTACGCGCGCTGGCCGAGGGGCCGCGCCTGTGCGGCGTAGAGAACCACCGCGCCTGGCTCTACCGGGTGGCCACCAACCTGGCGCTGAACGCCCTCAAACGCGGGCGCCGCTTCGCCTGGCTGCCCTGGCGCGCCGCCCACGATGCCGGCTCCCCCGGCCTGGCCGAGGCCATCGACCGCAAGAGCGCCGTGGAGGCCGCCCTGGCGGCGCTGCCCCTCGCCTACCGCGCGCCGCTCTTGCTCTACGCCCACGATGGCCTGAGCGTGGCCGAGGTGGCCAGCGTCATGGGCCTGAGCGCCGCGGCCGTGCGCACCCGCATCTCGCGCGCGCGCGAGATGTTTGAGCGGGCCTACAGCAAGGGAGGCGCGCGATGAGCCACGCCGAGTGTTGGGAGCTGCTGGCCGTCTACCGTGACCTGGGCGCCGCCGAGCGCGCCGAGGTCGATGCGCACCTGCGCGCCTGCCCCGAGTGCGCCGCCCGCCTGCTCGCCTGGCGCACCATGGACCGCGACCTCGCCGCCCTGCCCGACCCGCTGCCGGCCGGGCGGCTCGATGCGCGCTTTTGCGCCGCCGTGCGCCGCCGGCCCCGCGCTTCACTGCTGCACAGGGCCGGGCAGGTGGCGAACGCCCTCGCCTGGGCCGCCGTGGCCGTGGTGGCGGCGCTGCTCGTCGCCGGCCTGGTCATCGCCGGCCGGCCGCTGGTCGAGCAGGCCTGGCCCGCCGCCCAGCCGACGGCGACGCCCGCGCCGGGCCTGGGCCGCGTGATCGTGGGCGACGAGCTGATCACCAGCTATCACTCGGCCACCCAGCAGGGCAACTGGCCCGACCTGGCGCCCCAGCTCTCGCCCGACGGCACGCGCGTGGCCTACCTGCCGCGCGACAGCAAACCCGGCGTGGTCAACCTCCTCATCGTGCGCAACCTGGTGACGGGCCGTGAGGAATGGCGGGGGCCGCTCGATGGCGCCTTGTACAGCAGCCTGCGCTGGCGGCCCGACTCGCGCTCGCTGGCCTTTGTCGCCACGCGGGAGAGGGAGGGCGGCGGAGCCTCCAGCAACCTGTTCCGCCTCGACCTCGAACAGCGGCGCACCTGGCTCGAAGCGCTCTGGGCCGGCATCCTGCGCCTCTTGGGCCGCAGCCGGCCGCAGGAGCCCGTGCTGCAGCGGCTCTACGGCGCCGACGACCCCCACGCCCCCAGCGGCCAGCCGGCGCTCGGCATCCAGCGCTGGACGCCCGACGGCCGCGCCATCGAAGCGTTCGTCACCACCGGCGAGCCGGGCCTGCGCGTGCGCGCCGACGGCCGCGGCGCCGAGGTCAACGCGCTGCCGTTCACACCCGACCGTTTGGGCGCGGCCCCGGAGGCGATCCTTTCCGTGCCGCTGCCCGCGCCGGCGGGCGACTATTGGCTGGCCGTGGTGCGCACGAGCGGCCTGACACAGCGGCCCGAGGGCGCGCCGGCCGGCGGCGAGTCGCTCGTGCGCTACGACATGGCGACGGGGCAGGCGCACGTCCTGGCCTCCTTCGCCGTGCGCACCTACTCGAACGAACTGCGCATCTCGCCGGATGGTGAGTGGATCGCTCTCCTAGCGACGGGCGATGACGGCGCCACGCAGAGCTGGTTCGTGCGCCGCGATGGCACGGGCCTGCGCCAGGTAGCGCTCTCGGGCGGCGCCTTTGCCTGGGCCGCGCCGGGGCGCATCTATTTCAGCGTGCCGCCGCGCCAGGCCGGCGAGGGCGTCCTCTACGAGCTGGACCTGGCCAGCGGGCAGGTGGGGCTCGTGGCTGATGCCTGGCCCGAGCAGACGCTCATCGCCGCCGCGCCCGACGGCAGCGGCCTGCTCACTGTGCGCCGGCAGGGTGGTATGAGCGAGCTGCACTGGCTGCGGCTGGCGCCGCGGCCGCAGGACGAGCCGGCCCCGACGCTCGCGCCGACGTCTGCGCCCCAGCCCACGGCCAGCGCTGCGCCGACGCTGCGCCCCACGCGCACGCCCACCCCAACCGCCACGCCGCCCCCCTGCCTGGCCCCGGTCACGCCGCAGCCGCCGGCGCCCCGGCAGCCGCTGCGCGTGGTCTATGCCGATGGCGGCCGGCTCTGGCGCTGGCAGGAGGAGACCGGCGCCGCCACGGCCTATGCGCTGAGCGGGCCGGCCTACGACGCGCGCTTGTCGCGCGATGGCCACCTGATCGCCTTCCGCCGGCCCACGGGCGAGTGGACCGACGAGCTCTGGGTCGTCGGCGCCGATGGCACGGGCGAGCGCCGGCTGGCCACGTTCAGCGCCGTGGAGATGGTCGGGCGCTACCCCACGACCGGCCTGGCCGACCTGGTCGTCGATTGGCTGCCCGGCGCGCACACCCTGGCCTGCTATTATGAGCCCGACCACAGGTACGTGGAGTATGGGCCCTACGAGCCCCTCACGCTGGTCGACGCCGACACCGGGGCCGCGCGCACCGTCACCGCGGCCGAAGACCGGGTGCTGGCCCTCGCCTACGCGCCCGACGGCAGTCAGGTGGCCGTGCTCACCGCGCAGGAGCTGCGCCTGGTCGACGCCCGCGACGGCAGCGTGCGCTTCAGGGCGCCGCTGCAGGTGCAGCCCGGGCGCAGCCAGAGCCTGGCCTATGCCCCGGATGGCCGCTCCCTGGCCCTCTTTACCGAGCGCGCCATCACGGTTGTCGACACCGCCGCCGGCAGCCGCCGCGATATCCCCTTCGACTATGAGCCCATCGGCATGGGCGAATACAGCACCTACCCGCGCATCAACTGGCTCGCCGATGGCACGGCCTTTTACACCACCTTCAGCCAGGGCAACGCCACGCAGGTCATCGGTGAAGGCGCCACCTTTACCCTGTGGCGCGTCGACGTAGCCGCGGCCAGCGCGAGCGCACTCGGCAGCTACGACGGCAGCTTTCTGGGCAGTTGGTTCTCGCCCGACCGGCGCTGGCTGGCCTACCCGGTACGCCACGCCGATAACACCTGCGAGCTCTACCTGGTCGACGCGCAAGAGGGCCGGCAGGTCTGCTACGCCCAGGGCGGCTGGATCGGCCTGCGCGGCTGGAGCCCCGACCCGGCGCGCTTTGTCTACCAGCAGGGCGGCCGGGTCACCCTCGGCTCCATCTGCCAGCCGCCCCAGGTGCTCGCCGGCGTGCAGCGCGACGAGGCCTTGGGGTGGTACGACACCGTCTGGTGGGTCGACAGCGAGCGCTTCCTCACCGTCAACGGCAGCTACACCACCGAGCTGTGGACCTTACGGCTCAACGCACTCGACGGCACGGTCACCATCATCGCCACGCTGCACAGCCACCAGGCGAGGTACGGCTACTACCTGGGCGGGTGAGTTGGCCCGCCCTCTGTTCACGCTGCGATCGCGAGCGTCCTAGCGTTGCCGCAACCCTGCGGCAGGCGGATGACGTCGCACTGTAGCCGCGGCATCGTGCCGCGCGGGAGAGCTCCGCGGCAACATGCCGCGCCTACAGTCGCGTGATGGCGAGTGCCTT
>Ga0116161_1002097_pt1 | contig 19668 bp, 18 predicted proteins | sample AD_JPNAS3_MetaG_FD_89877 | JGI IMG/M metagenome (GOLD analysis project Ga0116161, IMG submission 89877) | Active sludge microbial communities of municipal wastewater-treating anaerobic digesters from Japan - AD_JPNAS3_MetaG | ecosystem: Engineered > Bioreactor > Anaerobic > Digestate | place... | reverse complement strand
TGGCGATGAGCCCATATTCAAAGAGTTTTTGCTCTCCCTCCGCCGGATATGTATGGTCCGGCTACGGTCGAGCAAAAAAGATTTCTATTGACAAAATGCTTTTTCATAGGTGCATAATTACTTTCGTGTCATTTCGAGGAGCAAAGCGACGAGAAATCTTTCTTTTATATTGTGTTGTTAAAAGATTTCTCCCGGAGTTTATCCTGAGCATAGCCGAAGGGGTCGAAATGACAATTCGATCATTGTGCAAGGGGAGCACATTAGCCAAAAAGCATTCCCCAACCGAGAATCTAAGCCCGCAAGGCGATGATTCAAATGACATGATAATGTGAATTGTGACAGAGTCTCCTGACAGAGGGGTAACGAAGTGACGGAGATGGGAATCCACCCCTCGCGTGTTTTATTTACAGAAAACGTAGAACATTTTTTACTGTAGTCCAAAAATCTTTCAATAATATTTGACTACGGTAGAAAATTCAGGCAAGAGTATTTCATGAAAAAAAGATATCTTGTTGACAATATCCGCCGCGATCTGGATGAAAAAATGGTTTTCATCGGTGGCGCCAGGCAGGTCGGAAAGACCTGTATGGCAAAATATATTGCCGAAAACAATTACAAATCGAGCGATTATCTGAATTGGGATGTACGGGAAGACAGGAAAAATATCATAAAGGCAACCTTCAAAGGTGACGCGGGGATAGTCTTATTCGATGAAATACATAAATACAAAGACTGGAAGAATTATCTTAAAGGACAGTTTGATAAGCATCGCGATGATTTTAAGATTCTTGTGACGGGAAGCGCACGGCTGGATGTATACAGACGCGGTGGAGATTCGCTCATGGGAAGATACTTTTATTATCGCCTTCATCCCTTCTCACTGGCCGAATTCCATGGTAAAATCAATTTATTAGAGCCACCGAATGAAATCAATATCGTTAATGCTCCTGCGGAAGCAAGCATGGCGCTACAGGCGCTGATAAAATTCGGCGGTTTTCCTGAACCGTTTTTGAAACAAAGCGAACGGGACTTAAGGCGCTGGCACTCACAGCGATTAGAGCGGCTGGTAAAAGAAGACATAAGGGATCTTGAAAATATCAGAGATTTATCCGCAATGCAGATTCTTGTCGATCTGCTCCCGACAAAAGTGGGATCACTCTTATCCCTGAATTCATTGCGCGAAGATCTTTCTATTGCGCATAAGACAGTGTCAAATTGGATGGACATCCTAGAGAGATTTTACTATCACTTCAGAATCTATCCGTTCACAAATAAAAAGATAAAATCTCTAAAAAAAGAACCAAAGTTGTATCTATGGGATTGGTCGGAAATAACTGATAATAATGGCGCAAAACTTGAAAATGTCGTTGCCTCTCATTTGCTCAAATTATGCCACTATCTTCATGATGTTAATGGTTACAAAACGGAATTGTGTTTTTTACGCGACATTGATGGCCGGGAGGTAGATTTTCTGGTAACAAATGACGGGAAACCATGGTTTGCTGTTGAAGTTAAATCATCATCAAAAGAGATTTCGAAAAGCCTGACTTATTTTGGCAATAAACTTGATATACCTTTTTTATATCAGATTGTTGATGAGAAAAATATCGACATAAGAAAAGACAAAATAAGAATCCTCAGCCTAGAGAAATTTCTTCTATCCCTTGTTTAGTAGCTGTGCCCTTAGCCGGCGAAGTTGTCCCATAGGTTCGGGGGAGGACAGCATTGGAAAATTGGGAAACACTATCTCTGTCATTTAAACAGGAGCAATAAATATGAAAAAAATACTTGTAACGGGCGGATGCGGTTTTATCGGATCCAACTTTGTCCGCCATACCCTGCAGCACCATTCTGATTATCGTATTATCAATCTGGATAAGCTGACTTACGCCGGAAACCCCGCTAACTTAAAAGATGTTGAAGAAAATCCGAATTACCGTTTTGTAAAAGGTGATATCTGTGATGCGGCACTGGTGAGCAGGATATTTGCCGAAGAGCAAATTGACACAGTCGTCCATTTTGCCGCCGAATCCCATGTGGACCGCAGCATAACAGGCCCGGCCGATTTTGTTCAGACCAACATCATTGGCACCTTCAATCTGCTGGAAACGGCTCGGGAGGTGTGGATGAAAGACGGCGCGTTGCATCAAGGCTGCCGTTTTCTGCACGTGAGCACAGATGAGGTTTACGGCTCGCTTGGTGAAACGGGTGCTTTTCAGGAAACTACTCCTTACGATCCGCGGTCGCCATATTCAGCCAGCAAGGCCTCATCCGACCATCTGGTCAGTGCCTATTTTCATACCTATGGCCTGCCGACACTGATTACGAACTGTTCCAATAATTACGGTCCATACCAGTTTCCGGAAAAACTCATTCCCCTGGTTATTAACAACGCCCTTCAGGGAAAGTCTTTGCCGGTTTACGGCGATGGGAAAAACGTCCGCGACTGGCTTTATGTCGTCGACCACTGCGAGGCCATACTGACTGTCCTGCAAAAAGGGAAAATCGGCGAAACATACAACGTCGGCGGAAACAGCGAAAAGCAGAACATCGAAATCGTTCACACCATCTGTGATATTCTAGATGAAAAAGTGGGCCCGATGCCGGACGGCAAGGCCAGAAGATCGCTTATCACCTACGTCAAGGACCGTGCGGGACATGACCGCCGCTACGCCATTGATGCTACGAAAATCCGCACCCAACTGGACTGGTCTCCCAAAGTGACGTTTGATGAGGGAATGAAAAAGACGGTCAGCTGGTATCTGGACAACAAGCCCTGGATCGCTTCTGTAACCGATGGCAGCTACCGCGAGTATTATGAAAAAATGTACGGGGCTAGGTAGTGGATAGTGAATGGTGAATGGTGGATAGATGAAGGATTATAAGGAATTGGAGGTTTGGGAAAAAGGAATTTTACTGGTTTTGAAGATATATGAAACCACAAAAAATTTCCCTAAAGACGAACGTTTTGCTTTAACAGATCAGATAAAAAGGGCATCCGTATCCATTCCGTCCAATATTGCTGAAGGGGCATCGAGAAATACCACAAAAGAATTTGTCCAGTTTCTTTATATTGCTTTAGGATCTGCATCCGAGTTGGAGACACAAATCATCATTGCTGAAAAATTGGGCTATCTAAGAAGCGAAGAAACCTTGTACGCTGAAATCACGGTTATTAGAAAAATGTTAAATGCACTAATAACTTCATTGAAGAAAATAGTGAATGGTGGTTAATGAAAAATGGTTAGAGCAGATATAAAGGAACAGGCATGGGCTGGCAACTATCCACTATGCCTCATACACTATTCACCATGAACCATACACTATCCACCATCAACCATTCACTAAATTTCCGGAGGAAATAATGTCGGGTATTAAAAAAGGAATAATTTTAGCGGGGGGTGCGGGAAGCCGTCTTTACCCCCTGACTTTAGTGGCCAGCAAACAACTGCAGCCCGTTTACGATAAGCCGATGATTTATTATCCCCTGGCGACGCTCATGGTCGCCGGGATCCGCGATATTCTCATCATTTCCACACCGCAGGACACGCCCCGCTTTGAGGCGCTGCTGGGTGATGGGAGTCGCTGGGGAATAGAACTTTCGTATAAGGTGCAGCCCGAACCCAAAGGCATTGCGCAGGCGTTTCTTGTCGGTGAAGAATTTGTTGACGGGGATCCGGTTTGCCTGATTTTGGGCGACAACATTTTTTACGGTAAAATGGATCTCTACAACATTGTTGAAAAGTTTCAAGACGGAGCGGTTGTCTTCGGTTATTACGTCAACGACCCGGAGCGTTACGGCGTTGTGGAATTTGATGCAACCGGAAAAGCCATTAGCATTGAAGAAAAACCTGCCAGGCCCAAGTCTAATTACGCTGTGCCGGGACTTTATCTTTATGACAAGAACATCACGCAGATTGTCAAGGCGATGAAACCGTCGGCTCGCGGCGAACTGGAAATAACCGATGTCAATATGGAATATTTGAAGCAGGGAGTGCTGCAGGTGGTTCCTCTGGGACGTGGCATTGCCTGGCTGGATACAGGCACACACACCAGCCTTCTGGAGGCCAGTCATTTCATCGGCACCCTGGAGGCTCGCCAGGGATTAAAAATTGCCTGCCTGGAGGAAATCGCTTTCCGAATGGGCTTTATTGATAAAAAGAAGATGAAGCAGGTGATCGAAGAAACGCCCAAGTCGTCTTACCGGACCTATCTGGAAAGAATATTCAAGGAAAAGATTACATTCAATATTCCATAACCCAGATATGGCATCGACCCGGAGCAACCGATGACCCATTCACGATCCACCATCAACTATTGGCTATGAGCCATGAGCTACGAGCTAACACTTATGAATATGATTAAAACCGATATTCCGGATGTGCTGATCGTAGAGCCGCAGGTTTTTGGCGATGCGAGGGGCTTTTTCTATGAAAGCTTCAATCAGAAAGTATGGCTGGAGAAGACGGGACTCCAAACAACTTTTCTTCAGGACAATCACTCGTGTTCCTTAAAAAATGTTTTGCGGGGACTGCATTACCAGATTCAGCAGCCGCAGGGAAAACTGGTGCGGGTTGTCCGGGGAACCGTTTTCGATGTTGCGGTGGATATCCGCAAATCATCCCCATCGTTCGGCCGGTGGACAGGTGCAGAGCTTTCCGCAGAAAACAAGCGAATGCTGTGGATTCCCGAAGGATTTGCCCACGGTTTTCTGGTGCTGTCGGATGTTGCCGAATTTCTCTATAAAACGACGGATTACTGGGCCCCTCAATATGAACGGACGATTATCTGGAACGATCCCGACCTGGCCATTGCCTGGCCTTTGCAGAATCAGCCGATCCTTTCGGCAAAAGACGCTCAGGGAACAACTTTCAAAAGAGCTGAAGTGTTTTAAGTGAAGAGTCAATTGACAGGTAAGGGGAAAGAGGTGAGAGGTAAGCGGTGAGGGGTAAATGGCTGGCTTTAAAGAATTAAATGTTTGGCAATTAGGCAAAGAGCTGGCTGTTTCAATATATAAGATTACGGCTGTCGGAGCATTTAAATCAGATTTTGGTTTACAGGATCAAATTAGACGAGCCGCCGTCAGTATTTCAAGCAACATTGCTGAAGGCGATGAGCGTGGTACAAATAAAGAGGCGGTTCGATTTCTCTACATTGCAAAAGGATCTTTGGCAGAACTGGAAACACAGTTAATTATAGCTCAAGAAATTGGATATATTGATTCATTAATTCTTAAAGACTTGGATGAACGATGCCAGATGCTTGGCAAAATGATTGGCGCCTTAATTAAAGCACGCACCTCCACCCCTAACCCCTAACCAATTACCCATAACCCCTCCCCTTGCCTCTTTTTTTCCTTGACATCATTTAGGAATTTCATTATGTCTTTGTTCGTTCACGGTGTGAACACATAAAATATCATGGAAAATCAACATAAAACAAAGCTCGAAATTAAGGAATCTTTGATGCTGATGCGGGCAATAGACGCGAATCCGCAGATAACTCAGCGCGAATTGTCTACCCATCTGGGGTTGAGCCTTGGAAAAATCAACTTCCTGGTCCGGGCAATGGTTGAGAAAGGTTTCATAAAGGCGGATAACTTTAAGAACTCCAAAAACAAAATCGCCTATTTGTATTACCTGACGCCAAAGGGGATCGAAGAGAAGACAAAAATAACATACCGCTATATGAAACGGAAAATGGCGGAATATGAAAAACTGGAAGAAGAAATACGGCAGTTACAAAACGAAATAGATAACGAACATTCCCCTTGTTGACCAAGGGCATGTTCAAGGCAGAACCAGTCATCGTAACAGATGTAAATGTGATAGCTGAACCTGTGGGCGAAGCTTTTTGTAACCCAGAAAGCGGAGCTGTGTATAAAGCATGACCTTTGCCGTGGTTTATCTTATAAGACTTTTAGTATTAAGAAAATTTTCAGATCAAGAACACCATCAATACTGCTCACGGAAAGAGGGAGTTCATTTTATCGAATGATACACATAATTTATCACATTCTCGAAATAAAAGGGAATATAAGTTGTGCAAATGTCTCTTTCTGAAATACCAGGTGGCGAAAAACCGTCTCCTAGATGGCTTATCTTACTGCCCTCTTTTCTGCGTAAGAAAATAGCTCATCGCCAAAACCTTCAAAAGATCCTGATTAATACCGGTTGGCTTTTCGGCGATAAAATACTACGCATTGGCGTGGGGTTGCTTGTGGGCGTTTGGATTGCCCGCTACCTTGGACCGGAACAGTTTGGCCTCTTGAGTTACGCCCTTGCATTTGTCACTTTGTTCACTGCCGTTGCAAGCCTTGGACTCAATAGTATAGTCGTACGCGATCTGGTGCGAGACCCATCAACGGCCAAAACCACCATGGGCACTTCATTTGTGCTGTCTGTGCTGGGTGGATTTAGCGCCTTTTGCTTGTCACTGCTGGCCATAAGCTATGCAAGGCCAGATGATGCACTGTCCAAGTTCATCGTCGTGTTGCTTTCACTGCTCATGGTTTTCAAAGCCACCGATGTGGTGCGATACTGGTTTGAATCCCAGGTTCAATCAAAGTATGTTGTGTGGATGGAAAACGGGATATTTCTTGCTGTTTCCACCGTAAAAATCGGGCTTATCGTTGTTGAAGCGCCACTAATTGCTTTTGTGTGGGCGATGTTCGTCGAGTCTCTGATTGTAGCAGTCGGGCTGTTGGGCATTTACGCGTGGAAGGGAGGCAAGCTCACTGCATGGCGATTTCGGTTTGCCCGTACCAAAGTCTTACTGAAAGACAGTTGGCCTTTGATTCTTTCCGGCCTCGCCATCATGGTCTATATGCGTATCGACCAAATTATGCTGGGGCAAATGCTGGGGGATGAATCAGTCGGCATATACTCCGCCGCTGTGAGGATCAGCGAGGTATGGTATTTTATCCCCATGGCCATTGCAGCCTCGGTCTTCCCGTCAATTATTGAAGCTAAAAAGCAGGGTGAGGCCTTGTACTACCAGCGATTGCAAAAGTTGAACGATTTAATGGTAATTTTGGCGCTTGCCTTAGCAATCCCTATGACCTTTCTTTCGGATCGATTCATAACGCTTCTGTTTGGAAGTGCGTACGAGATGTCAGGTCCTGTTCTGGCCGTTCATATCTGGGCTGGACTTTTTGTATTTCTCGGGCTGGCCAGCGGAAAATGGTTTATCATAGAGGGACTTCAAAAATACTCCTTTTACAGAACTCTTTCGGGGGCCTTAGTGAACATTGGTTTGAACTTAATCATGATACCAAAATTTGGCATAATTGGCGCCGCTTGGGCAACTGTAATATCACAGGCATGTGCGAATGTAATTTTTAATATTTTTAATAGAAAAACCAGGATTGTTTTTTTTATTCAAGCTAAAAGCTTTCTTAACCTTGGCAACTTTTTGATAAGATCGAAAGAATAAACCCCATAATCAACTTTTGATATACAGGGATTAAAAGAGGAAGATATGCAAGATGTTTCTGATAATAAATTTATCCCGCTAAAGCCACTAAAAACTGCAGTATTATTTTTGATTTTTAATCGCTTGGATACAACAAAGCAGGTCTTTGAGGCAATACGCTTGGCCAGGCCTCCACGCCTTTATATCGCCGCTGATGGCCCAAGAGATTCAAGACCAGACGAAGACAAAAAGGTCAAGGCTGTTCGTAGCTATGTTATGGACCATATTGACTGGGATTGCGAAGTTAAAACGTTATTTCGAGAGAAAAATCTGGGATGTAAATACGCAGTAAGCAGCGCAATAGACTGGTTTTTTGATAATGAAGAAATGGGAATTATTCTTGAGGATGACTGCTTGCCATCAAAATCATTCTTCCGATTCTGCGATGAACTGCTTGTCAGGTATCTTAATGACGATCACATCATGCAGATAAGCGGGTTCAATCCCCTTTCCACATATCCCATTGATACAAGTTATGTTTTCTCAAGATTCGGTCCAACCTGGGGCTGGGCGACCTGGCAAAGAGCTTGGAAACGATATGACATCAAGATGCCATCGTGGCCAGAAAAGCGTGCAAACCTTCTCAGAGAAGAATTTGTGCAATCTGAAGCAGAACAGAAGTGGCGTCAGAAAATATTTGATCAGGTTTATTATAACAAACTCGACACTTGGGATTATCAATGGAGCTATACAAAGCATCTTAATAGAGGCCTTTGCATCATACCGAGAATCAATCTCGTTTCCAATGTTGGCTTCAGAATCGACGCGACGCATACACAAGGCAAGGCACCAGATTATTGCTCGTTTCATTATGCACTGAACTTCCCCCTGAGTCATCCCTTAACTCATGTTGATGAACAAAAATTCAGCGATCTCTATCTTAAACATTATGCCATGCCCAAGCAACAAAGTATCTTCGGGCGTTTATGCCATCGTATTTATTCATCCTTTAAAGATATCTATTGGAGAAGAAAAAAATGGAACGTCATTCTGGACGTGAAAATCCATCCTTTAAACAAAATTGAAAGAGCGATAAATGATGACAAACGGTTTCCTCTGGTCGAATCGCTTGATCAGACTTCAGATAGTTTTTGGCAATGGCTTGGCAAAGCCAAGAGTTCATTTTTAAATTATAAATACCCTCATAAGAAAGCGCTGGAGTTCTTTTTCTCAGCAAAGCTACTGGACATTCGAACGGATGATATCGTTTTAGATGCAGCGGGTGGACGTTCGGAATATTTATTGCAAATCAAGCACAATACCCTCTGCCCAAACCTTTATTTGAATGATCAAATTTACACGGATCATTCAGTCAAAGTCGATGGGATAAGTGTTGTTGGTGGTGATGTCACAACAATTGGGTTGCCTGATTCTTCAGTTACAAAAATCGCCTGCCACCATGCCATAGAACATTTTCGGGATGATAAAGATATCAAATTTATCCTTGAAGTGGCACGCTTACTGCGAAAAGGTGGAAAAGCTTGCATCATCCCTCTTTTCTTATCTGACATTTATGCGGAAACATGGAATATTCAATCCGAAACACGTTATGACTCCCGAGCCTTAAGGATTGTGGATAAAACATCATCCCTCCCCGGTGCTAACGAAGACGGACATTTCGCAAGAATTTATGACTGCCAGGCTTTTATGGAAAGAATTCATAAAACAGCGGACGTTGCCTCTCTTTCACTTAAAATCATAGAATGCACCCTCGATGGAAGGATGATTCCTGACATGTCTATCAATTTTGGATCAAAGATTAACTGCCCTTTACGTGCGCTGGTACTGGAGAAGGTGTAATATGGGAGAAAAAACACAAGATCTCGCTGAATTTGAAGTTTCAGGTAAAACTATTCTAGTGGAGCTAAATCATCCCGTGTTTGAAGAGGGCGCCGACATCATCCATATTCAAACGGACACCATGCGCTTTGAATGTTCCTATGGTGATTTTTTTTCCCTTGCAACCACCATCCTTGTCGCGGAAAAGAACCTCAAAATAATTAAAGGACTGAAATGAAATTCATCTCATCCCAGCAGATCATGGCTATATTGTCGGCGCTTGCTTGCTCGGATATTCCCTACCGACTTCTCAGAAATATTGGCAATGAATTACCCGGGCGGCTGATTGAAGGTAAAGATATTGACATACTTGTCCATTGGGATGATAAAGAAAAAGTTGACCTTTTCCTGAAACAAAACAGCTTTCAAAAGGTATCCCACCCGCTGAAGAGGGATCAATTTCTTTACGGTGTTCATCCTTGCAGATTTTATAAACATGTTTCCATCGATGTTTTTATTGATTGTCATTTCGAGCTGGCCTGTCGCAGTCTCAATAAAGGGGAGTGGATTCCACTGGATCGCAGAATTCAGGAAAAGGCTTGGATCGAATGTACCCCTCAGTACATGGGAGGGCTCGTTTTAGCAGGATTGCCTCGCGCGTGTGAATGCCTGCACATTTTGACAAGATGCATCTTCGATAAGCGAAAATTTAATGACGCATATATCCAAAGAATAGAGGAGCTTGCAGAAATGCTCAGCAATTCGGAATTACAGGAAGTTCTTCAACCCGTTTTTTTCAAATTTTCCGGAACGCTCCTGCGGTTCATAAGAGCAAAACGTTATGATCAAATCATCTCAGCCCACCTGGGCTTTATGGAGTATTGAAATGAGCAATCCAGCCGTAATCACTTTAGCCGAGCTGAAGCACGGCATCGCTGGTGTCAATAGAATGCAAATCGAGGATAATATCGGTGAGGCAATCCACCTTCATATGGGCCCATTCAGACTCGATTTAACAATTAAAGAATTTCTGGCGCTGGCAGACAACATGCGAGCAGCCCTCGATGCCACGGGTCGATTTACGCATTATGCTGTCAGTCAATTTGATCCCCTGTTCTTGTCGGAATGTGGCCCGTTGCTTGAACATCTGACCAATATCACCATAGAAGAGCAATATATCGATGATCTGCGATGCATTGTTTACCTGTCGCAGCGGTTTGGTTTTTACAGGTTTGTGCCCGTTACCAAAACACCCGCATATCGTTTTTTGGAAGACAACGATCATTCCTTTCTGAAATACGAGCAGTCTTCTTATCGCGGCCTGAAAAATCGCGAACGTCTTATGGCATTGGAAAACGAGATTAAAAAGAATGATTACCCCAACGCAGGAAGGTATATCATTCTCTTTAGCGGTCAAAATCTGGTGAGAGATGGCCAGCATCGGTTAGCGATTCTAAGGCATCTAAGGGGAAATGTTAAAATTCCCGTTATGGTCTTTCGGTTTTCCAGACAGACAAAGCTTCCGCGAATTCCGTGGCGAGCTTGCGCCGGGTTACCTTTTCATGTCGCACGTTTTATCGTGAATCAATTATGGAAACGGCTAAAATGACACAATTGCTTTGCTGCCTGAATATAGTCTGTTCGTTCTTTGTAACGATTTTTATTTATATTTGTGATGCATGTGTCATCATCACCGTAAGAAAGCCGGCGCATCCGCGAGGCATTGGTCTTATTCGTATAGATTCCATAGGCGACTTTATTCTCTGGCTCGACGCGGCAATAGAATTCAGAAATTTATACCCAAATACCAAAATAACACTGATTGCCAATCACATATGGTCAGACCTGGCCAGATTGTTGCCATATTGGGACGAAGTGATTTCTGTAGATCGAAAAAGATTAACGAGGAATCTCCTCTATCGATTTAAAACATTAAGACAAATCCGCCAGCACGGGTTTGAATCGGCAATACAGCCAACATTTTCACGTGAATATCTGCGTGGCGACAGCTTAATTCATGCATCGGGAGCATTGCGCAGGATTGGTTCCACTGGTGACTTGAGTAATATTAATGCTTGGCAAAAGAAGATTTCAGACAAATGGTATTCACAGCTAATACCCGCAACGGCAAAGCAGCTAATGGAACTACAGCGAAATGCCGAATTCATGCGCAATTTAGGTCTTCGTGATTTTACTGCCGGCACGCCATCCCTTCCTCCCTTAGCGGACTTGCCTGAGAAACTGATGATGGAGCAGCCATATTTCATTATCTTTCCCGGTGCATCGTTTCCTGGCAGACAGTGGCCAGTCGCACAGTTTGGCAGGCTTCTATCAGAACTAACAGCTACTAAATGTTGGCGTGCTGTGCTTTGCGGCAGTCGCGAAGAGCATTCTTTGTGTGCCCGCGTCATTGATTCATCAGGCGCGTTCGCGCTGTGTTTCTTATCTGGAGCAGATAGAAGAAATTCGCCGGTGTTCCCGGCAAGCCTATGAAGATGAACTGCAATCTGTTTTGGGCAAATGATTTAGGGTATAAAACGCATGCAGTTTCTGAAGTCGAGTTATCTGTTCTTCGTAACTATTATCACGTTTATTTTTGACAGTTGTGTAATACCCCTTGTCAGGCAATCAGCGCATACGGGAGGCGTTGCCATTGTTCGTTTGGACGCCATAGGCGACTTTATTCTCTGGCTCGACGCGGCAAAAGAATTCAGAAACTTATACCCGAATGCCAAAATAACACTGATTGCCAATCAAGTGTGGTCAGACCTTGCCAGGTTATTGCCGTATTGGGACGAAGTGATACCTGTAGATCGAAAAAAAATCATCAGGGATCCTGTATACCGCTTCAAAATATTAAGGCAGATTCGCCTGCTTGGGATTGAGACGGCCATTCAGACCACCTATTCTCGGGAATTTCGGCTTGGCGATAGTCTGATTCGCGCGATGGGGGCTATGCTTAGGATTGGTTCCACCGGCGATTTGAGTAATATAACTTCGTGGCAAAAGAAGATTTCAGACAAATGGTACTCACAACTTATAACCGCAAAAGAGGAACCTCTTATGGAACTTCAGCGTAATGCTGAATATATGCGGGGCCTGGGTCTTCGTAATTTTACTGCCGGCACGCCCTCACTTCCTTCCTTAGCGAATTTACCTGAAAATCTAATGATTGAGCAGCCGTATTTTATTATCTTCCCAGGCGCATCGTTTCCTGGAAAGCTGTGGCCGGTTGAGAGATTTGGTGAGGTACTGTTAAAATTAAATGGGTCGAACAGCGGGATTGCAGTCCTGTGCGGTAGCCGTCAAGAACGTGCCTTATGTGCCCGGATCATTGACTTATCGGGCACTGAAGCCCTAAACTTGGCCGGTGAAACAACATTACCCGAACTTGTTGAAGTAATTCGCAGGGCAAAATTTCTTGTGGGCAATGATACGTCAGCCATTCATATAGCAGCGGCGGTGGGTACACCGTCGATCTGCATTTTAGGTGGCGGCCACTATGGCCGATTTCTACCTTATGTGGTTGAGTCGGGCGGACATATTATGCCGGTTCCGGTCGTTCACCAAATGGACTGCTTCGGTTGTGATTGGAAATGTACCCAGACTCATGTAAGAGATGGGGCCTTTCCCTGTATATTGCGTATTCCGGTGCATGAAGTATTTCAGTTGAGTGAGACGATTACAAAAAGATGATTAATCAGTCCAGACATTTCGATGATGAGAAATGAAACTAATAATTCATCTTGGACTGCTTGATAATTTGCTTAACCATACAAACATAGTTCACGATCCCGCTTATTGTGAACTAAACGGTTTGATGACGAAGCTATGAACCATAAGTCCTCTCCCCTAATTTCCATTATCATCGCTGTTTTTAACGGTGTAAAAACATTGCAACAGTGCATCGATAGTGTTGTGCAGCAAGGCTATGCCAACAAAGAGCTGATTATAATTGATGGAGGATCAAAAGATGGAACGGTCGATTTATTAAAATCGAATAGCGAGCATATCAGTTATTGGATTTCCGAACCGGATCGCGGCATCTATCAAGCATGGAATAAAGGTTTATTGCATGCCAAAGGCGATTGGATATGTTTTCTTGGTGTTGATGATTATTTCTGGAACAATCACGTCCTGGAGCACATGAGTGATGCGCTGCAGAACGTTCCACCGGATGTTCGCTTGGCCTATGCGCAGATTATGCTGCTTGATGCTAATGGGGAAAGTCTTTTTGCCATTGGAGAGCCATGGGAGAAAATCAGGGATCGCTTCAAGCAGGGATTGTGTTTGCCGCATCCAGGGCTGATGCACCGGCGCAGCTTGTTTGAACGGAACGGAAATTTTGACGAGTCATTCCGTATTGCTGGTGATTACGAGCTGATGCTGCGTGAGCTAAAGACAGCCGAGGCAGTGTTTATTCCTGGCATTATTACAATCGCAATGCGTACAGGTGGTATCAGCAGCAATCCTGCAAATTCCTTATTGTCATTAAAAGAGATCAGGCTCGCGCAGCGAATGCATGGCCAGTATTTCCCCAGTTTGTTTTGGCTTCGTGCAATGATAAGGATTTATATGCGTTTGTTGTTATGGAATTCACTTGGAGAGACGAAAGCGAGAAAGCTCCTTGATTTAGGAAGGCGCATGAAGGGGTTGCCGGCATACTGGACAAGGGCATGAAAAAGAACATCCCCAGATTGGTCCGATTAAAGAACCGGCTGGTAAGTTAAGCGCGTGAGTCAAATCATGATATGCAGGATAACGAAAAAACCCCGAGTGGTAAATAATAGATGAAAGTAATTGCCATTACCGGAACTTCCAGTTTCATCGGGCAGCATCTTGTACAATATTTGTCCTCTCTTCAGGGAATCGAGATGCGTCTTCTGGTTCATTCCTGCCAGCCTCATCTTCCTGCGGGCAACAAAAGCTTACGATTTATTCAAGGCGATCTTCTTAAGCCGCAAACCCTTTCCGATTTTCTCACTCCCGACTGCCTGGTTATTCATTTGGCTTATCTTCACGGAGCATCGGACGAGGCCAACCTTAAAGCCGCGAGCAATCTGGCTGAGGCCTGTGTTAAAGCTCATGTGAAAAGACTTGTTCATTGTAGTACGGCTGTGGTGGCGGGAAAAACATCTGACAATCCTGTGACCGAAGAGACAAAATGTGAACCGGGCAACAGCTATGAGTATACCAAGTATAAAATGGAGCGGCTCTTCACAAAGGAAGCGCTGGACCATTTTGATCTGGCCATTCTGCGTCCCACAGCTGTTTTTGGAATGGGGGGGAAAAACCTGCTGAAACTTGCCGATGACCTCACTATGGGTAGCCGCATACTGAATTATTTGAAATCCTGCCTGTTTGATCACCGCTGTATGAACCTTGTTTCTGTTACTCATGTGATCAATGCGCTGACGTTTCTGGCATTTGCGCAAACAAAACAAAACTGCGGGATTTACATTGTCTCCGATGATGACCATCCATTAAACAATTACCGCGACATAGAAAGGCGCTTGATGCATGCATTTGGGGTGAGGGATTACCGGTTACCAAGGATTCCTTTACCGCAATTTTTGCTTGCAGTTCTGCTCAAACTGGCTGGGAAATCGAATACCCATCCCTTCCGGACGTACAGTGCAGGCAAGCTGAGAAAGGCAGGTCTTGGCTCTACGGATTCGTTTGGCGTGGATCTGACTTCTTTTACTGATTGGTACAAAAGTCGCGGGACAGATTCGGTGATAAAAAAATCGTGAAGATACTGAACATCAATATGACTCTAGATCCTGTAAACGGAGGGGGAACCGCCGTAAGGACGGTTCAAATGAGCAAGTCTCTCGTTAAGTCGGGTGTAGAGTGTACAATTCTGACACTGAACCTGGGTTTGACTCCAGAGTTTCTGAAAGCCTTTAAGCATATTAAAATAATAGCACTGCCCTGCATGAATAAGCGTTTTTATTTTCCGAGGCCGTCTTTGGACTTAATCAAAATGGTTATGAACCTTGCGCGGGAAGCTGATTTGATCCATATAATGGGTCACTGGACATTAATCAATGCGCTTGTATATTTTTCGGTTCATCGGTTTAAGAAACCGTATGTGGTTTGTCCTGCCGGAGCGATGCCGCTTTTCGGGCGATCAAAATGGCTCAAGAGACTGTACAACTTTATTGTGGGACGTCGAATCATGCGTAATGCATCGGCCTGGATCGCCATCACCCCTGCCGAGATTTCCTATTTTGAAAGTTTTGGTATTCCGTCTTCGCGAGTTACGGTGATTCCCAACGGGATCAATCAGGAAGATTTCCTTGAACAGGACACAAAGGCTTTTAGGTACCGCAAAGGGCTTTCGGATCATCCGATTATTTTATTTATGGGGCGTCTCAATACCATTAAAGGTCCAGACCTGCTTATAAAGGCGTTTATTTTGATATGCCGTCTTATTCCGGACCATCATCTGGTTTTTGCGGGCCCTGATGAAGGCATGCAAAGTAGTTTGCTTGAAATGGCGAAGCAGAATGGGGTATCGGAACGAGTTCATTTTCTAGGTTATGTCGGTGGCGATGAAAAATCGGCCTTATACCATGCGGCCAGTGTTCTGGTGGTTTCCTCACGCCAGGAGGCGATGTCCATCGTTGCGCTGGAAGCCGGCATCTGCGGGACCCCGGTGATTGTGACCGATCAATGCGGATTTGGTGAAATCAAAAGTATTGATCCTGCTCTGGAGGTACCGGCGAGTGCCGAAGGAATAGCAAATAGTTTGGCGGGTCTTCTGACTGAACCAGGGAAAAGAGAAAAGGTGGCCTCATCCTTCAGGGATTTTGTATCACAAAGATACACATGGGACAGGATTGTCAAAGAATATTTGCATTTATATAAAGAGTTATTGAATGAATCCGGAATCAAGGAAATTTAATTACCTATTCCCCGCAGCATTCATGGTGAATACCTATGCCATGACCATATTACTTGTTGTTCTCGGGTTAGCAGACAAGGTAGCCCTGGCCGCAGAGATTGGTATTGTGCAGGGTGCGACGCTTGCGCTGTTCTATGCTTTTTCCGCCAATGCCAGAAGCCTGATTCTGAATCCCTCTTCCGGAATCTCCGCTCAGTCTGTCATGGCATCACGCCTGATATTGCTGGTGCCGCTCGCGTCAGCGGCCTATTTGTTGAGTGTTGTTCCCGCGGGTGTGGACTGGCTTTTAGCCATCGCCTTGATCCTTCGTCGTTGTGTGGAATGGTTGGGCGAAGTGCATTTGAGTGATATGGAGCATTCAGGCAATGAAAGATTCACCCGATACTATTTGATATTGCAGGTTATCTTATTGGCCATGGTTCTGGCCTGGTTTCTTTGCGGTTTGCCCTACCCGCTGGTGGGATTGTTTCTCTGGGCGTTGATACCCTTAATCATGAGCGCCGGTTACATCTGGAAGAGCGTGCTTGCCGCTCCTGATTTGCTGTCGGGAATTTCGTCCAGCATATTACCTAACTTGGGGTCAACGGTCATCATTGGGATTACGGTATACATTTTTCGTATTCTGATTCTGTTGATTGTTGGTAAGGATATTGCCGGTAATTTATTTACTGCTTTTGCCATTGGCGGTTTGACGGGTGGAGTGTTTGCCAATGCCCTGGGCCCGAGTATCGTGCTTCATGAGCAGCGAAGCGGAAATCGTGATTTTCCCTTGATGGTCCGGATGGTTTTGTATGCGTCATTGTTTTTGGGTGCAGTGGTTTCTGTCGTTTCAATGCTGGAAATGCCGGTGTTGGGTTGGACCGGGAAATCGTCCTTTTTCTGGCTGGCTGCAGGATTATCCATCATTGGCGGCATCATTATGGTTTATGCTCAGCGAATTCGTTTGCGGTTATTGCAGCACGACGAGGAACATGACGTTTTTGGTCCGGATGTGATGAGTAACATATTGCTGATTGCTGCGGTGCCATTTACCTATTGGCTGCTCGGCATGAACGCCATGGGTGGACTTTATTTACTGAGCTCATTGCTTGCTTATGTTTTCTATTTAAGCGCAAAGAAAGATTTGACAAAACCGTTGCAGCTGGTTGACCAGAAAATCAGAATGGTGATAGCAGGAATGCTGTTATTTCCTGTTTTTTTCCAGATCAGCAATGGCATATTCCGAGACCCTACGATCAATTATAGTTCCGGTGGAGTTTTGGCCAATCTTCCCGTTCCTATTTCGGTTCTGGCCTGTTATGGAGGGATTATTCTCTTGAGCGGATATCAACGGGCCTACCTCTCTTTATCCACCATTTTCTTTGCCTGTATTCTGATGACGATGGCTACAATTATTTCAACTCATGCTGATCCTTCACAGCAGCAAGCCAAGCTCATATTACTGATACAGTTCATTTTACCCATGTTTGCGCTGATTCTAGGACAGCTATACAACCGTTGGAAAATGGAGAATGACGGTTGTTATGAAAAAGCGTTTCTCTTTGTATTAGCCATTATTGTTCCATGGCATTTGGCGGCTACTTTTTCTCAGGGCTTAATATACCTTGCGCCATCCCTGGGAATATTCAGCATATATCAGTGCTACCAGTATGTGCCCCTGATGCTGGTCAGCGCCTATTTACTTTCTTTGTTTGCTCTATGGCCGTTTCGGGGGTACAGGATCCTGATGCTTATTTTGGCGCCGCTGATGGCAATTTATGCTGTGGCATCAATGTCATTCCTGGCCATTGCTATGCTGCTTGCCGGATGGCTAGGGTTCACGGTTTTTCAATGGGTATCAAACCATGAGAAACTCCCGATAGTCGTTTTTCTGTTGTGTGTACTAATTTCATTTAGTTATTTATATTATGCAAAAGCTCATTCAGCGGCAGTGGCATTTAAATTTGGAGGTACAGCGGGGCTGCAGAAACTACAATTGCAGCAACAGCAGCAAACCGGCGTGCAAGTGAAACAGAATGTCCAGGCATCAGGAATTGAACCGGACAAGGGTCAAAAGGACGTACAACTTTTAGAGCCGGAGGAAAGAGAAAGGCAGAAAGAACAAAGGATCCTTTCGCAGTTCAGGGAAAATGAAAAATTAGATAAAATGAAAATCCCGGCAAATACTTTAATTCGTATGCATTACTGGTACAATTACACGGTGAAAATTGTCACCTCGCCGAAAATATTGTTTGCCGGCAGCAATGAAATTCCGAATCGTGCGGAATATCCCAGTGCGCATAATTATTATCTTGATTTTATTTATCATTTTGGATTAATCGCCATTTTGCCAATCCTGGCTCTTTTGATATATACATGCAAAATAATTTATCGTCAGCGGCAAAGAATTTTCCTTTCACCACGATTAACGGGACTGTGCTGTGTTACATTATTTTTGCTGTTCATTGACAATTCCCTGAAGGTTGGACTCCGGCAGCCTTATTCCGGAATATTTACTTTCTTTTTGTGGGGTCTGTTGCTGAGCAGGTTGAGTGATCTGAACAGCACAGAGAAATTTCATTAAATGTCATGCTGGACAAATGAGTAGCAATAATATCAGTAAAATTGTATTGTTAGTTTTTGGGGGAGCTGCTGCCGTTCTGGCGGTATTTGCCTGGATGATGTATCCCGGTCACGGGGCTGTCTATGTGATCTTCACCATGATCGCGAATCTGCTTCTGTATTTTGGGTTTAGAAAAAACGCCATTTTTTTTGATACTTTCATAGGAATATTTTTCTGGCTCGGGTTTTGGCTAAAGTTAACCGTTCGAGTTGCCTTTTTTGATGGATTTTTTAATGAACCTGTTGGTTATTTTGACGGTTCAGGAGGCGCTTTTGACAAAGCGCTGCTGGTGTCTTCCTGTGGCATGCTCGGTCTTTTGGCCGCTAGCTTTTTACGGGAAAAACTTTCCTGTAATTACCCTTTAAAAATAGAAGGGATTACCCATCAGGGACTGTTCAGCTTTTACCAAAATCATCGGAAAATTGTTCTTGCAGGGTTTGTGTTTTTATTTTTTATCACTGCTGCCACAAATTCATATTTCGGCATTTATCAAAGAGGTGAAATTACCCGGACAACATTGCCTTTTGGCATGAATGGAGTTTACAAGTGGTTGCTGCTGTTCGGTTTGGCTTCTTTCTCGGCATTGATCCTCCGATTTGAATTCGAAATCAAAAAGAAAACGTCATTTCTGGTAATGTTTTTGAGTTTGCTGGAGAGCTTTGTTTCAAATTTATCATTATTGAGCAGGGGGATGATTCTGAATTCAGGCTCTTTGATATATGGAGTATTTACCAGTCGCAGATTTCATTCAATAAAATCAAATCTGCAGTTTTTCGCAGTGACACTCTTTGTTTTAGCATCATTAATGGCAGCCTCGGTTTTTTATGCGAACTATCTCCGTGCCTGCGATCACCTAGAAGCCTCTGGTCAGTCTTCTTATCAATCTTATAGGAAAAATTTAGGT
>Ga0116161_1002079_pt1 | contig 19761 bp, 17 predicted proteins | sample AD_JPNAS3_MetaG_FD_89877 | JGI IMG/M metagenome (GOLD analysis project Ga0116161, IMG submission 89877) | Active sludge microbial communities of municipal wastewater-treating anaerobic digesters from Japan - AD_JPNAS3_MetaG | ecosystem: Engineered > Bioreactor > Anaerobic > Digestate | place... | reverse complement strand
TATGCATGGTACCGGGGCTTGATTTACAGTTTTAGTGATGTTTATAGTTACTACGATTACAAGAGTATGGGTTTTTCTGTTCGTTGTTTGAGGGACTAATTAATTTATTTGACTATTTGTCTATTTGATTTATTTGTTAATGACCCGCTTGCGGGTCCGAAATTTTTTTGAGATTTGGCACTATATAATGAATTACCTATTTATAAAGCAATTTACGATTTGCTTTTAGCTATATTTAAGTTTACAAAGGATTTTAGCAAGGAATATAAATATACAGTAGGTGAAAGTTTAAAAAAAGAAACAATAGAATTGCTTACGTTAATTTATCGTGCTAATTCGAGGCATCAAAAAGATGATGTGCTTCAACAGGCACGCGAACAAATAGAGGTAATACGTTTGCTTATACGTGTAATGAAAGATATGAGACAAATAAATATTGAAAAATTTGTAAAAATAAATGAAGTAATAGAAAATGTATCAAAACAATTAACAGGATGGCAGAAATCAGTTAAAAGTTTATAAAGTTAAAAGTTTTTAAAGTTCGTAAAGTAGCAATTTTTTTGTTACTACGATGTATGCTCGCTCGGATTTAACTTCGCTGAGCTCGTCCTGCGGACTTCGGTTGTAATCCGAGTGTAATTGCAATCACTAAGCATCAGCGGTGTTGGAGCGAGCGACATGGGCGTTTGAGTGAGCTAATGTGGGTTGTACGTGAGTACAAAACAAGTCTCTCAAAAGCCTTGCCCGCAAGGGTAACACAATACTTTACTTTCGGTGAGCTCGCAAGCTCGGTTCGACTTTTAACTTTATACTTTCGACTTTTAACTGATTTTCTGTAAGGCAAAACAATAAAAACAGTAATGGTTTTTAAATTATGAAGATTAAAAAATTTGAAAATATTATTGCTTTTAGCAGTGTAAGAAAAAATGTTTTCTGCGAGAGTTCGGTAAGCTATGGTTTGCCGAAGAGAGCATCTTTAAATCCGGTAACCCGCTGGCATTATAAAAACTTACTTTGTAAAAAGCAGGTAAATGTTAGCAATAAAAGATTTCATAGGCTGAAAATGCCTGTGCGACAAACTCACTTTGTAACTAAATTTAAGATTATCAAATTCAAATTTTTAAGAATCGACTTAAATTTTAGCAGAGTAAAGCGGTTACTTTTACAGCTCTTCCGGGTGGCAACCGTAACAATAATGGAAATTTCAACAATATTAGAAACAACGGTAATTGGTGGAGTTCTACCGAGAACAATACTAATAATGCATGGAACCGGAACTTGAATTACAATAATAGTAATGTAAATAGGAACAACAATAACAAGAGTATGGGTTTTTCTGTTCGTTGTTTGAGGGATTTAAAAGAAAACATAGCCACAGGTCTTTTTTCCTGTGGCTTTTTTAAACATAAAAAAATGAAACAAGATAATTTATTTTCAGAAATAGATAGAGAAAAAATTACATTAGATTTGTTTAAAGCTTACTTTGACGCAAGAAAAAACAAAAGAAATACTATAAATGCACTTGCATTTGAAAAACACTTAGAAGCCAACCTGTTCGCCTTAGCCAATGATATTATCGAACGCAAATATATACCTAATCAAAGCATATGTTTTATTGTAAATAAACCAATTAAAAGAGAAATATTTGCAGCCGATTTTCGCGATAGAGTCATTCATCATTTTATTTATAATTATATTTCTGAAGTTTTCGAAAAATCATTTATAAACGATAGCTATAGCTGTAGAAAAGACAAAGGTACACATTACGGCATAAATAGAATTGATGGTTTTATACGTTCTTGTTCGCAAAATTATTCAAAAGACTGTTATATATTAAAGCTCGATATTAAAGGCTATTTTATGGCAATGAACAAGCCTTTGCTTTATAAAAAAATTAAGCAAGAACTTCTTAAAAATAAAAATAAATTAAATTTTGATTTAAGACTTGTTCTTTATCTTATTGAAAAAACAATTTTTAATGATCCTAAGCAAAATTGCATTATCAAAGGAAAAAAAGAAGATTGGGTTGGCTTACCTAAAACAAAAAGTATGTTTTATGCAAAAGCTAATTGTGGTTTACCTATAGGAAATTTAACTTCACAGTTGTTCGGTAATATTTATATGAACGAGTTCGACCATTGGGTAAAAAAAGAGTTGGGCATAAAATATTACGGTCGCTATGTTGACGATTTTGTCTTAATTCACGAAAATAAAGACTATTTACAATCATTAATACCCAAACTTAAAGATTTTTTACTTAAAAACTTAAAATTAAACTTACACCCCGATAAAATATATCTGCAACATTATAGTAAAGGCGTAAAATTTTTAGGCACAGTAATTTTACCAAACAGAATTTATATTGCAAAACGCACTAAAGGCAATTTTTACAATGCTATAGAAAAACAAAATTTAATAGCTCGCGACCATAAACCAACAAAAGAAGAACAACAAGCTTTTTTAAGTAGCATGAACTCTTATTTAGGAATAATGAGACACTATAAAACTTACAAACTACGAAAACGTATTATTTTTAAAAACTTAAGTGTCTGGTGGTGGAACTTTTTTTGCATTACAGGCGGTATAACAAAATTTAAAATGAAAAAAACAATGAATTAAAAGTTTATAAAGTAAAAAGTTCATAAAGAAAGCCGAACAGAAAACCTCTTTTAACTTTCGACTTTTAACTTTTAACTGATTTTATTTATCAACAAATTTTTTTTTAAACTTTTAAATATGTATATTTGTGATGTGATAACAATTTTTAAAATAAAAGCATTATTAACTAAATTAAATTAAATCATTATGAACAGAAAAAAAGTATTTTTTATTTCAAATTTTGCATTATTGCTAATGTTTTGTTTTGTACAAATAGGTTGTAATAGCAAAAAATCTGATAGCGGTGCTAGTCAAACTAGTGAAGAGTCTATAGATTGTTTTACAGATTCTCGAGATGGTAATGTTTACAAAATAGTAAAAATTGGTGACCAAACATGGATGGCAGAGAACTTAAAATATTTGCCAAGTGTAGTTGGTCCAGAAGTAAGTTCAGAAACAGAGCCATATTATTATGTTTATGGCTATAATGGCGATAATGTTAAAGATGCTAAGGCAATAGAGAATTATGCGACTTATGGGGTTTTGTATAATTGGTCTGCTGCTGAAAATGCTTGTCCTAAAGGTTGGCATTTGCCAAGCGATGAAGAATGGACACAATTGACAGATTTTTTAGGAGGAGAAAATGTTGCATACGGGAAACTTAAGGAAGTAGGTACAGCACACTGGAATGAATCGGACGAAAGTATAACTAACGAATCTGGTTTTACAGCTCTTCCAGCAGGTTGGCGTGGTAGAAGTGGACGCTATGGTTGTTTCAACGATATTGGAGAACATGGCAGTTGGTGGAGTAGTACTGAGGATGACTCCGATGGTGCATGGATAAGAATTATGTATTCCGATGACAATTATATAGATAGACGCGACAGTGGTAAGAGTCTAGGTACTTCTGTTCGCTGTGTAAGGGACAATTAGTTAAAAGTTAATAAAGTTTTTAAAGTTGTCTAACTAAACAACTAAACACTAAAAACTAAACACTAAAAACTAAACACTAAAAACTCAAAACTAATAAGAGTGAGCTTGCGAACTCTGCGAAGCAATAGACGCGTCAGCACTTTCAACTTTCAACTTTTAACTTTTAACTTTTAACTTTTAACTTTTAACTGAATTTTTTGACTGAATTTTGTTTAATTTTGCAAAAAGATTTTATGCACTTATTTTACGATAAAAATATTTCCGGAGATTTTCATGTCCTTAACGAGGAGGAGACAAGGCATTGCGTTAAAGTTTTAAGATTAAATATTGGCGATACAGTTTATTTAACAGATGGTTTGGGGAATTTTTATGAAACACATATTGTGGAAAATCATGCAAAAAAAGCAATTTTAAAAATTGTAAAAAAAACAGAAAACTACGGAAAACGAAATTTTAATTTGCATATTGCTATTGCTCCAACTAAGATGAATGAAAGATTTGAGTGGTTTGTTGAAAAATCTGTGGAAATAGGAATTGATGAAATCACTCCAGTAATTTGCGGAAATTCTGAGAGAAAAATTATAAAAACTGAAAGAATAAACCGAGTTGCCGAAGCTGCAATGAAGCAATCTTACAAGGCTTATCATCCACAGATAAACGCGCAAATAAATTTGGAAAAATTCTTAAAACAAAACTTGAACTATAAGCAAAAATTTATTGCACATTGTTCAGAAAATGACAATAAAATTTATCTCGGCTCAGTTTTGGAAAAACAATCTTCATATTTAATTCTAATTGGTCCCGAAGGCGATTTTACAGAAAATGAAATTCAAATGTGTAAAAATGCTGGATTTGTTGAAGTTAGCCTTGGCGAAAGTCGTTTGCGTACCGAAACTGCTGGTGTTGTTGCTTGTAGTATTGTGTCGGTAGTAAATTCAATTTTACTTTAAAAATTTTCTAGCGAAATCAGTAATATCTGAAATAGTAATTAGTTCAATATTTTTAATTTTCACTTCAGATTTTTGTGAGTTAGGCATATAAATTCTATTAAAACCTAATCTTGAGGCTTCGCTAACTCGTTTTTCTATGAAAGATACTGGTTTTATTTGTCCCGATAAGCCTCCTTCGCCTATGAAGCAAGAGTTTTCTTTTGGAGCTTTGTCATAAAGCGATGAAATTACTGCTGCTATAACTGCTAAATCTGCTGCTGGATCGTTTATTTTTAATCCGCCAGCAATATTTAAAAATATATCCTTTTGCGAAAGTCTTAAACCTAATCTTTTTTCAATAACTGCAAGCAACATTTGAAAACGTCTTGAGTCAAATCCTGTAGCATTTCGTTGTGGACTGCTAAAAACTGCATTTCCAACTAAAGCTTGAATTTCAATCATAAGAGTACGAGTGCCTTCAGCTGTTGTGCCAAAAGTAACTCCGCTTAAATTCAAATTTTCGTCAGATAAAAGGATATTTCCAGGATCGTTAATTTCTTTAAGTCCAGTGTTTGTCATTTCAAACACACCAATTTCGTAAGTTGAGCCAAAACGGTTTTTCTTTGGACGTAATAGTCTGTAAAAATAATTGCTGTCTCCTTCAAATTGTAAAACTACATCAACAATATGCTCTAAGGACATTGGTCCAGCAATATCGCCGTCTTTATTTATATGTCCAATTAAAATTATTGGTGTAGAGCTTGATTTTGCGTATTCTTGTAAAAGACGTGTACATTCTCTAATTTGCGAAATAGTTCCAGGTGATGAGCTAAGGTCTTGTGAAGCAACGGTTTGTATAGAATCTATAATTATTAAATCTGGGCTTAATTCTTCTATTGTTGCTAATATTTTTTGGATATTTGTTTCTGTATAAATAAAGCAATCAGTATTTTTAATTCCAATTCTGTCGGCTCTAAGTTTTATTTGGCTTTCGCTTTCTTCGCCTGAAATATAAAGCACTCTGCGATTTGTTAAATTTAAAACTGATTGTAAAATTAAAGTTGATTTTCCAATTCCGGGTTCACCTCCAAGTAACACTAAAGAGCCAGGCACTAAACCTCCACCGAGAACTCTGTCAAATTCGGTGAAGAACATTTTTTGTCTTTCAAAAGTATTTTTTTCAATTTCAAGGATAGGATAAGCCTTACCTGGTATAGCTTTAGTTTGATTTTTTTGCTTATCTTCTTTTAATTCAACTTCTTCGATAAAAGAATTCCAGCTGTCGCAGTTATTGCATCTGCCAGCCCATTTCGGAGCAACATATCCACAGTTTTGACAAACAAAAACTGTTTTAAATTTTGACATACTTATTGTTTACGCATCAATTCGCAACGCAAATAAGCACCACCTTTTTCTCCGTCTTCAAGTTCAAATCTAGTCATTTTTAAAATATCATCTTTAAAAACTTCTATTCTAAATTTACCATTCACACTTGTAACTCCCGGCATGTCTTTACTATCGGTTATTATCAAGTGCTTTTTAAATAAGTTTTTATCAATGCTATACTTACAAGAATCAAATTTAAGTCCACCACTTAAGGTTGAAACTCTTGTTAAAGTACCATCATCAGCAAAAGTCCATGTAATCGTACCTTGTGGTGTGTTGTCAAATGTTTGGAAATTCCAAGTGCCAACAATGTCTTCTTCGTAATTTTTGCAGCTATTAAAGAATAAAGCGCCTGCAACCAACAATAAAGTAATTTTTAATAATTTCATAATATTGTAATTTTATTCTAGCGTACAAATATAATTAATTTTTAAATATTTGACACTTTATTTATAATTTTTGTTGAAGAATATCCTTCAACAAATTTAATTATTTCTACTTTTCCTCCATTTTTCAACACAAAATCAGAACCTGCAATTTCCTCTACTTTGTAATCACCGCCTTTTGCTAATATGTCAGGAGCGATAGTGTGGATTAATTTTTCTGGTGTATCTTCATCAAAAATTATAATTGCATCAATAAAAAAAAGCGAGGCTAAAACAAAAGCTCTTTCTAATTCTTTGTTTATAGGTCTATCTTTTCCTTTTAATCTTTGCACTGAAGAATCAGAATTTAATCCTACAATAAGTTTTGTTCCTAAATCAGCAGCTTTTGATAAATAATTTATATGTCCATAATGGAGTATATCAAAACAACCGTTTGTAAAAACAATAGTTTCTTTATTTAATTTTAAAGAATTAATAAAATCTTGTAATTTTTCAGGATTTATTATTTTTGAATTTATTAAATCCAAATTTTTCATGGCTATATCAAACGATTTGTATGAGTATCGGGGAAAATAAAAGAAGGTTTAAAAGTTTTTGCTTCTTCAAAATCCATTGTTGCGTATGATATTATAATAACTATGTCGTCAACAGCAACTTTTCGAGCAGCAGGTCCATTTAAGCAAATAACTCCTGAGCCAGCTTCGCCTTTTATTACATAAGTTTCGAAGCGTTCGCCATTGTTTATATTAACTACCTGAACTTTTTCGTGTTCAATAATATTAGCAGCTTTCATCAAATCTTCATCTATGGTAATACTACCAACATATTGTAAGTTAGCTTCTGTAACTCTAACTTTATGAATTTTTGACTTTACTATTTCTATATTCATGATACTAAAATAAATTCGCTGCAAAGTTAAAAAATACTTATTTAAATATGCAAACTTATGTTGTCAATTAATCTAATTTTTTTACACCAAACTGCTAAACATAGTCTTACGTCAGTGTTTGCAGAGAATTTGTAAATTGGTTTTAAATTTTCTGGATCGCAAAAAACCGCGTATTCTGTTTGTAAAAATGCAATATTGTCAATTTCTTCTTTTATTTTTTTGATTATTTCGTCAGTTTTTTGTTCTGGTTTTAAGTTTGAAGTATGCTTTAGCATAGTTTTATAAATTTGCGAAGCATTTTTTCTTTCTTCTTCACTAAGTCTTTCGTTTCTTGAACTCATTGCTAATCCGCTGTTCTCTCTCACAATTTCGCAACCAACAATTTCTATTGGCAATTTAGCATTTTTTGTCATTAGCTTTATTATTGCTAATTGTTGAAAATCTTTTTCGCCAAAATATGCTTTGTGAGGTTTTACTAAGTCGAAAAGTCTGTAAACAACATCAACTACTCCTTGAAAATGTCCAGGTCGAAATTCCCCTTCATAAATTTTATCAATACCTTTCAAATCTGTTTTATGTCCTTGATAATCAGCATATAAATCATCGTTGTTTGGTGTGAAAATTATATCGCATTTTGCTTTTTCTAATAAAATTGTGTCATTTTCAATATTTCTTGGATAATTTTCTAAATCGGTTTTATCGTTAAATTGTCTTGGGTTTACAAAAACAGATACTATTGTAATGTCGTTTTCTTTTACAGAACGATTGACTAAAGAAATATGTCCTTGGTGTAAAGCTCCCATAGTTGGGACAAAACCTATTTTTAAGTTTTGAGCAATTTGTTTGCGAGCTTCAATAATTTTTGTAACGCTTGTTATAATTTGCATTTTATTTTTTTTTGCAAAATTAAGATTATTAAAAAGAAAAACAAAGTATTTAAAACTCGTTATAAAACTTTTTTATTTAAGTTTTTATTATCTAATTCGTTGATAATTATCTGTTTAATAATATCTTAATAAAAATGTATGGAAAATTGAAATTTTTTTTATATTTTTGTGGCTATAAAAAATAAAAGAAAATATGAAATTAAGGGTTCTTTTTGTTACTCAAGCAATAACGCCTTTTATGCCTGAAACGGAGATGTCTTTGATTGGGCGTTACTTGCCTCAGGGAATTCAAGAGCGAGATTGTGAAATTAGAACGTTTATGCCAAAGTTTGGAAGCATAAATGAAAGAAGAAATCAATTACACGAAGTAATTAGGTTGAGTGGAATGAATTTAGTAATTGATGACACTGACCATCAATTAGTAATAAAAGTAGCTTCTATTCAGCCAGCGCGTATGCAAGTTTATTTTATTGATAATGAAGATTATTTTGGTAGAAAATTTGCATTATCAGAAAAAGGAAAAGAATTTGCCGACAACGATGAAAGAGCAATTTTTTATTCTCGTGGCGTTGTCGAAACTGTTAAAAAACTAGGCTGGGCACCAGATATTATTCATTGTCACGGTTGGTTTACTTCTTTAGTGCCATTTTATATGAGAAAGATTTTTGATAATGAACCTCTATTTGAGAATGGCTTTAAAATTATTTATTCAATCTATAACGATAAGTTTCAAAAATCACTAAACGAAGAGTTGCCAACAAAACTAATAGAAGATGGAGTTTATCCAGAAGATGTAGCTTTAATAGAAACACCTTCCTGGGAAAATTTAATGAAATTTGCTTGCGAATATTCTGATGGTGTAATTGTTGGTACAAAATTATTAGACAAAAACGTTGCAAACTATCTAGAGGGATTAGAAAAACCTATACTTAACTATCAAAATCCCGAAAACTATATTGATAAATATGCTGACTTTTACGATAAATTGTTTAAAAACAAAATTTAATGCGAATTTATAATAAGTATTTGTGCTTTTTTACTTTAATAGTAATAGGCATGTTTTTATTTAATTCTTGCGAGAAAAAACAAAGTAATATTGGCTTAGATTTAATATCAGATAGCGATAAACTACATCTTTATGCTGACACAGTGGACGTAAAGTGTTATACAGTTACAGACTCTGTAGTGTCGTCAGATGAAAGAACTTTGTCACCTTTGGGTTCTTATTTTGACCCGATATTCGGTTTTACAAAAGCTTCTTTTGTGTGTCATGCAAGAATATCTTCGAGTAATGTTGACTTCTCTTCAGTAAGTAAAATAAATGGTATAGAATTACATTTAAAATATAGTTCAACTTATGGAGATACTTCAACTAACCAAACCATTAATGTTTGTAGATTGAAAAAAGAAGTCTATTTCGATACAGATTATTATTCCAATTTTACTTTACAACCATCGGAATACGATGTTTTAGCTAGCGAAACTTTAAGTTTTGGAAAAGATAGTTTAACAAAAATTAAGCTTCCAAATGAATTAGCACAAGAGTTTGTAAATTCGGATATAAATAATTTTATAAATAATACTACATTTATTGAATACTTTAATGGTTTATATGTTTATACAGACCCAGTTAGTAGCAATGGTTGTATTTATAGTATAAATTTAATTCATCCCGATTCTAAAATGGTGATGTATTATAATGATTCTTTAGAATATGAATTTTTAATTAATTCAAAGTCTGCAATAATAAATATGTATGAACATGATTATACAAATGCTCATTCGGACATACTAAGTGTGTTGGCAGATTCTACTTTATTGTTAGATAAATGTTATATACAAAGTTTGGCAGGTTTAAAAGCAAAAATTCATTTTCAACAAATTATTGATTATTTCGACACTATTAAAAACGTTGCAATAAATAAAGCTCAATTAGTAATTACTCTCAAAGCAGATACTGATGAAAACATATTTTTACCACCTCCAAAATTAGCTTTAGTGGCAATTAACGAAAATGGTAAATATGATTTTTTGACAGACTATAAATTAAATAATTCAAATTTTGGAGGAGCTTTAGAAAATAAGTTTACTTATAAATTTAATATCCCTTTTCATATTCAAGAGCTTGTTAATGGAAAAGCAGATAATGGAATTTATTTATTTGCCAGCGATAATAGAACAATACCATATAGACTTGTTCTAAATGCAAATGGAGCATCTAAGGATAGAATGAAATTGGAAGTTTATTATTCATTGTATTAAAATTTAGTAATTATGTGTGGTATTGTAGGATATATAGGAAAAAGAAACGCAAGTGAAGTACTAATAAAAGGACTAAAGCGTTTAGAATATCGTGGATATGATTCTTCTGGAATTGCATTGGCTTCTGACGATATTAGAGTTTTTAAAAGCAAAGGAAAAGTAAGTGATTTAGAAAATCTTTTAAATAAAGAAAATACTAAAGGTTCTATTGGTATGGGGCATACAAGGTGGGCTACACATGGCGAACCTACAGATGATAATGCACATCCTCATGAGTCTATGAATGGACATTTTGTACTAATTCATAATGGTATTATTGAAAATTACTCTAAACTAAAGAAAGGTCTCGAAAAAAAAGGTTATGCTTTTAAATCAGAAACCGACACTGAAGTTTTAGTAAATTTGATAGAATATGTTTTTTTAAACCATGCAAATGATGATACTCCTTTTACTGCCGAAGAAGCTGTCCGCCAAGCCTTATTGATGGTCGAAGGTGCTTATGGTTTAGTAATTATGGCTAAGTCAGAAAAAAATAAACTTATTGCAGCTCGCAAAGGAAGTCCTTTAGTTATAGGTGTAGGAGACGGAGAATATTTTATTGCCTCTGATGCTACGCCAATAGTTGAATATACAAATAGCGTAATATATCTTAATGATGGCGATATAGCTATTATTACAAAAAATAGTTTAAATCTAACAAACTTAAAAAATGTTTCTCTAAAACCAGATATTAAAAAAATAGATTTAAAACTTGATGAGATTGAAAAAGGCGGTTTTGAGCATTATATGCTTAAAGAGATTCATGAGCAACCACGTGCTATTAAAGATACTTATAGAGGTAGGTTGAATGCCGATGCTAAAGTTTTAACTCTAGGTGGCTTGCATGATGTTTTTAATGAACTTAAATCCGCTGAAAGAATTTTAATAATTGCTTGTGGTACTAGTTGGCACGCTGGTTTAGTTGGGGAATATTTGTTAGAAGAATTTACTCGTATCCCTACAGAAGTTGAATATGCTTCGGAATTTAGATATAGAAATCCTGTAATCAAAAAAGGAGATATTGTTATTGCTATTTCGCAAAGTGGTGAAACTGCAGATACACTTGCTGCAATTCAATTAGCAAAATCTGCTGGAGCTTTAGTCTTGGGAGTTTGTAATGTGGTGGGTTCAAGTATCCCACGCGAAACACGTGCAGGAGTTTATACTCATGCAGGACCAGAAATTGGAGTGGCTTCAACTAAAGCTTTTACAGCTCAAGTAACAGTTTTAACTATGATGGCAATGGCTATAGGTTATGCAAATAAAGGATTAACTAAAAAAGAATATGACGACTTAATCGATGAGTTGTTTGTTATTCCAGAAAAAATAGAAAAAATATTAGAAAAAGCAGATTATGTCGAAAAAATTGCAGATGTGATTAAAGATGCAACTAATGCTTTGTATTTAGGTAGAGGATATTTATATCCAGTGGCGTTAGAAGGAGCATTAAAATTAAAAGAAATATCATATATACATGCAGAAGGATATCCAGCTGCTGAAATGAAACACGGACCAATAGCTCTTGTAGATGATAAAATGCCTGTAATTGTGGTTGCAACAAAAGACCATTCTTACGATAAAATTGTATCTAATATACAAGAAGTAAAAGCAAGAAAAGGCTTGATAATAGCTATTGTAACCGAAGGAGATACAACAATTAAAAATATGGCTGATTATGTTATAGAAGTTCCTCATTCCGACTTTGCATTAGCACCATTGTTAACTGTTATTCCATTGCAATTATTATCGTATTATACTGCGGTAAAACGCGGTTGTAATGTTGACCAGCCTAGGAATTTGGCAAAATCAGTAACTGTTGAATAAATTTTATGCTTTATAAATAATAAAAATAAATATTTTAAGTTATCATCTTGTAAGATTTATGAAATTGAAAAATATAATAATAGCCTTAGTTTTTGTAACAATAAGTCTTTTGATGGCTTGTTCAGTTGAAAAAAATACTTCTTCAAGTAGAGCTTATCATAATCTTGTGTTGAAATATAATATTTATTTTAATGCTAACGAAGCATATAAAAGAGGAATAAATAGGATAAACTCCAGCAATACAGATAATTATAATGAAATTTTGCCTGTTTTTGTAGAGAGTAAAGAAGATTTGGCAAGTTCTGCAACTGGCGAAATGGATAAAGTTATCCAGAAAGCATCTAAAGGTATAAAAATTCATTCGATAACAAAAAAGCCAGATATGAGTGGCAAAAATGTGTCGAAAAAAGATAAAGAATTTTATGACAAAAAAGAATTTAATAAATGGGTGGACGATTGTTACTTGATTATGGGTAAAGCCTACTTTATTAAAAGAGATTATTTGCAAGCTAGATATAATTTTGAATTTATTCCTCGCCAATTTCCCGATTTAGATACTCGACACCATGCTAATCTTTATTTAGTTCGTACATTCTCAGAAAGTAAAAATTATAAAGAAGCTAAAGAAACATTAGATTTTATCGAAGCTCAAAAAGATTTGCCCAAAAAATTAGAAGGTGAATTTTCTGCTGTTTATGCTGATTATTATATAAAACAAAAAAAATACGAAGAGGCAGTTCCAAAGTTGAATAAAGCTGTTCAGCGCACTAAAAAGAAATCCTTGAAATATAGATATGCTTATATTTTGGCACAGATTTATGAAAATCAAGGAAATTTAGCCAAAGCTTCAGAATTATATGGACAGGTAGCTAAAAAAAGTAGAACTTACGAAATGGAATTTAATGCTCGAATAAATGAAGCCAAATGTTATGTAGGACAAAGCAAAAATACTAGAGACATCAGGAAAAAACTAAATAAGATGTTGAGAGATGATAAGAATATTGAATATAGAGACCAAATATATTATACAATTGCAGAACTGGATCAAAGAGCTGGACATACAAAAGAAGCTAAAAAGAACTATAGATTATCATCGGAAGTTAGTGTGTCTAATGATTATCAAAAAGCTATTTCTTGCATGAAGTTGGGAGAAATTTATTTTAAAGAAAACGATTATAAAAATGCTCAAATTTATTACGACACTTGTATGGCATTTTTACCAACAACTTATGATAAATACCGAGAAATTAGAGTTACTTCTAATAATTTGAATGAACTAGTACAATATACTGATGAACTTGAATTGCAAGACAGCTTGCAAGCTTTGGCAAAAATGTCAGAAAAAGATAGAAATAAAATAATAGATGATATTATTGCCGAAGTTGTAAAACAAGAACAATTAGAACGAGAACAAGCACAACAAGACCAAATAAACTCTATGATTTTTGACCAACAACGAGGCAATGCTATGAATAGAGTTAACGCTCCTTCGGGTGGCGGTTGGTATTTTTATAATCCAGCACAGTTGAGTTTTGGAAAAAATGAATTTACTAAGAAATGGGGAAATAGAAAAAATGAAGACCATTGGCGAAGAAGAAATAAATCTGTTATGGACTTTGCCGACGACGAAGATGATGAAGAATTGGCTGATGGTGAAGAACCTAAAAAAAATCGAATCGCAAATAATAAGAGTAGAGAATACTATTTACAAGATATTCCACTTACAGACTCTGCAATGAGTATGTCGCATGAGTTGATACAAGAGGCTCTGCTAAATATGGGTAGAGTTTATAAAGATAGATTCCATGATTATGTGAAAGCAATTGAAGCATATGAAGAGTTAAATAAGAGATATGCAAATAACCAATATTTACTTGTATCTTATTATAATCTATATTTGTTGAATAAATTAACTAAAAATTCTGCTCAAGAGCAAAAATATAAAGACCTAGTTATTCAAAAGTTCCCAGAAACAAATTATGCTAAATTACTTTTAAATCCTAACTTTGTGGCAGAGCTTGAGCAAAAACGCAGGCAAGACGAAGACTTATATATACAAGTCTATGACGATTTTATGGCTGGAAAATTTGCTAAAGTAAATTCTGTAGCTACAGAATTTATTAACGAAAATCCAGATAATGTATTGAAAGCAAATTTTGATTTTATGCGTGTATTAACCGTGGGAAGGACCAAAGAGCAAGATGTTTTTAAAAATGCCTTGGTTGTGTTTATGCAAAATTATGCTGATCATGAATTGTCAGAAGCAGCTAGAAATATATTGGAATATTATGGCACAACAGATGTTGACGGTTTGATAGCTGACTTGCAATCACGCCCTGCTGAAGATTATACTCAATCAGAATTAGAAAGAGATAGTGTAGAAGTTAGTAAACCAAAAGAACAATTCGTATATAACGATGCAGAAGAACATTATTATGTAATTATGCTAAATCCTGCAAGCCTTGATGTTAAAAGGTTGAGCTTTGAAATTAGAAATTTCAATATCTTTAACTTTAGCATGAGAACTTTTAATGTGGTAAATACAACATACGATGCTAATACAGAGCTTATTACTGTTAGATCTTTTAAAAATCAAAGACAATCGGTAAATTATTCAAAAATGATTGCAAATAGTGAAGATGTATTTTCAAAATTAGCTAATGTTCAATATAAAGTCTTTGTTATTTCTATCGAAAATTTTAACAAACTTCAAAAACAGAAAAACATTAATGATTATATGTTATTTTATAATGAAAATTATAAATAATTTGAGCTAATAAATAATGGAACAAAAAAAGATAAGAATACTTTGGGTGGACGATGAAATTGATTTGCTCAAGCCTCATATTTTATTTTTAGAACAAAAAGGTTATGAACTTTTAACTGCAACAAATGGTAGTGATGCACTATCATTAGTGGAAAACGAAGATTTAGACTTAGTCTTTTTAGATGAAAATATGCCAGGCTTAAGCGGTATGCATACCTTAGCAAAAATTAAAGCAATTTATCCCTTGTTGCCTGTAATAATGATTACAAAAAACGAGGAAGAAAATATTATGGACGAGGCTATAGGCTCAAAAATTAGTGATTATCTTATTAAACCAGTGAATCCAAATCAAATTTTACTTACAATAAAAAAACATATAGACAAAAATAGGCTAATTACAGAAAAAACTACTAATGCTTACCAATCAGAATTTAGAAAACTAACAAACAAGATAAACGAAAGCATGACATTTGCCGATTGGATTGATGTTTATCGAAAACTTACTTATTGGGAATTGGAATTGAGTGAGGCAAACGACAATACCATGGATGATGTTTTAAAAATGCAATATAATGAAGCAAATATAAGTTTTGCTAAATATATTAAGCGAGATTACATGTCTTGGTTTGACCCTAAAAATTCTGAAAAACCTTTAACTTCACAAAATTTATTGCGAGAAAAAGTTTTTCCTGTCTTAAAAAATGGAGAAAAAGTTTTTTTTCTTTTAATTGATAATTTAAGATATGATCACTGGAAAAGCATAGAACCATTGCTTAACCAATATTATAATGTCGTTGAAGAAGATTTGTATTATTCTATTTTACCATGCTCAACACAATATTCTAGGAATGCAATTTTTTCAGGACTTATGCCTTCCGAAATAAATAAACTTCATCCCGAATTATGGAAAAATGATGATGAAGAAGGTGGCAAAAATTTATATGAAGAAGAAATGCTTGAAACTTTAATGAGAAGATATAATGTAAAAACAGGCTTGCATTTCGAGAAAGTTACTGATATAAAATTTTGTAATAGAATCTCAAATAATTTAAACTCTATTTTAAACAATCAATTTGTTGTTGTTATTGTAAATTTTGTGGACGCATTGTCGCATGCACGAACCGACCAAAAAATGATTAGAGAATTGGCAAATTCTACATCAGCTTATAGAGCAATTACAAAATCATGGTTTAACTTTTCGCCTTTATTAGAATTGTTGAAAAATCTAGCTAAGCATGACGTAAATCTAATCATAAGTACCGATCATGGAAGTGTGCAAGTTTCTGACCCTATTAAAATTGTAGGCGATAAAGCAACAACTACAAACTTAAGATATAAGCAAGGAAGAAATTTAAGCTATAATCCAAAGGAAGTATTTGAAATTTTAAATCCTGCCGATGCTTATCTTCCAAAAACAAATATTAGCTCTACTTATGTGTTCGCAACAGGAAGTGATTACTTTGTTTATGTAAATAATTTTAATCATTACGTAAAATATTATAAAGACACTTTTCAACATGGAGGAATATCTTTGCAAGAAATGATAATCCCAATAGTTAGTTTAAAACCCAGATAATGAAGATAGTAGTAAAAAACTTAGAAGAATTAAATCTAGCCGCCAAAAAATTTTGTGAGCAAATTGGAGATAAACGAGTTTTTTTATTTTACGGTTCTATGGGAGCAGGTAAAACAACTTTTATTAAAGAAATTTGTAAAGAATTAGGTGTTAAATCAGAAGTTACAAGTCCAAGTTTTGCAATTGTTAACCAATATCATAGCGATAAATACGAATATATTTATCATTTTGATTTTTATAGAATAGAAAAAGTTACAGAAATTTATGATATAGGTTTTGAAGAATATCTTGATTCTGAGGCACTTATATTTATAGAGTGGCCCCAAAAACTTGGATATTTAATGCCCGAAACTTATCATGAAGTGCATATTACCGAATTAGAAAATTTTATTAGAGAAATTGTATGGTAAAATTTTGAATTTCGAATTATTTTAATATTTTTGTTTCTCAATAAAAGGGAGTTTTATTTAGACGAAATGGCAAATTTTTTCAAACAAAAAAGGATAACAAGATTTCTTAATAAGTTGTCTTATTTCAGCTTAGATAAAAATTTGCCACATCTCGAACTTAGAAAGTATAGATTAACGAATGTTGTCGTTTTTTCTATAACATTTTTTCTAATTTTATTTGCAATTTTCAATTTTATAATAGGTAATAAAACACTAGTTATATTCGACATAGCTGTTATATTATTTATATCTATTCCTTCTATTATACTGCAATACAAAAAATGTTATAATTTTAATAAATTATTTGTTGTTTTAGCTTTTATTATTGGTGTAGCAGTAGTTGCATTTTTTAAATATGATGTATATAGACAATCCGAATATTTATTGTTAGGTGGCTCAATTATACCTATATTCTTATTTGATAAATGGAGAAAAAATTTAATGTTTGTTTTATTTCCTATAACTTTTTTTGCTATAACTTTTTATTTCAGCTTTTTAGAATACGACAAAATAGTTTTAGAAACTAGTCATCTTATTTTAGCACTTTGCTTTTTAATGATTTTTGTATTGTCATCGTATTTTAAACAACACATGATACATTATTACAATTCACTTGCTGAGTCAAATGCTACTAAAGATAAATTGTTTAGAATAATTTCGCATGACATACGAAATCCATTTAACAGCTTGTTAAGTTCAAGCGAACTGCAATTAAAATTTTTGCGAAATAGAGAATACGAAAAATTAGAAAAAACAAGCCAGATAATTAATACTTCGGCTAATCAGATTTATGAACTAACTCAAACCTTATTAGATTGGTCTATTACTCAAACTTCTAGTTTTCACGTTAGAACAGAAATGTTAAATATTAACGATTTAGTAGAGCAAGTTGTTAGGTTTTGTTCAATACAAGCTCGCGAAAAAGATATTGAAATTATAACAAATTATGGAAATCCAGTTTATGTTGAATTAGATAATGTAATGACACAAATAGCTGTTAGAAATATTCTTATTAATGCAATAAAATTTTCATATAGAAATTCTGTAATTAAAGTTTATGTACGACAATTTAACGATTTTGTAAATATTGATATTGTTGATAAAGGAATAGGAATGTCGGAACAAAGGCAAAAAGAAATTTTTAATAAACCTGTTATTAGCTCTGAATATGGAACTGAAAGGGAGAGAGGCACAGGGTTAGGAATAGTAATAAGTAAAGAATTAGTAGAAAAACAAAAAGGTAAAATTTCTGTAGAAAGTACAGAAGGCAAGGGAAGCAGCTTTACACTAAGTTTCCCTTTGTCTTAGTTGTTATTTATTTCCCCATCAAATCTCCTGCTTGTAAATAGCAAATTAATTTTCATCACTTTTTCGCAATAAACTTTCATCACTTTATCAAGCGTTTGTCCGTAGAACACCTTTTAGTTAAAAGTTTATAAAGTTCAACCGAGTTTACGAGCTCGCTGAAAGCAAAGTTTATAACCATAACTCCGCCAAAATTTCACGCTTAATTTAAAAAAAACTTGATAAAATGTTTGTTATATCATTTTTTTTATATATCTTTGGGCAACCTAAATAAGTGGCTTATGTATTTACCAGAATGGGCTCAAAAATTTAAAGAGCCAAAAACAGAAATTAGAATAATTGGCGGTCATTGTTACAAATATCAAGTAGAATACCGCTATAATAAAGAAAAGAAAAGAACCGATAAAATAACTATCGGCTTACTCGGAAAAATCACCGAGCAGGATGGTTTTATTCCATCAGAGAAACACTTGCTTAAAGAAAAAGCAAAAGGCAGTGTTGATCCAGCAAATGTTGATGTCAAAACGTTCGGTGTGTACGGTCTGTTCAGCGAGCTTTTAGAAGATGAAATTGCTGAAATGAAAGCATTTTTCTCTCCCGAAGATTTGGAAGTCTTGCTCTCAGTTGCCATGATGCGTTTTGCTCATGAAGCTCCTATAAAGCGAATGCAATACCTACACCATCATGACTACTGTTCATTGTTTTGGCATAAAAAAGCATTGACCGACAAAATCATAACCAATACGCTAAGATACATCGGAGAAAACCGTCAGTTGATTTTGGAATGGATGAAATCACGTATTCCTGTTCTAGAAAATCCAAACAGCTCAAAAACAGAGTATGTAATGATAGACTCTACGCATGTAACTACTACATCTAACCACTTGCATGTTAATGCTCCCGGATATAATCCTGCAAAGAATTTTGACGAACAAATTCGCCTAATGTATATGTTTGCATGTGAAATTAAGGAACCATTTTATTACCGCTTAATAAATGGTAATATCAATGATGTTAGCTCAATGAGACTTTGCTTGGAAGAAATGAAAACAGATAAAGTGATTTTTGTTGCGGATAAGGGTTTTTACAGTAAATCAAATATAGATGCAATGAATAGCAATAATTTAAAATACATTATTCCACTCTATCGAAATAACAAATTGATTGATTTTTCACCGTTAGAACAAATTGATTTCAAGAAAAACAACAAATTTTTTGTCTATCAAAAACGAGTAATTTGGTATTATTCATATCAAAAAGATGGTCAAAAATTCACCACTTTTTTAGATGAAAAACTTCGAGTAGAAGAAAATTACATTTTGCTAATGGGTACACATCCTGAAGAATACGACAAAGAAGGCTTTGATAATAAACTTCATAGCTTTGGAACACTAACGCTGACAACAAATGCTGAATTGTCTCCACAAGAGCTATACGAAACTTACAAACAACGAAACGAAATAGAGGTAATGTTTAAGTCATACAAAAACTTTTTGAATGCCGACCGTATGTATATGCAAGATAGATGGGT
>Ga0116161_1002076_pt1 | contig 19765 bp, 19 predicted proteins | sample AD_JPNAS3_MetaG_FD_89877 | JGI IMG/M metagenome (GOLD analysis project Ga0116161, IMG submission 89877) | Active sludge microbial communities of municipal wastewater-treating anaerobic digesters from Japan - AD_JPNAS3_MetaG | ecosystem: Engineered > Bioreactor > Anaerobic > Digestate | place... | reverse complement strand
CACCGCAAGAGCATCTATGCTTGTAGCTACGGCAAGGACAAGAAGTCTGCCCGTTCTTAGAGGGTTTTCCCGTATTTCTGTCTGGCTGGATATGGCTGCCTCATTGGCGCCCCCTTCGGTTTTGTTTATCTCACAATTTTTACCATAGGATTCTTTGATCATTTTACCTCCGATAAAAGCCAGCAGTATAAAGGCTATCCAATGATCAAAATTAGTTATGTAGTCCTTAAATCGGGACCCTGCCAGCCAACCCGCCAAAGGCATCAACGCCTGGAATGCTCCGAAATATAATCCGATTTTTAATGCATGCCCTTTATTAACACCTTCAATAATAATTCCATGGGTCACTGATACGGCAAATGCATCCATGGAAAGGCCAATTGCAATTAAAATTATTGATAATGTATCCATTTTTTCCTCCTCATCTGTACTTCTGTTATTATAGACAAATTACTGGCAACTTACAACAGGTTTTTATACTTGTCAGAAATTTCTCCATTTGCAGTAACCAAAGCAAAGGCTGTACATAATATGTAACTGAGAAAGGCATCTATACAAAATCGGTTTAAGCTCCGCTGAAACCGATTTTGTTCCCATAATTTCCTTTGCGGCGAAATAATGTTCCTTAGCGTTGTCCCGCCGCAAATAATATAAGCTTTCGGAGGTGAGAATATGACAAATAGGTTTTCGAGGGGGCTTTACTGCAAACCCGTTATTCTTCCTGCAGAGCCACTTCCTAAAAAACATTCTGAGAATAACGAACTTTTGATTCTTATTATTCTTTTCATTTTGCTTGCTGCAAGCCCCTCCCTGGGATTGGAAAGCAGATTTTTTTTCATAATAATAATGGCCATTATTGGCCTTGGAGGAGTAAACAAAGTATTCGGATTAAACAGCAGATAAGTATTATTAGTATACAGCCTGGCCTTATGCCGGTTTCTTCATATAAATGACTCTTACAGACATTCCATAGGTAACCAAATCAGGAATGTTACATAATATGGAGTAGGACATGTAAGGGTAATCCCTTATTATTCAGAGAGGAGGTGAGACCATGCCTTTCGGTTATGGCTATGGTTTTGGTTATCCAGGGTATGGCTATGGGTATGGATTTGGCTATCCATATTATAGAAGTACTTTAGACTTTTTGGCTTTGACAGCATTTTTCTTACTGGTATAGCAGTACGCACTGCTTCGAATTAAGATAAACTGACTTTGGTAAAAAGACATATTAAATGGTATAAATTTCAGTTGAAAGGAGGGTTAAATATGGCAAACATTTACGGGGGAGTCAACCGATGCGCTCCGCCAGCCTACTGCAGACCTGGAACAGCAGTGGCCCCCATTGCTACTGCCTGCAAATGCAACAGCAATGGTTTTCTACTTCTGCTTCTTCTGTTCATACTGTTAGCAGCGGGCCCGTCCTGGGGGATTGACAATAGCTTCTTCTTCATTATCATACTTGCAATAATCGCTTTCGGCGGTTTTGGAAGGACCTTTGGTTTCAGTGGTGCGCTGTAGAAGCCATATGCCAATCGGGTAGGAAAAGACCTAACTTCTGTGGTTAGGTCTTTTATTCTATAGCTGTTTACGCCAGCTCCAATGCAATTCCCATCATATTGGTAAATCCTTTTTCCCTTTCTTCAGGAGTCGTTTTTTCCCCTGTTGCTATAGAATCTGAGACAGTCAGTATGGTAAGAGCATTTACGCCCGCATTTGCAGCATTACAATAAAGAGCATAGGTTTCCATCTCAACTGCTATTACATTCATGCCGGCCCATTTTTTATATTCATCTGCATCAGGAGTATAAAAAACGTCGCTGGTTAAAATATTGCCTACCTTTACATCTATATTCTGCTTCTCTGCAGACTGTTTTGCCTTATATAATAAATCCCATGAAGCTATTGCAGAAAATGTGCCGGGAAGTTTGTACTGATTGGAATAGCTGGAATTGGTACATGCGCCCATTGCCAATATAATATCATACAGTTTCAAATCCTTTGTGTAACTGCCGCAGGAACCCACTCTAATCAGGTTTTTAACCCCATAGAAGTGGATCAGCTCATATGAATATATCCCTATGGAAGGCACCCCCATACCCGATCCCATCACGGATACCTTTTTCCCTTTATAAACTCCGGTATAACCTAACATATTTCTTACAGCATTGAATTGAACAGGATCTTTCAGATAAGTTTCGGCTACAAATTTAGCTCTGAGAGGATCTCCCGGAAGCAATACAGTTTCAGCAATGTCTCCCATCTTTGCACTATTATGGGGTGTGGACATATTATCACTCCTATCTTGTTTTGTTTACTTAATGAATTTAATATAAAGCATGAAAATCGAAATATATGTTTACCTGAATTATATCAAAGGACAAAAGTGACATCAATACCGGATACCAAAAACAAAGCCCGGGCATATTGAAATTGCCCGGGTTTACCGTACTGTATCATTTGCTGCCTTTTGCTGCTTCTTTCACTGCTTTCTGATGCTTAGCGTCAACTTTATTCGTTCCATGGGTTCTGCTGTTCAGAAAATGAACATCTACTACACCGCTCATTCCATTGTTCTTTATCTTGTCGAGATTCGCACCCCTGCCATAGCCGCCGCTTCTGCTGCTTATAAACTTGTTTGCAGGGGACTTGTCCACTCCGGCATGAGGCATGGCTGCCATTGATGCTGCAATCCTCCGGCCGTCCACCTCCACAATTATCGGTCTGCGTTCCCAACTCCAGCCGCCCCATATCGCCTTTATCTTTTTGGAATCTTCTGCGGTTCTGGCCTCGCAGTCAGCATGATTGCCGCCATATGTACGCACAATGCTGAAGGTCTTGCCTGTTTTCACATCAGTAACCTTCGCCGCCATTCCAATCTTAAATACTTTGGAAACCCCGGTCCACCAATCCAGAAGCTCTATCTCTGAAGGTCCCGTCCATTCCGGCCCAAATAGCGCCTTCCCTGTGCCCGGTCCGACAATTCCGTCATCTGCAAGATTGTTTTCGATTTGAAACTTTATTACCGCAGCTTCCGTCATACTTCCAAAGTAACCTGTTGCTTCAGCTGTGAAATATCCCTTATTCGTTAATTCCAGCTGAAGCTTCCTTACTTCCTCGCCTTCGCTGCCATGTTTAAGTACATCGGCAAAGACTGCGGAGGAGGTAAAAATTGTTACAACAAGTAAAAATACCAACAATTTACCTGCCTTCAAAAACTGACTCTCCTTTCTGCTTACGGGGCTGTATTGAATGTAAAATTCAATAATAATCTTAGGGGTGTTTGCGTCATGCAAACACCTGTTGTCGGATTAGGGCAGAGAGTTTGCCCCGGGCAGCTTCACTAACGGGCTGCCCCTCACCCAATATATTATTCCCCGTTCCCTTGAGGGATTCAGCGAACAGTACGGCTTGTCTTTATATTATTGCATTTTCCCAGGCAAATCAATGGTAATTGTTTACATGTAATTTACATTAATAATGCGCCTGTAGCCCCCGCTGCCGTTGGGGCGGGTGATACGCCAATAATAGGCTGCTTTAAGGATACTTCTATAAGCAATGCCCAAAGAAGCAGCACCGAGGCAGTAACACTAAGGGGAGTTGCTATTAGCTTTAGATTATTTGCAAAGGTCGTTACCCCTGGGCTTATCTGCTGCTCTTCAGCCTCCAGTACAGCTGCCCTTCTTAATAACAAAAGGGCAGTTAAATTCAATATTGCTGCAAATACAAGCATATTATCCTGTTTAATTGTATTTACAATTAAGCTGCCCAGCAGTAAAAGGCGCACGGCAAAGGTAGCCTCTGCAGTACCGGCGCGTTCTCTTTGTGCCGGTTGTGTTGAGCTTTCCATAGCCAAGACAAATACCCCCTTTAATATATTATATATATTACCGGAAAGGCAAGTTACCCAAATATGGAGGGATTATAACAAGATTTGCAGTAACCAAAATAATAATACAACATACAATGAAAATAGGATGATAAACAACCTATTACAAAGGGAGGCGTGATTATGGCGAGAGGTTTTAACCATGGTTTAAGCGGTGCTCCTATCCCCGGCTGAATTCCTGAAAGTAAACCGGAAGATGTTTCGGGAGTATTTTACAAAAATCCAAAAGTTCCAACCACTGCCCCGGTTCTTCCGCCGCAACAGGATTCCATACCGCCAGCGGCAGTTCCATCTGTTCAACAGCTTGGAGGAATGCTTAACGGGGTTATAGGAAACATATTCGAGAATAATAATTGGTGGCTATGGGCCGCTTTGCTTATTATCTTCTTTAACCAGGACCTGAGAAAAAAATTTTTCGGAAAGGGAAAAGAGGCTGACGGAACCTCTTAGTCAGCCTCTTCTAAATATTGCCTTTCAGACCTATTTCTCCTGCAACCTGCTGCATTCCTTTAATAGTCTCTTCGATAACATTGTCTAATTCCATACCTAAAAGCCCTGCTCCCTCTTCAATAACTTCTCTGTTGACCCCTGCCGCAAAGCTCTTTTGCTTCCATTTCTTTTTTACAGATTTCACTTCCAGGTCCAATATGCTTTTGCTTGGCCTCATAAAGACGGTAGCAGCAATAAGCCCTGTAAGCTCATCAATGGCATACAGTACCTTTTCCATTTTTTCTGCCGGCTCAACATTACTGCATAACTTCCAGCCATGGCTTTCCACAGCATGAATGTATTCCTCGGGCCATCCTCTATCTGCAAGTATTTCCCTTGCTTTTATGCAATGCTCTTCAGGATACATTTCATAATCAATGTCATGTATCAGGCCAATAATGCCCCACTTTTCCTTATCTTCCCCATTTAGCCCTGCAAAATGCCTCATAACCGCTTCAACGGCCATCGCATGTGTTATCAGGCTTTCATTCTTATTAAACTCTTTTAAGAGTTCCATTGCCATAGCTCTGTTTGGAACTGTTTTTTCCATAGATTAATCCCTCTTTCATTTCTTTTTTACTTTTACCGCAGCTGCATGCCGAAAATAAAACTTATATAGACAATTATACTACAAATCTGAATAATGTACACTTCGCAGCCTTTTAGCATTTCAGTCCCCATAACATGGCATCTTATGTCTGAATATGTTATAATCCAGTTAATATATTTTTAATGCTATCAGGAAATGGGGCGATTGTATGAAAAAGTTATTCAATCTTAAAATTTCAACAAGAATTATTATAGGATTTTCGGTGGTTATTTTACTCGCCATTTTAGTCGGCGGCATTGCCTTCTTCAGCCTTATGACAATGAATAGCAGTATGAAGTCTATGTATAGTAACAATCTCTTGCCTATAAGGTATTTGGGAGAGATAAGGAGAGATCTGCTTACTATACGGGGGGACGTTTTCAGGTATATCGGAACGACACACACTTCCGAATACCAGACACTTGAGAAGAGCATAGCCAACAGCTTTGACTCCATCAAAGGGCCTTTGGCCAGCTTTAAAGAGGCAGGCTTGACAGAAGAAGAAATAGAATTAGCCAACAAATTTGAAGAGCATATTTTATATTATGAAAAGGACATAAAAAGCGGGATTGAAGAGCATAAATCCGCAGACCCGGAATTGGCTTTATTATTAATCGAAAATGCGAGCATAAATCGTGAAAGAGCAATTATCATACTTGATAGATTAGTCGATATGAATACAGAGGCAGCTGAAAAAGGCGAGATACTCGGCAGACAGACCTATGAGAAAAGTTCTATGCTCATGCTTGTTTTGCTTTCTATATGTGTGGTAGTAAGCGTTGTTGTGACCGTTATAATAACAGCCTCAATTAAAAAGCCCATTACAGAAGCGGAAAAAATGGCAAATAGCTTTGCCGAAGGCAACTTAAGAGAGCGAGTTAATTATGAAGGCAAAGATGAACTGGGTAAGCTTATGGATTCGTTTAATAAGACTGCCGCCTCCCTGCAAAATGTAATCAGTGAGATACTAAAATCTTCCGGAGCGGTTACCCATGCAAGCCAGCAGCTGTCAGCCACCATGGAAGAGACAAATGCTTCCATGCAGGAAATATCAAACGGCATAGCCCACATAGCGGAAACCAATGAAAATAATATTGCCGAAATTGAACAAATATCCAGTGCAATAAGCGACATATCAAATAAAGCAAATACTACCGCTGAATCAAGCAAACTTGCCGCCGAGACCGGCAATGAGGTAAAGATTTCTGCAGAGAAGGGCGGAGAATTGGTACAAAATGTTTCGAACTTGATAGACACTGTCAGAATTGCATCTGGAGAAGTATCCAACATAATGATTGAACTGGAAAGATCTGCAAACGAAATAAATCAAGCAGTTGAGCTGATTACCGGAATATCGGAGCAAACTAATCTCCTTAGTCTAAATGCGGCAATTGAAGCCGCAAGAGCCGGTGAACAAGGACGGGGTTTTGCGGTAGTGGCGGATGAAGTCCGGAAATTGGCAGCACAAAGTAAAGAGGCCACAATGCGGATTGAGCATATGGTTAATGCAATCCAGACCAACTGCGCAACGGCAAGAGAGAAAACAGCCGATTCCGATTTACTTATAAAAAACAGCTACACCGCAGCAAATGAAACAAACAGTTATATAACTAATATAATAGAAAAAATCAGTGCAATTGTTGGCCAGGTATATGAAATAGCGGACGATGCAGCCCAGCAATCCTTGATGACCAACGAAATTTCTTCTTCTATAAATTCAATAGCAGAAAATATTGAATCCCAGGCAAGCAGTTCGGAGCAAATCAGTGCAACAACCCAACAACAGTCGAGTGCGATTGAGGAAGTCGGGGCTACCGCTGAAGAACTGGCCGGAATGGCTGCAAATCTGGATGGCATTGTATCCCGATTCAAGGTATAATAAATAAGTGTATCTGACAATAAACTTACCTTTGCGGAGGGTATGATGATAAAAGTAGAGGACAATACAGTCAAATTTGAAGGTTACGAATTGGAAAACCTTGTTGTATTGCTGGAACAGGTTGCAGGCAAGTCAATTATAGACACCGAAAGCCGTGAGTTTGCGTTTTCTTTTCTCAAAGCTTTCAAAGCCTGCTTTGGCAATAATATAGCCAAAAGCCCTATAATCAGCAATAGGTAAGAAATATAAAGCCGGAGGCTATATTATTACCCTCCGGCTTTATATTTCTTTATTAAGAAGCAATTTGTTGAAGTAGTTTATTATATCACTTCTTTTGATAATACCGATAAATATGTCATGATCGTCAACCACGGGGATAAAATTCTGATTAATGGAAAGCAGAATCAGGTCTTCGATATGTGAGTCAATGGAAACAGGCTTATTATGCTTGTATTTTGGAACATCCTTAATTGCAAACTTGCTTGTACCTTTAAAGTTCAAGTCCCTCATATTCTTCAAATACCAGAGTATATCACCTTCTGTTATTGTGCCCGCATATTTGCCGTCATTATCAACGAGAGGCAATGCAGAATACCTATGAAATTCCATCTTTTCAATTGCTTGTCTCAATGTAGATTCCGATGATATCCATATTACATCCGCTTTTGGTGTAAGAAAAAAAGCTATGTTCATTTAATTCCTCCCGGTTCATTTCTGCCATAGGCTGTCGACTATATTATAACTGTTTTTTCAGCAGAAGTGAACTGTATTTGATGTCCTGTACCAAGAATAAGTTAAATACTGCCGCATTTATATATATCCCTTCTTCTATGGGCTAAAAGCGGAAGCTCTTTCCTGATTTTGTCCACATAATCAAAGTCCAATGTGCCTGTTAGAAAGCCTTCCTTTTCATCCATTTGGGCAACTACCTCCCCCCAGGGAGAAACCATAATAGAATTGCCATAAGAAATATAACATGAGTTTACATCCCTTGCAGGAGCGATGCCAATAGTGTAAACCTGGTTGTCTATTGCCCTGCTCCTAAAAAGAATGTCCCAATGAGCCGGACCTGTAGTCATATTAAATGCGGCAGGAACAATCAATGCCTTTGCTCCTTCATCCACCATCAATCGTGATAATTCCGGGAACCGGAAATCATAGCAAATTGCCAGTCCCATTTTTCCGAATTCAGTTTCAAATACAGTGACTTTATTTCCTGCTGCCAAGGTTTCGGATTCTTTAAAGTGCTGCCCTCCTTCAACCGCTATGTCAAACAAGTGCATTTTTCTGTGCTTTCCAATTTTGCATCCCTTTCGGTCGAACACATAAGAGGTATTAAATATCTTGCCTTCATTGTCCTTTTCAGGCATAGATCCTGCTACCAGGTAAATTCCATGTTTCGCTGCAATATCTGCAAGCAGGCTGTAACATTCACCGCCCTCGTGCTCTGCATATATCGGAAAATTAGAAGTTTTATACGGACAGCAGAACATTTCCGGAAGTATTGCCATGTCTGCATTCTTATCTGCTGCCTGTTTTACAAACTCAGAAGCATTTACAATATTTTTCAGCTTATCCTCTTCAACATGCATTTGAATAATTGTGACCCTTGGTTTATTCATATAACTTTCCTCCTTTCAGTGTTATTGTTTTTGCGTTGTACTCTATTAAACCCTCTTTCCTCATTTTATTCAGTTCCCTGCTAAGTGAGGTTCTTTGTATCCCCATTCTTTCGGCCAGTTCTTTTTTTGTGGTATTAAGCTTTATTGCCGTACTTTTCTGTATATAGTATTCATATCTTAAAAAATCGATGATTCTCTGTCTGATTGTTTTAAAGGAAATAGTGTCAATTTTATCCGTAAGCACAAGTGCTTTATTGGAAATTACAGTCAGCAGGCCGGCCATAAAATCAGTATTCCTCTGACATGATTCCAGTATTAAATCCCTGTAAGCATGAAGTATAATAGTCCTTGATTCAGAAACAACCGTCATGGGATAGGTATTGCTGCTTGAAAACAAAAGATTTGCCCCTAATATCTCTCCATCTGAAAAAACAGCAACCTTTAATATATTTCCTTCTTCATCTATTTTTTGAACGGACACTTTGCCTTCTAAAATAATATCCATAGCTTCGCAAAGCTCATTTTGAAGGTGAATGATCTGCCCTCTTTCGTATTCTTCCACACTATATTCAGAGGAGCCGAATAATCGGATCAGTTCATCTTCTTCAAAGCCGCCGAAAGGGTTGATACTAAGTATTGCCTTAATATAATGCTCAATATTTATTCTTACCCCTCCTCCAATTAGTTACCAGGGTAACTTTTATTATTCTTGTATTTTAGTATACTATAATAAATTTAAGAATGAAAGGGGTTTTAAAATGAACGTAGATATCTTTGATAATGATATTTTGGAGTTCTTCGTGGTAAAATCATTGAACCCTAAGAATTGCGGGGGTATATAGCATGGACATCTTCACTGTAATCTTCTGGATTATAACACTGATCTGGCTTTTAGTATCTATTATCAAAGACAGGAAAAAAACCTTTAATGCCGTAAAAATGTCGGGAGGCATGATGAAGCATATGGCAGGAGAAATTATAGCCATTTTGTTATTAATAGGCCTGATCCTGACTTTTATCCCTCCGGAAGCAATAAAGCAGTATGCAGGGCAATCAAATTCCATAGCAACAACCGTCGTTTTTGCTCTCGTAGGGTGTATTACCCTGATACCGGCCTTCGTCGCTTTTCCGCTGGCAGGATCTTTAGTAAATGCCGGGGCAAGCATGGTTCCGGTCGTGGCATTCCTGACCACACTGACCATGGTGGGAATAGTTACATTCCCCCTTGAAAAAAAAGAATTCGGCGCTAAATTTACTATAATAAGAAATTCATTAAGTTTTATATTTGCAGTAGCAATTGCTTTGGTCATGGGGGTGGTATTATGAGCAATATAATGCAGTTTATAAAAACCAACAGACTTTTAACTATAGTAGTATTTTCATATATTGTATTATCAATGTTCATGCCGGATAAGGCAGTACAATCCCTTCAAAACAGCTTGTATTATATAAAAGAAATGCTGATGATTATGCCGGTTGTATTGCTGCTGACCGCACTTATAACAGCCTGGGTCCCAAAGAAAACAATAGAGAAAAATTTAGGCAGCAACTCCGGCATTAAAGGCTCTATACTCTCTTTTCTCCTTGGCAGTTTTTCGGCAGGTCCGATTTATGCGGCGTTTCCGGTATGTAAGGCCCTGCTTTCGAAAGGGGCAAGCATTTCCAATATTGTAATACTTCTGAGCACCTGGGCTGTTGTTAAAGTACCCATGCTCCTTAACGAAACCAAATTCCTCGGCCCTAAATTTATGATCTTTAGGTGGATACTAACCACAATATCCATTTTTATAATGGGTTATATTACTTCAAAGCTAATTAAAAAGGAGGATCTTCCGTCAGAAGACATAAAAAAAGACGCAAAAGCAGGTATTCTTGATATTTCTTCGGAATACTGCATTGGCTGCGGACTCTGTGTAAAAATAGCACCGGGATATTTTAAAATTGACAATAAAAAAGCAAATATCATTAATCAAGATATTATTGAAGAAGAAGTGAAAGCCGTAAATGGAGCAATTGAAAAATGTCCGTCAAAGGCAATCAAATATACTTGCATAAGTGAGCCGAATTTAACTAACATCGAATGAAATTCAGGTACCGGGTTCAAAGGTCATCAGTTTATTTAAATCGGCAAATATATTCAATGAGTGCTTGTGTGAATTGTGCGCAAGCGCTCATTGCTTTTCAGATTTCGAAATTTGTTTATTCACTATGGCAGTAATTATTGGAATCCTGAAATATTCGCGCCTATATGCCTTGATCATGAATGCAATCCATAATATCAAAGCCATCGGCATTATCAATATGAACATGAACCATCCTATTACCGGAATAATTGCAAGTACAAAAAACATTATTACATATATGATGGATAATAAAATTGACTGCATAGCGTGAAACCTTACGAATCTGCTGTTTTTTCCCAAAACGAAAAACGTAATGCCTGATACAAAACCAACAGTGTAGGTTAAGAGCCCCGCCACATTTTCGTCCAAACCGAAAAAGGAAGAATTTCTATTGTTACTATTTGAGTTCATACTCAATTTTAAAACCCCCTTAATTAACAACCACATACGCGAATAATCAGAGATTTTAAGAATATTAGTCATCAGATAAAAATTCTTATGTATATTATCAAATCATTTTTTTCAAAGAATTCTCTAATAATAAATGTCAGCCCTCATCTGTCCATCTGTGCATTTATGAATTAATTCAAATTCAGTTTAAGATTCTCTATTTCTTCATCTGTACACATCTGTAAATCTATGAAAATACTTGTCTTGAATTTTTTGTCGAAATTACCTCCATATTCTTCACCTTCTCTTTTTATCAAAATAGTAAACAATGTATTATCTATTATTCCGTCAAGGAAGCAGTCATTTGGATTAGATGTTTCTTCCCTTTTATCCTCAGCATTTTTCATTACTTCTTTGTAGAATTCCACTATATCCTCCATTTTTTCTTCCGAAAGGCATACCAGATGAAACCTTGAAGGGTCCGTATATGTATATACGCCCTCCTGTTCGCCATATATTTCACTTCCGGGTACGATAGGGACTAAATCCTTTCTATATCCCTCTGGAATAGCAGCTTCATTGATTATTCCCGTATTTGCCTTGTCTATATCTATTTTCTTAGCACTGCCTGATTTTATTGTATCTTTATTCTGTGAATCACCTTTGTCATTTTTTTCGCTGCTTGGCGCATTCTCATTACTGCCGGTTTGCTGACTGCCGGCCGGTTGCCCTGACTGCTTCGCAGCACATGCAGCCAATGCAAAGATCAAAAGTACTGTTGCTATCAAAATTAATATTCTTTTCATACCCCTTATTCCTCTCCTTGCAATCGATTGTTTCTCAAAGGAATTTGATTGCCAGGCGCAAAGGTTATCAGTTAACTGAATAAGCATAGTAACCTAATAACCTTGGAGCCTGGCACTAATTTACTAATTTAAATATACGCTTGTATGTGGTTTAATTCGGAGATACTATTATCACAGCTTTTAAGGCATTGTTCCAAAAAACAGTGTACCCGAGGTTTTCCAGTACGGGTCTTAGAGGCAGTAAGGTTCGGGAATTTATAGATACGGGTGCCACATCTAGTGTTTGTTTAACTCCGTTTACATAGTAATCCTTCTTGTTTAACCACATGGAAATATTGCTGCCGTTTAAATCGATTGTTATTTTTTTCTCGTCCTGAACCCATCCTACCTTTCCGCCCAGGGACTCCATTATGGCTCTTATGGGCAGCACTGTCCTGCCTTCAATTACTGCAGGCTTTGTACCGTATCCGGGATCTATTTCCTTTTCAACACCGTTTACATACATTTTGGGATTGTCCAACTGAAGTATCACTGAAATTGCGGGTATTTTCTCATCCTCTGAAACAGGAACAATGTCGCTAAGCATATCGGGGATAGCCGGTGCTTCCTGAGGTTTTACCGCTGCCGCTTTTGCATCGTATAACAATTTTACTTCGCCATCGGACAGCGCTCTGTTATAAATCCTTACCTCATCCATCATTCCATTGAAAAAAACTGTAGAATCTGCAGCTAATATACCGATAAGTAAATTTTGATTGTTGCAATATAAGCTGCTCACTCTTTCTGTTTCTGTTGAATCTGCAAAGACTCCATTTTTATAAAATTTCAAATTGCTTCCGTTCCATGTAACAGCTACATGAGTCCAGTTTTTAATATCCACTACTGTATTGGAGCTAAAATTGTTATAAGAGCTTGAGCTTTCATCTCTCAGAGACACTCCGGGTCTACGATGACCATATTCTAGGATGAGGCGATAGGGTAAATCAGAATAGCTCTCGTCTTTACATAAAATTGTCGTATAAGGGCTGTTGGTGGGATCTTCTTCCCTGTAAATCCACACCGCAAAAGTCAGGCCATCCGTCAGATCCAATGAATCGCTGTCTTTTATATCAATATAGCTTGCACCATCAAACTTAATACCTTTTCCAACCTTGGCATCAACAAAGGTCAGATTGCCTTCTGCGTTGCCGTGATTGTTCTTGCCTGAAAAATCATTGCAGTTGCCTTCAAAAGGATAATATGCCACAAGGCCGTCAGATACTACAGCTGCAGGTGTAATCTGTTGTGCTGTTGTTTCGGTCTGTGTTGATGCTAACGGTTTTCCGTCATATAATAATTTTATTTCTTCATAGGACAGTGCCCTGTTATAAATCCTCAGCTCATCCATCATTCCATCATAAATAGCCGTTGATTGATCGGTAATCATACCGATAATCAGTTCTTCATCGTTGCTGCGCAAGAAGTCTACTTCTGTTGTTTCTTTTAATCCTCCAAGAGCTCCGTTTTCATAAAACTTTATTCTGGTTCCGTCCCATGTAGCCGCCACATGAGTCCAGTTTTGGGTGTCGACTACTATTTTATTGGCGCTATAGCTCTTGCTCCAACTTCTGCTTTCATCTACTAAAGAAACCCCGGGGGTCCTATGGCCTAAAACCAGGTCAAACCTATAGGGTGATAATACGTTTCCGCCTTTATTTAAAATTGGCGTATAAGGTAGTTTAGACTCGACTTCTTCTCTGTAAACCCACACCGAAAAAGTCAGACCATCCGTCAGGTCTAAGGAGCTGCTGTCTTTTACTTCAATATAGCTTGAACCGTCAAATCTTGCAGCTTTTCCGACTTTGCCATCGGCAAAAGTAAACTTGCCTTCTTCAGTGCCGTGATTATTATTACCTGATAAATCATTGCAGTTTCCTTCAAAAGGATAATATGCCACAAGCCCTTTAGATAAATCCGCTGCGGGTTTATCTTCCTGTTGTGCAGCAGGTTCAGTCTCTTTGGGCTTTTCATCCTCTTTAGGTTTTTCGGTCTCTTTGGGCTTTTCAGTCTCTTTCGGAGTTTCGGTCTGTGTTTCTGCCGGCGGTTTTGCTTTGACCAATTCGCTGATATCAGATGCGGATAGAGCGTAATTGTAAATCCTAAGATCATCCATCCTACCCTTGTAAATAGCCGTTGATTGGTCGGTAATCATACCGATAATCAGAGCTTCATTGTTGCATTTCAAGCAATCTGTTCCTTCTGTTTTTACTAAACCTTTGAGATCTCCGTCTATATAAAATCTTGCCTTTTCCCCATCCCATGTAACCGACAAGTGGGTCCAGCGGTTGCTTATATTTATATTATCGGAGCGGAATTCATTACTCCAACTTCTGCTTTCATCTACTAAAAAAATCCCGGGAGTCCTATGGCCTAAAACCAGGTCAAGCCTATAGGGTGATAAGACGGATCCGCCTTTATTTAAAATTGGCGTATAAGGCAGGTTAGACTTGATTTCTTCTTTATTAAGCCACATAGCAAAAGTAAAGCCATCCGTCAGGTCCAAAGAATCGCTGTCTTTTACTTCAATATAGCTTGAACCGTCAAATCTTGCAGCTTTTCCGATTTTGCCCTCCTCAAAGGTTATATTGCCTTCCGCGGTGCCGTGATTTCCCTTTCCGGAAGAGTCTTTCAAATCCCCATCAAAAGTATAATGTGCCACTAACTCTCCCTTGCTTTCCGCCTGTGCATCATGTATGCCGTCAACGGCAAAGACGGACATAAAAACGAATATAAACAGTATGGAAAAAACAAAAATCTTTTTAAACCTCATTTTACTGACCTCCTTAAATTTTTCTTTTAGAATTGCCCTTGTACGATTCATATACATGCAATATTTTGTCTCCTCTCCTCTTCATCTGCCGCATTTCCGCGCTTGTCCTCATTAAATTCAGTGCTGTACTCATATTAAATAAATTCAAAATATTACTCAACACACGAAAGGGTTAGTTTTGAATATATTCTTATAACACCTTCGTGTTAGTTATGTAAATGATAACTGTATTCTTAGTTCACACAGAGCTTAGAGCAATAATAAAAATAGCAAAAGCATTTATGGTAAAAACCAAAATGCTTTTGTTATTTTATATACACTTATTCAGTTTTGATTTATATTTTATCGCCGTATCTGATGAATAATTCCGGGCGGCTGTTTACCTCCAATTTGTCATAGGCGTTTCTTATATGCACTTTTGTGGTATTGAGTTTTATTTCAAGAATGTCGGCTATCTGTGGTGCCGTATATCCTTCAAGCAAAAGCTTTGTTATCTCTATTTCTCTTTTTGTCAAGACATCTAAGCAAATAATTTCAGTAGATTCTTTTTGTTTTGGTAAGGTTCCTTTATCCTTCTGTTCCGAAAGAATATCATTCTCCAAGGATAACTCATCCTCTTGCAAAAGCTCCATATGCAACCGGTTAAAAAGCGGTATGAACATGAAAATTACAGATACGAACAAAAGTGATACCGCCGTCGCCAGAATGTAAAAAAGATTTTCTGTTTGATTTACAAGAAATGAGCCTGCAGCTGCAACCGCTGCTATTGATAATGCAAAAGCAAATAAAAAACCTCTTAACACCCAAATGCTTCTGTATTTCCTGCATATTGAAGCGGTTATCAGCCATTCAAGAATAGTACCAATCTCACAATACCCGAGAAAAATAATTCCTATATCAATAAAGTTAAATCCTGCGCTTTTTGATATCATTATCAAAACAAACCCGCATATGGCAGAAAAAAAATAAATACTTAAAAGATCCATGATTTTTAAAGACATTTTTACTATTAATATATATACCATTACGGCAGCCAAAAATTGACCTGCGTAGAAAAATAAATAACTGCCGGATTCATAAAAGGATTTGTAATGAAGGACTATTACGGCAACCCCGTTAAGGAACTGAACTGCAAATACAATAAGAAAAGCTCCGTACAATGCAATAACAGGCGCATGCTTATATTTTGCTTCGTATTTTATGTTATAATTAACTTTTTCAAGTTTAGTGGTACATATGAAAATACTAATCAGGAGGATAAAGGACAGAGCATTAAAAGCGTAATCTTTAATCCTGGATAGACCGAGAGATGAAATGAACTGCATAATTGCATTTACTGCAATTATATAAACAGCAACTCGTTCCTGCTCCCTGGAAGTTAACTCATATAAAAACAAATAAAAAATACTTAATGTAAAGGCTGCTGAAAATACAGCCATTATTAAAACACCAGAAAGTGTCAAAAATGACAGCCCATTTGTTACAACAATTATAAAACCTGCAAATGTTCCAATAATCCCGAGCTTTGCCACTATAATATAGTTTTCAGCCTTACACAAAAATGTAAGTATAAGTCCGCAAATACCGTATGCTACTATATATACATTCTGAAGTTCAAGCTTGAATTGCCCGTTAATAGACAATACCCCCAGTTTTGGTCCATACCAAACAAAAAGTACCATCCACAGCATGCTTAGAACAATAAAGACCTTATTTGTTAATGTTTTCAACTTTTTTTCATAACCATAATAATACCCTAATAATTATTATATTAGCTCCTAATACTTACTACTTCTATATTCGAGTGAATATTCCTTTAATTTATGACATTATTATCTCAAGAACATATTAGGACATCAGATTTTTCGATAATTCGTTGATATACCAGGCATCGTGCTTTAGAACTTATTTCGGTTACTGCTTTATATGTTTAGTTCTTATGCCTTTTTACCCGGAGCTTACAGTAAAGAACAAAGAAGAACAAAGGCGGCTTTGCCGCATTTGCTGCCCATGCGCCTTTTTCGAGTGTGCGAGAAAATTCTGGCGCGGGCACTTAAATTAAAAAGGACTGCAACAGTCCCTTTTAATTCTTATACTAATTTCTGCTCTATAAGCCTTGCAAGATTCCCGGCGTCTTCCTCCAATTTCGTTTTGTCTTCCCCCTCGAGCATTATCCTTACTAAGGGTTCGGTACCGGAAGGCCTTATGAGCACTCTTCCCTTATCATTGAGCTTAGCCTTCAGCTTTGTTATCATATCGGCAATTTCCTTATCCTCCATATACCTTCCCTTATTCTCCTCCTTAACCTTTGCATTGACCAGTACCTGGGGGAAATCTGTCATAATGGCCGAAATATCCGACAGCTTTTTGCCGATCTCCTTTACTATAGCCAATAACTGAAGTGCTGTCAGAAGCCCGTCACCTGTGGTATTATAATCCAGGAATATAATATGCCCGGATTGTTCTCCGCCGATATTGTAGCCATTTGCAATCATCTCTTCAAGTACATATCTGTCCCCTACTTCTGTCCTAACCAGGCTGCATTTCTCCTGCTTCATTGCAATGTCAAGGCCCATGTTGCTCATTACGGTGCCGACTATAGTATCTTTTCTTAATGCACCTTTTCCTTTAAAGTACTTCGCAAATATGGCAAGCATATGGTCCCCATTTATTATCCGTCCCCTGTTGTCAACTGCAATAAGCCTGTCGGCATCCCCGTCAAAGGCCAATCCGATATGGGCACCGGATTCCACCACTAATTTCTGTAAGCCCTCGGGGTGTGTTGAACCGCACTTTACATTTATGTTCTTTCCGTCCGGCTTATTATTTATAACCGCTATTTCGGCGCCAAGATCCGCCAATACGGAAGGGGCCGCTATGTATGATGCGCCGTTTGCACAGTCAACCGCAATCTTTAGTCCCCTTAGGTTGACATCTATGGTTCTTTTAAGAAAATCAACATATCCATGTACTGCATTGTCAATCTCAACCTTCTTGCCAATTTCTGCACCAATTGGATTAAGTATGCTGTTTTCAGGATTCAGCAATAAGCTTTCTATCTTGTCCTCCAACTGGTCGGACAATTTAAATCCTCTGCTGTCAAAGAACTTTATTCCGTTATATTCAAAGGGGTTATGTGAAGCAGATATCACAACCCCCGCATCCAATCCCATATGCCTTGTGAGATATGCTACTGCGGGAGTAGGTTGGACCCCCAGCACCACAGCTTCCGCTCCCATTGAACATATACCGGCGATAAGAGCAGCCTCAAGCATATCCCCCGATACTCTGGTATCCTTTCCTACGGCAATTCTTGGCTTGTGGCGGGTTTCTCCGGTTAAAACATATGCACCTATCCTCCCAAGGTTGAAAGCCAGAGTAGAGTTCAATTCTTTGTTGGCTATTCCTCTTACCCCGTCAGTTCCAAATAAGCGACCCATAGTAAGACCCCTTTCAAGATTTAGTCTGTATTTGTAATGACATTAATATATTATCACATGTTTTCCGGAGTATCTACGCCTATCAGACCCAAACCTGTCTTTATTACTATTCCTACTGCCTTTGTAAGCTGCAGCCTTGCATTCCTGACATTATCATCTGCATTTAATATTGGATGCGTGTTGTAGAATTTATTATAGGCCTTTGCTATCTCCGTTACATTACGGATAACTACAAAGGGTTCATATCTTTCAACCGCTTCTCTGACTGAATCCTTAAATGCCCCCATTAGTTTCACCAGCTGGAATTCATCCTCCGTGGAAAGATAGCTTAAATCGGCTGAATCAGACACATCCCCCGCCTTCCTCAGTATGCTTCTGCCCCGTACATAAGTATACTGAACATAAGGTCCAGAATCTCCGTCAAAATTCAAAGCATCCTCCCAGTTAAACACAACATCCTTCTCCCTGTTGTTTTTCAGGAAGGTATATATAAGCGCCCCCATACCAACCTTCCTTGCAACTTCTTTCTTTTTTTCCAGGTTTGGATTCTTATTCTCTATTATTTCCATAGTCTTATGGATGGCCTCATCAATTACATCCTTTGCAAACACTACATCGCCTTTTCTGGTTGAAAGCTTTTTATCTGCAAACTTTACAAGACCGTGGCCTATATGAACACAATCCTTGGACCAATCAAAACCCATAAGTCCCAAGGTGCTGAAAATCTGGTTGAAATGCAGCGACTGAGTCCCCCCGACTACATATATATTCTTGTAAAAATCATAGGTTCTTTTTCTATAGATAGCAGCAGCCAGATCTCTGGTCGCATATATCGTTGCACCGTCTGATTTCAGTATGAGTATCGGAGGCAGGTTAAATTGTCCCAAGTCCACAATTTTTGCACCCTCGCTGTCTTTAAGCAAATTCTTATCACGAAGCAAAATGACAACCTCATCCATTTTATCACTATAAAAGCTTTCTCCCGCGTAAGAATCAAACTCCACATTCAATGCTTCATAGAGCTTGCCGAATTCTCCGAGGCTTAATTCCTTAAACTTTTGCCACAGTTCGGTTACTTCAGGATCGCCTTCCTCTAATTTTCTAAAATATGCCCTGGCCTCATCCTCTAAAGCCGGATTCTTTTCAGCTTCTTCATGAAATTTGACATATATTCTGAAAAGCTCATTTATAGGTTCCTTCCCAAGGGCTTCTTCATTCACCCATCTTTTATAAGCGGATATCTGTTTGCCGAACTGGGTTCCCCAATCTCCGAGGTGGTTTATTTTTATTGTGTTATAGCCCGAATGCCTATATACCTTTTCAAGTGCATTGCCTAACATTGTATTGAACAAATGGCCTACGTGAAACGGCTTTGCCACATTTACCGAAGAAAATTCAACTATTACGTTCTTACCTTTTCCATCTTCGGAACTTCCGTACTCCCCACCCTTAAGAAGAATTTCCCCTATAAGCTGCCTGATATATTCCTTCCTGTTTACAAAAAAGTTCAGATATCCGCCGGCTGCCTCGGCTTTTTCAACTATGCCGTCAGGCTGAACCTTGCCCGAAAGCTCAGCGGCAATCATATTCGGAGACTTTCTCATAACCTTCGCCAGCTGAAAGCAGGGAAAAGCGTAATCTCCCATATTGGTCTGGGGCGGAATCTCAATAAGACCCATGATTTTATCATGCTCCATATCTATCTGCTTACCTATTTTTTTTGCTATTT
>Ga0116161_1002066_pt1 | contig 19834 bp, 16 predicted proteins | sample AD_JPNAS3_MetaG_FD_89877 | JGI IMG/M metagenome (GOLD analysis project Ga0116161, IMG submission 89877) | Active sludge microbial communities of municipal wastewater-treating anaerobic digesters from Japan - AD_JPNAS3_MetaG | ecosystem: Engineered > Bioreactor > Anaerobic > Digestate | place... | reverse complement strand
GTTTCCGGACTGTACCGTTAAAAGCATTCCGCACCTGCATTATTGCAACAAGCAGTTCAGGATTGATTATGGCTCTACCGTTGCGGCCAATACCCGGTTGATACTGGATTTTGGAAAAACGGTTCAATCAATTCAAAACGATTTGACTGACGAACGGGTTGGAGCCGTGATCAGCGATTTTGAACCATTTGTCTCACAAGCCGCCCTGAAGATGGCAATCCCCCTGTGCAGAATAAATCATCCGGCCGTTGTCTTGCGAAGTTTTTCTTTGTCATTTGACGCCTTGCTAGCCAAACTGGTTTCTCGCTGCATGCTCCGCGGAGACGCTGCCCTTGACACTTGACATCATCGTCTCCTTCTACCGGGGAGATACCGGTCCCTTTATCCGCGAGGAGATCAGATCACGGGTACTAGTGCGGGGGAAGAAGTTCCTTGTCTATACTAAACCCTCGTTTCATGAATCCCTTATGAATGCGTTGGCGGCGTTTGACGGACTTGAGTATGACCTGTTTCCCGATCCTTCAAAAGATTTCCCCGAGGCACTTGCCTCGTGCAGGGGTGTCATTGCGGGAGCCGGTCATCAGATTATTTCGGAAGCACTGCATCTGGGAAAACCCGTACTGGCAATTCCGGCAACCGGACAGTATGAGCAGCGACTTAATGCCATCATGCTTGAAAAATCTGGTATGGGTATGCATGCGGACTCCAGGAATTTGAGCAAAGCGTTGGGAAGATTTCTCGACACAATTGACAAGTTTGGTACGCAGGATCTGCGGTCAAGCGAGCGATTTCATCTCAAGGATGATTCAAATACAATACTGACAATGGTGCGGGAGTTCGTGTCGTTATCAATACCGATGAGACGGGCAAAGCAAAAAACGGCGTAAGATGAATGCTGACGGTATGTTCATTCTGTGATCCTCCCCGGATGGTTCTGTTGCTACCCCGCGAATCCGCCTATGCGGGAATAGCATAATTCCGGTTTGCGCAGGTATTCTTCTCCCAGCAGCATGCGATGTATCCGTTTGACTTCTGTGTATCCTGCTGACAAGAGAAATTGATATCCGGTCTTGTTCTCTTCCGGTATGAATATCGGATTGTTATCCCTGATTCTTTCTTTCAACAGGGCAATACCGGCTTCCTCGGTCAGCGCATACACACCGCCGTCACCGAAGCCTGGTACATGAAAACCGTATACGATATTGTTTTTAACGTATACCAGTCCGGTATGGAGTATCGGGAGCAGGAACTCCCGGCGGTTCTCCCCGGATACCAGTTGGTCGATATATAACACTTCCTCAATATGGTTCTTGCCGATACTACACACACTGTCTGTATCCGTTTTCCCGGTTGCTGCGTTCACGTTCTTTATCAATACTATGTATTTGCTTTGTTCCCTGAACCCGAGTTTTTTGTAGACCGGATATCCCTGATCCGTTGCCTTCAGTGTTATGGATGTGCATCCATATCGTTCACGGAGCAGCTGTATCCGGTTTTCAACCAGAGCGGTTCCCACGCCCCGGTTCTGAAATTTCCCGTCAACAATGATATGGGCCAACCAGCCGGTTTTTCCGAAGACCTGCCCGGTTCCGATGCCCAGAATTTCACCGGACGGAGCCAGCGCCTTCGCGCATTTTGCACTGGTGGTTCCGAGATAATAGTCGTGTATTGCTTCAATGCTTGACCATGTATCTGGTTTGATTGCATCAAGAAAGGGAACATCCTTTTTTTCCAGATCAGCGATCGAGTAGTCCATGTAGTTGTCTCCGTAAACAGGTAATTCGCATTTATAATTCCCCCCTCGATATATCAAAGAAGCGTGTGAAGTACGTGGTTAATCGTTCAAGTACGCTATCCCGTTTTTTGCTTCGTTCTCCATCTGGAGAGAAGCGGGAAACGGGCGGGAGGACGCTGGCGAGATCGGTTCCGGTTGCAGTTACTGTACCGTTCCGGAAGGCGTTTCTCATGAATGTCCAGGTTTCTTCGCTGTTCAGGTTTTCCTGTTCTATTATCGAATTAAGTTCCTCGATCCTTTTTTGTTCAACATAACGCTGCCAGTCTTCATCCACCACGGAATGAACATCGAGATTGCTGATGAATTGCAGAATGAGGTCTTTCTTGTTCCGCAGTTCCATACTTGAGTTGATGGCCTTGTTGATGTCAACGAGGATTTCCCGATCTTCACCGTTCTTCTCATGGTATTTCTTTACGAGTTCCATAATATAGTCGATATTTATTTCAATCTGCTTGATAAGTTCCATCTCGAAGACAATATCGTCGTTGATGTTCTCCTTCTCTGCGTTGCCCGGCTTGCGGAATTCACTGTAGAGATCAAGGTAGGTACTGTGGTAATCTTGCATTTCACGGGCACTCAGTATTTCCTTGCCGAAGAACTCGTCAAAGGTGACGAGTATGTTCCGCAGTCGCAAAATGGAACCGTAGAGCCGGATAAATTGTTTCTGATTCTCCTCTCCGAGTATGCGCTCTCCGACCGGAAAGGTGTCAAGCAGTTCTCCGACCAGACTCGCATAGCCGCGGACGGTCTTTTCCCCTTCGGTGTAGCCGTTATAATACTCATCGAATGTTTTCATGAGTACCACCCCGCCGGCTTCCTTGTCGCCGAAAAGCGCGATCGCTTCGTTGGTCGCTTTTTCGAGATTCCGGAAACAGACGATATTCCCGAAAGCTTTTATGGTGTTCAGGATACGGTTTGTGCGTGAATAGGCTTGCAACAGTCCATGCAGTCGCAGGTTCTTGTCCACCCAGAGCGTGTTGAGCGTTGTGGCGTCAAATCCGGTGAGAAACATGTTTACCACGATCAACAGATCCAGTTCACGATTTTTGACCCGTTCGCTCACATCTTTGTAGTAGTTCTGGAATTTGTCTGATGAGGTGTCGTAAGATGTGGCGAACATGTTGTTGTAGTCACTGATGGCCGCCTCCAGAAAATCACGTGAGCTTTGATCAAGTCCGGACGTGTCTTCCGGGTTTTCATCGATCATGCCATCTGCGTCCGGTTCGTTCACACCAAAGCTGTAGATAAGGGCAATCCTGAGTTGACGGTCGGGCGGTTCGCCTGCGAGTTGACGGCGGAACTCGGCGTAGTATTTCTTTGCCGCTTCAATAGAGGAAACTGCGAAAATGGAGTTGAATCCCTTGAGGCGGGACTTCTCCATAATACGTTCAACCTTTGCCCGATCTTTTGCCGTAACAATGTCCCCAATATTACGGGTAACGGAGAGTGTATAGGACTCATCAGTACGACGGGTCTTGTGATCAAAGTGTTTGCGGATGTAGCGGACGATGTTGGCAAGACGTTCTGGGGAAAGAAGGGCAGCTTCCCGGTCAATGTCGCGCACCTGTTTGTCTTCTATGTTTTCCATTTCACGCATGGTGGAAACATAGTCCACCTTAAAAGGAAGCACGTTTTTGTCTGCTATGGCGTTAACGATAGTGTAGGTATGCAGTTGTTCTCCGAATGCCTGTTCTGTTGTCCTGAGATCTGGTATTGCGCCGGAAGATGCGTTTTTGGCGAAAATGGGAGTGCCGGTAAATCCGAACAGATGGTAGTTCCTGAAGGCTCGGGTGATTGCCGTGTGCATGTTGCCGAACTGGGATCGGTGACATTCATCGAATATGAGCACCACATGGCCGACGAATATTACGTGCCCCCTGTTCCGTTCGATAAACCGGTCGAGCTTTTGTATGGTGGTAATGATAATCCGGGCAGACGGGTCTCCCATCTGCTTCTTAAGGATGGCTGTGCTCGTGTTGCTGTTTGCCGCTCCCTTTTCGAACTTGTCGTATTCTTTCATGGTCTGATAATCAAGGTCTTTCCGGTCTACCACGAAAATAACTTTGTCCACAAACGGCAGCTTGCTCGCGAGGCGGGCGGTCTTGAAACTGGTGAGAGTCTTCCCTGATCCGGTAGTATGCCAGATGTATCCGCCCGCTTCCAGTGTCCCGGTCTTTTTGTAGTTGGTGCTTATTTCGATTTTCTTGATTATCCGTTCGGTCGCAACTATCTGGTACGGCCGCATGACCAACAGCTGGCGGTCTGAAGTGAAGACGCAGTACCTGGTGAGTATGTTCAAAATGGTATGTTTCGCGAAGAATGTTTTAGTAAAGTCGACGATGTCGCTGATTGGACGGTTTTTCGCGTCGGCCCACCAGCTGGTAAATTCAAAGCTGTTGCTGGTTTTTTTTCCTCGTTTAACGCCGCTACCCTGGCTTTCCTTCAAATACGATTCCCGGGTAGTGTTGCTGAAATACTTGGTATGGGTACCGTTTGATATGACGAAGATCTGCACGTATTCAAAGAGTCCAGATCCCGCCCAGAAACTTTCCCGCTGGTACCGTTCGATTTGGTTGAATGCTTCCTGGATGGATACACCGCGCTTTTTGAGTTCCAGATGGACAAGAGGGAGCCCGTTTACCAGTATGGTTACGTCGTAGCGGTTGGCGCGTCGTCCCGCATCGGTCGCGTACTGGTTTATTACCTGCAGACTGTTTTCGTGAATGTTGTCTTTCCGTATCAGGTAAATGTTCTTGACGGTGCCATCGTCACGGACCAGGTTCTTGATGTAGTCTTCCTGAATTGTAGCGGTTTTATCAGGAATGCTCTGGTTTGTGTTGGCTATTTCCCCGGTAAAGAAGTGCTGCCATTCGTTATCGGTAAAGCGGTAGTCGTTGAGTTTTTCCAGTTGTTCGCGCAGGTTCTGCACGAGCTGGTCTTCATTCTTTATCGCGAGGCAGTCATAGGCTTGTTCGGAAAGTTGTTGAATGAGTGCTTTTTCGAGTTCCGCCTCGCTCTGATACGACTTTGCCCGTTCATAGACAGGGGTGTATTCCGCGACGACCGTGCTCTGGTTATTTTCCGCGACGAGGTTATAGCTCATTGTTACTCCACCGGTATTTCGTGTTTTTTTAATGCAAATATATTGTGCGTGAGTACTTACAAAATGTCAATTCGATTCTCAATTTGTAAGATGGTCACTTGGATGAAGTATCCGGCATGACACCATGTATTACATATCAAACAGTCTACGTACCTGTCCTCTTCCCACCAGATTTGAGAATATCCGGTAATTACTCTTATGGTACTGAATATTTCCTGCAATTATTGATGGGTGAATGTTGTTCTTTTGTGCATATTCAAATATTTCTTCCCGTGTGATAAATTCCTGGTGACGAAGATTATATGTCTCAGTAAAAAACGCGTTTTCGGCAAATTCGTCAGCTTCACGTTCAATGTCATCAGATGATGTTTCTCTGCGTAATGACATGTCGTCCGCGATCGCATTTCCGGCGGTCAAGTGCTTTGTAATATGCCCGAGCTCATGAAGCAGATTGAACCAGAAATTGTCCAGTCGGTCAAATCGGAGTGTCAGGCCGATAATTGGCTGGTTTTTGGCGGTAATACAAGCGGCTCCATCCAGATATGTATTCTTATAGTGATGGAGAATTATAAGGATAATTCCGTTTTTCATGAGAAACTCTTGTGCCAGTTTTGGTCCGTCATCCAGTGTGCTGAGATGTACTAGTGTAGAAATAAAACCCCTGTTAACTGTTTCAGGTTTATATTGGGTGGTTATCTTTATTTTGGTCGCTTCGTATAGCAGATGGAGAAACCAGCCTTTCAGTGCATACGGGTTCATCTTTGAGTTGAGTCTGGAAGATTTGGTCTTGCGGTATTGCACACAGGGAATGTATGTGTCGCAACCAATAATTTGTATTAGTCCGCGAACAAGTTCTTCGGCTTTATCTTTTGTTTTTTCAATATTGATTCCATCAAAAGCACCGGATTGTATCATTTCCTGTACCGGAAACTGCTCGTAATCAATATCTTCAGGATCGTCAAGGGTAGAAAGCGTGCTTTCTTTCAGCAGTATTTCTGCCGGAATATTCAGGTGTGTATGGAGTGCCCGGATCATTTTAATGTTCAGATCCCGTTTGCCCGAAAGAACCTCGGAAACTTTTGATCTGCTCCCGATAATGGGGACAAGGTCTCTCTGTGTGAGCCCTTCCTGATCCATACGGAATTTGATTGCGGATATCGGATCGGGCAAATCAATGGGGTATTTTTCATCTTCATATTTTTCTACAAGGAGTACCAGTACGTCCCGGAGATTTGCTTCGTCACTGCCTTCGGGAGCGTTAAAGAGTTCATCTATTTGTCCGAGTGCTGCGTCATAGTCTTGTTCGTTCTTGATCGGTTTTATTGCAGTGTTCATTTCAGACCTCCTCTGCCTTGATTTTGTCATATTCCTTATGTGTCCCCACGAATCGTATATATACAATTCCGGATTCAAACTGGACAAGTATTATCAGGCGGTATTTGTTATGAAGGATATTGAAAATTACCCTGTTGTTTCCGATTATTCTGCATTTGGGATATCTCTCCATGATATCCTGGGGCAGTTTCCAGTGTTCCTTTTTTACCTCGTAATACCAGGTATCCAGACTTGATTTTACCTCGGGGTGTTTTTGAGAGAATTCGGTCAATGTTCTTCTTGCTATAACTCTCACTGTAGAATTATATGTGTTCCCAATATGTCTGTCAAGTAAATGTTCCCATAACGGGAACAAAAGAAGAAGGGAATGTTCCGACCATCTTGATTTCGTAGAATCCTGATGCGGTTTGATCCTCCGCCCTGAGATACAAGTCCGGGCTTTAGTCGTACAAGCTCTCCTTCCGAAATATGTCAATATAGTTTATGCCACTTTTTTGAGAAGTTTGCATCAAGCCGCCTTCAATATAGGACGGCATGACATTGAGACTGGCAAGGCATCATAGGTTTTCACTTTGCCAGTACGCCATCGTAATGGATTTCTTTCTTTTGCGGCAAGAATGGTCCGGTTTCTTTTCTTGTATATATCGAGGGCTGCACCTGTTCTTCGTTGATGCGGTGTTACATAGCCCAAAGATGAGTGAAGATGTTCATTGTTGTACCAGGCTACGAAGTTTGCATACCACGTTCTGGCATGCACAAGGGAGGTAAAGAAAACGGGATACCCAACCGTGTGCTTGAGAGTTTTATGCCATGATTCGATGAATGCGTTATCGTTGCTGCATCGTGGCCGTGAATGACTGCGAGTAACACAAAGATTGTCCAGGAAAACACCAAGCGAGACACCTCGCATAGGATTTCCATTATCAGCATGGATTATATGGGGATTGGAATTTTGGTCTCTGATAACACGCTCAAATAATCTCCGTGCGTGCTCATCAGACTCAGTATCCTCAATTGCCCATCCGACGATTTCACGGTCCCAAAGATCGATGATGGTATAAGCATATTTGAACAACCCGATAACATCCGATTTAAGCCAGGTGATGTCCCATGCCCATACCTGATTAGGCCCGGTGACAAGGATCGGAATAGCCTTATGATTTTTTACCGGTTTTTTGGTTTCCAGGCGATGCTGAATAGCTTTCCGTTTTCGCAATATACGATAGAGCGTACTTGCGCTAGCGTGGTAAACACCTTCTTCAGCAAGCATGGCAACGATTTGCTCCGGCGTGTAATCCCTGAAACGTGGACTATTGGCAACGGTATAGAATGTCTCTTCTTCCAATGCCGTCAAGCGATGAGCGACAAATCTGGCACTTCCTTTTCGTTTGTCAATAGTCCCGTTATACTGCCGCCAGTTCTGAATGGTCTTCCTGTTCAGATCCAGGTATTTGCACGTCCTCCGTTCGGAGATGTCCTTGGCTATCGCTTCATCAATATATCCAAGAACCTCCTCCCGGATGGATTGTGGTATTAGTCTTCCTCGTTCTCCTCGAACAGATTCTGGTACTTTTTTTTTAGAGAAATGAGGATCGCCAATTCGGCCAAAGCTTTGTCCTGTCGCTTTTTCTCTTTTTGAAGCTCTTTGTTCTCTTTCTTGAGTCGTGCGTTTTCAGCCTTCAAATTAGTCTGTTTGTCATTCATGATACTTGCAAGCTCCTGTTCCCATAGTGGCAAGTGTTCGGAGTGTAGCCCTTGTTGTCTAAGCCATTCACCCTTGGAGTCTTCTGGTACAGTTTGACTCTCAAGGAGCAGTGCCAGTTTTTCGCCGGGACTCCGTTTTGATGGGATTATTGAATCGCTCCCATCAAGTCCCAGCCTACCATTTTTATACTGGGCAATCCAGTTCTTTATCGTTGTTGTATTGATTCCAGCTTCCCGTGCGATTTGGTACACTGATCGTCCGCTTCCATCCTGAGTCTTTTTAACTATGGATGCCTTGAATCCTTGTGAATATCTCATACAATTACGCCCTCCAAATGGCGTAATCTATCTTGACTGTATTTGCTTCATGGACAAGTTCTGTCAGACAAGAGTTATGCAGTCCTGCAGTCCTGAAATCGGATGTACGGATAATTCCTGTATGAGAATTGAGGTATGTATCTATTTTATCGCGTGTCTTCTGATCCACGGTAATCCTTTTGATAGATTTTCCCACAACTTGGTCGTGTTGTGGTAGATTTTACAAGGCGCCTGAATGGAATGTTTAATATCGTACCTGAATTTTATACACTATTTCTTGGTAGTGAACGAGATTCCAAGCTTGCAGCCATAGAGAATATCCATTACTTAAAAAATTGCAGAGATTCTTTCACTCAACTGTTCTTTAAGATTAACGAACAATTCTGAAAAAGGCCTGTCTAATACTGCTTCGTCTTGAAAGAGCCTCTTGTTTATTACAGGCACCTGGTGAATCATGACTGTGATCTCTTTACCATCAGCCATGGCGTTTTCAATGATCAATCTCTTTGATTGCAGAGATACTCCAGAGATTGTATCAGGGTACATTAGAACGATGTTCTCAACATCATACCGGATCGCATAGGCTACCATTTGATAAATATCGGCTTGAGAGATTCCTCTCTTCGGGTCAACCTCTTCGGAATAAATGATTTTGTATTTTGTATCAGCAATTACCAGTCTGTTTCTTGACCTGAGAAGAAGATCCGGTTTTATGGTGAACATCCCTTCCTTGTCGAGTTTAACTGACTGGTTCTGGGCTTTCGCTGATATACTTTCGATCTCTTTATCGATAAACCCGAATATGAAGTCCTCGAAGACATATTCCATGGGGAGAAGAAAGGCAAATAGTTTTAAGTCATTTTTGAAGTCAAAGGAAATGCAGTTGTTCAGGAAGAGGTAGCAATAATCCCTAACGGTAACAAAGTCATCAAACATTGGATTAAATTGAATATTGTGGCATTCCTCTGCGGTTGCTCTTCTGTCAGAAACATCATCGAGAATGAACAATATTTCCCGTAAGAATTTTTTGTTTTCAATATTCCTGGAGGCATTGAATAGTAGTGTTGTTACAAATTTGATTATCTGATTAAACTGGTTATCAAACACAAACGCATCATAGGTGCAGTTCAATTTATGCCATCTGCCCCGGGAAATATTCTCATTTAGGTAGGCCGAGCAGTTCAATCTTCCTTTGATATATGGAAGTTCCTTGCAGACTTCTTCATATTGCTGATATATGGAGCTGGCCAACAGGCTTCTGGTATATTTTGCAAAAAGGTAGATCAGAACCTCAAAGAAATCGCTCTTCCTTTCTCCTAATGTGGTCTGATAATTCGGGAACTTGAGTTTTCTGCAGTAGCTAAGCCACCAAAGAATATGTGTATGAATTGCTTCAATGGATTGCTCATCCGATTCAATCTCTTTCCGATAGAATATTTTGGGCAGAAGATTAATTCTCTGCTCATGGAAATGAATTACACCTACATATTTATTGGATTTTATTTCCCGGGTTTTGTGAAGGACTTGGATGAACTGTTGAACTTCGACTCTATCTTCCTGTTCCTGATAATAGAACCCCGATCTCTCGCGGTTTCGCCAGATATCATCAAGGAACAGTTCAAGATCATCCAATGAGCTGCTGGTACTTGCTTTGTTTTGATATTCAAATAGATTTATCATTCAATCTCAAGCGGCCATGAGTTTTCTTTTAGCCGCAGTTCTGCAGCTTTTAGTATATCCCTCACTTCCTTTTCATCATTCATAAAATATTCAAGAAGAAGTGGAATGACCTTGTAATTCATAGTTGTCGCTCTGTTGTAGTTATCTCCCATGAAATATGAGTGGCCGATCTGAAAATCGTATCCCTTCCTTTTAACGATCTCACCATTTATCTTTTTCAGGATATCCGCATCATTAATATCAAACCCGGAAATCTCGTATTTTGGATACATAGGGGTGAAGATAAATCTCCTGCGTAACGCAATGTCTAAAAGAGCGATAGATTTGTCAGCGGTATTCATTGTTCCAATGATATAGAGATTTGATGGTACAATGAATTCTTCCCCAGAAGGCAAGGTGCAGCGCAGAGTGAGTTCTCCGTGTGATCGTTTGTCCGGTTCTATCAGGGTAATCAGCTCGCCAAAAACACGAGAGATATTAGCCCGGTTGATTTCATCGATTATAAGGACGTAGTTGTTTATATCAGCTGGGTCAATGTCGTTAGCCTTGTTGAGATTGAAAGTGCTCAGCAACTCTTTTTTTGTTTCATAATCAATCTCTTCAAGTTTTTCCTCTGGTGCACCGTCAGTATCAATCTCTACGGTATAGTCATTGTAGTATTGGATAAACTCTTTCAGAATTACCCAGTAGATCGTGGAATTACACCCCCCGATGGCATCACGAATATCGTTGTTCACATTCTGTATTTTTGAAATATCCGGGTACACGTCAAATAGCTTAATAAGGCGCTTGGCTGACACAACATAGGTCTTGCTGCTATTGCCATGCCTGAGAAGAAGATTTTTGTTCTTGTTGATCTCCTGCAGATGAACTTCTGCTTTATTAATGGTTTCGAAAGTTTTCTTTTCTGTGTTTTTCAAGTGCTCCAGAAAATCGAGATATACCTCTCCCGCTTTTTTATCCTTCAAAACTTCCTGCTGAGTTTCCCCTTTCTGCTCTGCTTTGTAGTACTCGAATAATGCATTATTCGATATTCGCAGGAACACACCATCCTTCCGTTCAAAGTTGAGGGTTTTGCTATTATCAGTATCCGGACGAAGACCCTGTATGAAATCTTCATAGCTGTAGTTTTGATGGAATGTGATGAACTCAATTCGAGTGCCGAGGTGTTCGTTGAATATTTCCAGGGCTTCCTCATATGAACTAATCTCTCTTTGTTCGATTAGTTCTGCTGCCAGAAGGACTGTCTCATAAGTTTTTCCTGTTCCCGGGGGCCCATATAAGATTTGGTTTAGTGATTTCATCGTTTCTGAACTCCTGCTTTTATGATTTGGGCTATTACTGCCAATTGAGAGTGATTCCAGGACTTTTCGTGATTCCGGGAATTTGTCAAGAAAGCTCTGTGTTATTGTTCTAGCATAACTCATTCCGAGCATTTGAGAGGAATTTAAACAGTTCGGGCGTTCCTCCCTGGCGATCCAAAGAACCTTTATGATACTGTCTTCATCAAAATCACCTTTTACTGCATATTCATTATGCAAAACAATACCAATACCATTTCCATAGTGATTGATATGAGATAGTACAATGTCGCCAAAAACAGGATCGGTTATAGGATATTGTCGTGCCCCATTTCCTCCTGATGATGGACCTCCAACCCAGACTCCGTTCTGAGAGTAAAAATCCTGGATGTAATCTGTGTCTTCACCTTTTGAGCCGCCATACACATTGGACCCTATTTGAAAGTAACTCTCTGGTTCTGATACTTGGTTAGACGTTTTCAGGTAGCTAAACAGATTTATTTCATGGAGGTGGCAACCGGGGAAATGCTTTGAGATATCATCCATTGCCTGCTTGTATGGGCTGAATCCGGATTTATCGATAGCTTTCTTTAAATCAGGGTAGCTTTTGTATGTATCTTCTTCGGTCAGGTAGATATTGTTGTCAATTGGTAAATAGCTCTGGGGATTGATCAGAAACAAGGTCTGCGTTAATTTTGAACAACCAACAGCTTTCAGGTTCAGGAAAGCCAAGAAATCATCATCTGTGAAATCATCCCCAGTACATGCTGTTCCAAACATTTTCCAGAGAATATCGTTGTTGTAGGTCTGGCCGTCATGATAAAGGGTCGTAGAATTTGGAGTCGGGGTCGGGAAAACAATATCTGTAGGAATATCGCTGTTCAATGAGAATACGTCTTTTACGGCGGAGAAGTACCTATCCTTCTGGTTTTTGGTATTTCTCTGGGCGAGGTAGTAGATAAACGAGAAGGGGTCTACATAGTCATATTTGCATATTGCAGACTCTTCGCCGAACGATTGTGTTGCCAGCTCAAACAATTTGGAGTCTCTATCATCATTATCTCGCAGTTTATTGATTTGTCCTGCAAGTTCTGTGAAAAATTCTACCCAGTCATACAGTTTCACATTTGAAAAATCCATTCACATCTCCATAGTTCGTAATTGATCTACGATTATTGATTTTACTCCAACCCCCGATACTTCCGCACATTTAAAGCCTTCCATTGCAGTAAGGGCTGGTTCAGAATTCTCATCTTCAGCTCGGGATCGCTGGTCAACAGGTCTGGCTCTATCACTCCTTCATTGAGGAGCATATCAAGGAAAGAATGTTCATTTGGTGTAAATGGAATAACCCTCTGCAGGCCTTCCTTGCATTTTTCGACGAGGGTGGCGCCGTATGCTTCTGGCGATAGATCCTGTTGAATCCTTTGGTTATGAAGTACCGGTAGAAGCTTTCTTCCAAGATCATCTGTATCAACTGCAACTGATTCTATTGAAACTGTTCTCCAGTCGACTCGATTCATACCACCGTACACGATAAAAGCCAATCTAAGGAATTCATTATCCATAGTTAAGGTATCGAATATACGGGCTGAATCATAAAGGTCTCGGGACTGTGTTCTTGCCAGAAGAGCTGCCAGCTTTCCCGCAACCAGTTCATGCTGATCCAGCACCGGAATATCTTCAGCGACATATCGGCCAATCTTGATTGATTCCCTCTTCTCAGGTTCCCATAAGGGCTGTCGGAACATGAAATTGAAATCAACTTCAAGGTTACCAGGCTGACCAGAATAACTGGTGTATGATAATATCCACTTGCCGCCTGCATGATCGGCAGGAGCCCGTTTTACGGTAAATCCTTCCCGGGAGAATACTGCCTTGCATGCCTGTTCAATCCTGGGCCTGTCCGCGCTCATCTGTTCACGGTCAACTGAACCGATATAGTTGAGATCAATATCAACTGATAATCGGGGCAAGTTAAATATAAACAGATTTAAAGCCGTCCCGCCTTTGAGAACCCACTTCCCTTTCAGATAAGGGTGCTTATTCAGGGATTTCAGGAGCTGCATGAGATACAGTACTTTCTCAAGCATCATGGGATTAAATCCCATCTCCCCTGATAAACGCAGGATATCTTTTTCTGAAAGAATCATATCACATCACCCCAGGCCCTCTGTAGCAACTCACCGGGCACCAGCAGATTCCATCTATTTAGCAGGGTACCATCCTTTCTATTCTGCCGTTGCATATAATGCAGGCTTTTTGGCTTATGCTGTTCCAGCTTCTGAAGGAAAGCTTCATCAACCATCAATGGATCTTTATGCTGCTCAAGATAAAAGCCGACCTTTGCAAATGCTGTGGTATTGTCCAGTAATAACAGGTATTCATAGAGTGTATCCAGATCAAAATATTCGATAGACTCCAGGGAGCGCCAGATTTCTTCCCATCCCCCTGCCAGATCCGGTCGGGAAAGAAGGTCCACCATGGTTCTCTCGAAACCGGTTATCTGTATATCAGTACCATTCCTGGTGATTATCGTGGTACCAAAATCTTCTTTCTCCCTGGCCGTCAGTTCCGGAGGGACCCTGACTCTGTGATAGGCCATATCCTGGAATTGTAACGGCTCTACCTTTGACGTTGAGAAATAGGTTGCTTTTCTTGTTATGCTGTATGCCTTCCCGAGAACTTCCAGAGCTGTGTGATGGGATAAGATTGCATCTGATGCTAATTTTGCTGCCAGTAGATAGGGATCCACCTGATATTTCTGTTCATCGAAGCCTTTTGGTATAGAGGCATAAAACCCCCGCCGGATAGAGAGGACTCTTCCGCGTTTCTTGTGATAGGACAGCAATGATTTCCTTGTATTGGCATTTCCGGTACGATGGGTAGCAAGAAAGTCGTCAAGTTCCTCTAAAGTAAATATAGAATGTCTGTCGAGGAAGTTTTCGAACGATGGTATTATATCAGCTTGACGATTATCCAGCATAGTATCAATCATATTGATCCTATCAGGAGTATATGTCAAGTGTAATGCAGCAATACTTGACATATGAGAGCTATAGTGCTAATAAAAACAGCCCTTTTGCGGACATCTGTCAAGTGGGTATTGGGGTTTCTGGCCTTTTTTGTTCTTGAAATACAAGGTACTAACACGAGAATCAAAAGTCAACAAAAATATCAGAAAAGTATCATAAAAGTTGACAAAAATAGAAAAAAGTCGATACTGTCAACAGGAGGGTATGCCAATGATTGGTGAACGAATACGACAAAAACGCATAATGAATGGCTTGTCCCTTCAGAATTTGGCCGATGAATTGGTCAAAAAGAGACGTACGCTTACCCGTGCCATGTTGTCAAAATATGAGCTTGGACAGGCAACTCCAAACGCTCTTGTCTTAAAGGATCTCGCTGAGGTTCTTGGTGTAAAGACGGATTACTTTTTTGTTGAGCCAAACGTTTCTATACAATGGAAAGCTTTTCGAAAAAAGGCTTCAGTAAGTCAAACGAAGCAGGAGAGAATACAAATACTGGCTGAACAACGGGTAGAACAATTTGTTGCTATTGAAACAGCTTGTGGTATTGAATCCGTTGCTTCCGATATACCTGAATATAGAAATATATCAGATGTATCCCAGGCTGAGACGATCGCTGATGAATTGCGAATGAAATGGGGACTGGATGCCTTTCCAATAAAATCGCTTACAGAGTTGCTTGAGAATAAGGGGATTATATTAGTTTCTCTGGACTCTGATATTGATGGGGTTGATGGTCTTGTTGGTTCGTTGCAAAACACGCGGAAAATAATCGTGTATGTGCAAGAGAAGAGTGTTGATCGAACAAGATTGACCCTGGCCCATGAATTGGGGCATTTACTTCTTGGAAATGATGATCCAAAGTTGAATGAAAAGTTGGCGAGCCGGTTCGCCGGGGCTTTTCTTGCGCCGGCAAAGCTTTTACGTCAGGATATGGGATCCAGGCGTACTTTATTTTCAATACCGGAGTTATGCTTGTTGAAAGAAAAGTATGGCATAAGTATCCAGGCTCTTACGTATCGGGCAAAGGATATCGGTATACTCAGTGAATCCGCCTATAAAGCAATGTTCATCGCTTTTCGTTCAAAGGGTATTAGTGTCGTTGAGCCGGGCTGTTGGGCTTATCCGGAAGAGCCCCGATTGACAAAGCAGTATTTGTTTCGGGCGGTTGCGGAAGGAAGAATACCTGAAGCAAAGGCTCTTGAGTTGTATCCGGAGTATCTGAAGGAGAAAACGGAAATGGAATCTCAGGCACAATCAACCCTGTACAAATTTCTGTCATTACCCTCGGAAGATCGGAATAAATATTTGATGGCTGCGGCTGAATCTGCGGCCGGTTTATATGATCATGGCGGCAAGTTGGCCGATTTCGATATCATTGATGATGTGGAAGACTATGAGTAATGCATCGGTTTGCGAACCCTGTTTGTTTTACCCTGCCAGTTTCTTGAACGTAAGCAGTTTGCTCCGGTAATACTCATACTGCTTCCGCCGCCGGGTAATCTCCGCCGGCAACCCCGCAGAAATATCATTCACCAACGCATCAAACTTGTCCAGAATACCAACAATCCGCTCCTGCTCGGAGAGGGAAGGGATGGGGATTTTGAATTTTGTAAATTCTTCTTTGGTTATTGTTTTTATTGTACTGCCTCGGGCTTTTTCTTTTTCAGTTCCAAATATTTTCTGCAATTGATATGCGAAATATTTTATGTTTATATCCGTTTTGTAGCTTTCAAAAATCGCTAATGTTCTATCGACATAAGCGTCATATTGTGTAATTGCAACCCTTCCAATACTTCCTTGCAGGGTTACTAATACACTACCGCTCTGTGCAAAAACACTTTTAGGTTGAGCTAATTTTGATATTCTATTTTTTGTTGAAGGAACCAGTTTCATGTTTTTATCTACATCTACAACTTGTACAAAAGGCATTGAGTCTTTCCCATCATACCATTCTTTATTACCATAAGGTTGTGGAAAGGATCCTCTACGGTAATTGCTTACCTCCCCCAGTGTCTTCCATTCTACCTCGTCCCCGAAGGTCAGCAGTTCGTCGCGGTAATATTCGTACTGTTTTTTCCGGGACTCCAGCTCCGCCTCCAGCTCCGCCTCCAGCTCCGTAAAGGTATCCAGTATCTTCACAATCTCTTCCTGTACCGGAAGAGGAGGAAGGGGGATGGGGAATTTTCTGAAACCACTCATATCAACAGAAGCAAAACTTGATTTTGTAACGTTCTTGATACACCAATCGTCAAGTATGTAGAAATAGTAATAAAGAAATTTTATGTTAAATAAATCTTGATATTTTATATTTAATGATAAAGATACAAATCTCTGATTTGATAAATGTGGTACCGTAATCAATGCATGTTCGCCAATTGTAGCAGAGGTAGCGACAAGAATTGAATTTGCGGGGAAAACTTTGCCACCTTTAATAGCAGAAACATTTACTTGTTGGGTTGCCTTTGACAAAATCGAACCGTTGAGACGAATATCTTCCATTCTAAACCAAGGGATAGTCCCATCTTGCCAATAATCTTTTTTTGATTTAGAGGGAGTATAGCCATTCTTAAAATTAAACATCTCCCCCAGTTCTTTATACTCCACTCCATCCGGGCAGAGTTTTTCTATAAGGCGGTCGATTTTGTTTGGTTTATCAGGCATGTAATGTCCTTTTGTAATTTAAGGCGATTCCTAATTTCATTCCTACACCGTGACCAGATCCGGATTTTCGATGCGCGGGAAGGGACTGACATGTATTGGTTTTTGTTCGGATTTCCAAAGGTCAAGCTTCGTCTGCATAGCCAGCCAGCTCTCAGGTGAGGTATTGGTTGCCTTGGCGATACGAACCGCCATGTCAGGACTTAACGAAGCCTTCTCGTTAATAAACTCGGACAACGCCTTGCGGGTAATACCCAAATCACTCGCAGCATCGGTAACAGACATACCCAGCGGAACAAGAACATCTTCCTTGAAAACAAGACCGGGATGAACCGGTTTTCTTTTTATAGCCATATATAACCCCTAATGATAATCCCGATAGTCAACAACATACGCGTCACCATCAGAAAATTGGAAGGTAACACGCCAATTACCATTTACCCATACCGACCAGACATCTTTCTCCCTGCCTGAAAGCTTATGCAACTTGAATGAAGGAAGATTCATATCCTGTACGCTCCCAGACCATCGTGCTTGAATGGCTTGATCATCTTAAATGTAACCTATAACGTTACAGGTGTCAACAAAAAAACGTGTCAACTTTTGTCTATTCATATGACCTCCGCATTGCATCAGACACAGCTACCGAGGATTACTCGACAACTGCGGACTCTTCTATTTCATCACCCCTCCCCCTCAAGGTCAGCGACGATTTTGTCTATGGACTTTCGCAAGGAGTTCTGGCGGGCGACTATTTCTTTTATTTCTGCGTTCAGTTTGGTAATGTTGATGACCTCGCGGGTGTCCTTTTGCATAACGTAACTCGACACCGCGATGTTGTAATCGTTCTCGCCGATCTCGCCGTTGCCAACCAGCGCTGCGAAATGCTCGATGGACTCGCGCTTCTTGAACGCCGAAAGAATCTTGTCGCGATTGGCATCACTCAACTTGTTCTTGTTGCCCCCGCGCACAAACTCCGCAGACGCATTGATGAACAACACCCTGTTGTCCTTCTTGCTCTTCCTGAGCACGATGACACACGTCGCGATAGACGTACCAAAGAACAAATCCGGCGGCAACTGAATAACACAATCGATATAATTATTGTCCACCAGATACTTGCGTATCTTCTGCTCCGCGCCACCGCGATAGAGGACCCCCGGAAACTCTACGATGGCCGCCGTACCACTCGTGGAAAGCCAGGACAACATGTGCATGGTAAACGCAAGATCCGCCTTGCTCTTGGGAGCAAGAACCCCGGCCGGAGAAAAGCGCGGATCGTTTATAAGAAGCGGATTCGCGTCGCCCTCCCAGCGGATGGAATACGGCGGATTGGACACAATCGCGTCGAACGGCTCATCGTCCCAGTGTTTGGGATCGGTGAGCGTGTCGCCGTGGGCAATGTCAAAATGATTGTAATTGATATCGTGCAGGAACATGTTGATGCGGCAGAGGTTGTACGTGGTCAGATTTATCTCCTGCCCGAAAAACCCGATGCGCACATTTTCCTTGCCGAGAATTTTCGCGAACTTCAAAAGGAGAGAACCCGAACCGCAGGCCGGGTCATACACCTTGTTTACCTGCTTTTTCCCCACCGTCGCTATGGACGCCAAAAGCTCGCTCACTTCCTGGGGCGTAAAGAACTCGCCCCCGCTCTTGCCCGCGCTCGAGGCATACATCGTCATGAGGAATTCGTAGGCGTCGCCGAAAGCGTCTATGGTGTGGTCGGTATACGTGCCGAGTTTGAGACCGCCGATAGCTTCAAGCAGTTTGACCAGCTTCTTGTTACGGATTTCTACCGTGTTCCCGAGTTTGCTCGAGTTCACATCCAGGTCGTCAAAGAGGCCTTTCAGGTCGCTTTCGCTTTCAAACCCCTTGGCGGACGCTTCGATGTGGCGGAATACCCGGGCCAGGGTCTCGTTCAGGTTTGCGTCGTTCTTGGCCTTTTTGCACACATTTACAAAGAGTTCGCTCGGCAGGATGTAAAATCCTTTTTCCTTGACAGTCTCGGCACGGCCGTATTCGGCTTCTTTGTTCGTAAGGCTTGCGTAGTCAAAACCGGGATTGCTTCGCCGTTCGTCGGCATTGATATAGTTTGTGAGGTTTTCACTGATAAACCGATAAAAAAGCATCCCGAGCACATACTGCTTGAAATCCCATCCATCTACGCTTCCGCGCAGGTCATTCGCAATCTGCCATATAGCGCGATGCAGCTCCGAGCGTTCCTGTTCTTTTGTACTGTTCCCGTTTTGTGACATTAGTAATCTCCGGTATTGTTGGAAGTAGTATACCGTATTTTGGAGCTTTCTTGTGTAGAATCTTGTTTGTATGGCCCGCAACCTTGTAGACTCGTACATATTTACACGTAAATATTACTGGAGAAGTGGTTGACTATGGTTTTTTCGCTCTCCGCTTGGGTGTTTAGGTTCATATCTGTGGTATGATGGATCGAAGTTCCTCATGAGAAGCGGGACCCGTTCCCGGGACTTTCGATGAACAGTTCCTCTCCGGGAGGCTCAAGCATGTGGTACCGCTTCATAAAGAGCGAAGAAAACGAGGACGAAGTCGTATACGAGTACAGTTACGAGAAAGATGAACCGACCGGTATTCTGGTCTTCAACAAGGATGATGAAGAAATATGGTTCCTGAAACTTGCGGACGGAGATGACGGAACACAGATTTACCGTTTTGGCGGGGCTTTCAAACGCGAAATAAAGGAAAAAAATTTCTCCGATAAAGTAGTCCTTGCCTTCGGATAATGAGTATGATACTTCTATAAGGTACCCCCGCCAAAGGAGCACCCATGATCAAAATTGAAAACACCGAAAACCTTGCCGGTGTGCGGATAACCGGCGACCTGTATGACCTGGAAGCGCTCGTTGACGCGTTCTATGCGGTAACGATT
>Ga0116161_1002058_pt1 | contig 19887 bp, 22 predicted proteins | sample AD_JPNAS3_MetaG_FD_89877 | JGI IMG/M metagenome (GOLD analysis project Ga0116161, IMG submission 89877) | Active sludge microbial communities of municipal wastewater-treating anaerobic digesters from Japan - AD_JPNAS3_MetaG | ecosystem: Engineered > Bioreactor > Anaerobic > Digestate | place... | reverse complement strand
GGAGAGAATGCGGTACAACGAAGCGGTCAAAGTTTACAATCAGACCATCAAATCATTTCCGGCCAATCTGCTTGCCGGTATGTTCGGTTTCAAGGACGGAGCGTTCTTTGACGCCCCCCAAGAGGCCAAGACAGCGCCCAAAGTTCAGTTTTAGCTAATGATTTATAATTGATCATTCTTAACCCCTGAACATTATTTTTAAAATGTTCAGGGGTTTATTATTGTGAGACTCAAATTTTAATGAAACTCAGATATTACAAACGCAGTGCGGTAATATCTGTAAGTTGAATTATCCCGCAAGCGGAGCTTCGCGGGGCAAAAACAATCTCGGAAAGCGGAGGGTCGTGAGATCCAAACTTCAGAAACAACGTGAACTGAAGTTTGAAGGTCGAATTATCCTGCCTATGCATGGATATAATACCCCGTATCTTGCAACTCTATTGTCTCTAAAGCTAACTTTGGGGTTTATACCCGTGATTCCTTCCGGTTATAATTCTAATAATCATATTACTCTTATGAATTTGCTATTCGTTATATCGTCTGCTAGTTTTTCCAAAGTTGTTTAAAAAAGTTATACGAAGGTAGTTAGAGAACATCGGTCATAATGAATCAAAAACGCTGTCTGGTCATTTTCGTCAAATACCCGGAAAAAGGAAAGGTTAAATCAAGAATAGTCCTTGGCGGTGATGATGGCCATGTGGCTGATCTCTACCACTGTTTTATTGAAGACCTGCTCGAAAGTGTTTCGTCGGGCCATTATAAATTTTTAATAGCTTTTGACCCTCCGGAGAAAGAAAAAGATATTAAAGATCTTTTCGGCAAGGATTTTTCTTACATGCCTCAAGCCGGAGCCGATCTGGGGATACGAATGCACAATGCTCTTGCCACCTGTTTTGCTCAAGGCTTCCAATCAGCGGTGATCATCGGCAGCGACAGTCCTGATCTTCCACAACGGATAATTGAAGAAGCTTTTCAATCACTTCAGAGTCATGACGCTGTCATCGGGCCGACTTATGATGGCGGATATTACCTGATCGGCTTCTCGAAAGATTCGTTCTCCGAGATTTTTTTTGAAAACATAGCATGGAGCACAGACGGTGTTTACGCGTCAACAATCACGAGGTTCGATCAAAAAAGAATCTCTTATCATGTTCTGCCCCGCTGGAGAGATATTGATACGGTCGATGATGTCAGAGTTTTGTTAAAAGATTGTGAGCACTCTGATTTCAGCCAATCAAAAACGATAGAATTTTTAAGAGCAAACGGTTTTACAGCGAGTGGCTGATGAGTAAGAAGATTTCCATCATCGTTCCCGTCCTGAATGAAGGCGCGGACATCAACAAGACCATTGAACACTTAAATGGTTTGGTGGAGGCGACGGGCGTGTCGGCGGAAATCATTGTCGTTGACGGCGATCCGGACGGAAAAACGATAGCGGTCATTCGGGACAAAAGCGTTGTTACGACGGTGGGGCAAACCGGTCGTGCCGCCCAGATGAACAAAGGGGCGCAAATAGCGCGAGGTGAAATATTTTTATTTTTGCATGCCGATACGCGTTTGCCCAATGAAGGTTTAAACTTGATTACTGTTGCATGTGGCGAACGAGGCTATAAAACCGGGGCATTTGATCTGGCCATTGCTTCCGGGCGAAGAATTTTTCGTCTGATTGAAACCATGGCTAATGTGCGCTCCCATCTGACCGGAATTCCCTATGGAGATCAGGGCTTATTTTTTCATGCCGATTATTTCAGGGCGCTGGGCGGTTTTGCCGACGTGCCCATTATGGAAGACATTGAAATCATGCGCCGCGTTAAAAAAAGAGGAGATAAAATTCTTTTTCTGAAACAGACCGTGCGGACATCGTCGCGGCGCTGGGAGAAAGAAGGCGTCTGGAAATGCACATTCCGCAACTGGTTGCTGGCTTCTTTGTATGTTCTGGGTGTGACGCCGCAAAAACTGGCGAGATTTTACCGCGTTCATGCGGCAGGTTGATTGATGGAGTCATCGGAGGGTAAATTGGCCGGACAGGATTCTTCAAAAAAACAGTCTTCTCAAGACAAGGGAAATTTATTCCATCGGATTTTCATCAATCCGTGGTTGTATCGCATTGTGCGCATTGCACTGTCGGCTGTCTTTCTTTACGGCGGGGTTATCAAACTTTTTGCTCCCAAAGCTTTTGCCGCGACGATTTCCACCTATCATATTGTCCCGGAACCACTTCTGCCGGTTGTGGCCATTGGTCTGCCGCTGATCGAAACCATTGCCGGGCTGGCTTTGCTTTTTGACCTGGCATGGGGCCTTCATATCATCACCGGACTTATGGCGATGTTTGTCATTGTGCTGGGTTACGGAATCTTCACGGATTTAAATGTTGATTGCGGATGCTTCGGCGCGGAAGAACTGGACAAACGTGCCGGGTTGCGTACGGCCTTTTACCGCGACCTCATCCTTATTGGATTTGTTGTTCCCTATCTTTATATCTGCCGATGGATCAGAAAAAAGCCGGAGACGATAAACAAAAACATAAAGCAATAATGATGATCAAAGGAGTGTTTGATTTCCAGAGGGAATCTAATTTATTTAACCATAAAAAGAAAAGGAGAAGAAAAATGAAAGCAAAGAAAAGTTTGGTTAGTGTTTTAATGGCGGTTGTGTTTGTTCTCGGCTTAGCCGGCGCGGCGATGGCCGCCTGGGGGACGGAAGAATTGGACACGGAAAAAATTGCCGTGACCTTTGCAGCGGAAGTGGAAAGAGGCGGCTATAAGATTGTCGCTACTCAGGAACTGAAAAAATGGATTGATGAGAAGAAACTCATGCTGATTGTGGATACCATGCCTTTTGAAGCCAGCTTTAAGAAACAGCATGTTCCCGGCGCGGTGCAGATGGAATTCCCGATTCCCGAAATGACATCCATTGATGACAAAACAAAAGACGCCCTTGTAAAACTTCTGGGCCCCGACAAGGATAGACTGGTTGTGTTCTATTGCGGTTTTGTGAAATGTACCCGGAGTCACAACGGCGCCATGTGGGCCGTAAAGCTGGGCTATAAAAATGTTTATCGTTATCCCGCTGGAATCAAAGGCTGGGACCAAGCTGGTTATCCGGTCGAAAAGGTAAAATAATTGTCTGATTTCAGCAAAGATTGTTCGGATTGCGGCGCCTGCGTTGATGCCTGTGCGTTTCTGAAGGAATTCGGGACGCCCTTAAAGATTGTTCGGGAAAAACCGGAAGCGGTTTTTTATTGCACATCCTGTCGCCGATGCGAAGGGATGTGCCCTTCCGATCTATCACCGGCGAAGTTCTTTTTTGATACAAAAGAAAATCTGATGCGCGGGCATCAGATTCCTACGCCGGTCAGCAAGGCATTCAACGGCGCCATGGCCTTTGCCAAAACCGGACATGGATTTCCGTTTTCTTTCTATGCAAAAACAGAAACCGTTTTCTGGCCGGGATGCGGGCTTGCCGCAAACAGACCGGGACTTATCCGTCATGTGAGAAAAATTCTGGGTAAACATTTGCAGCAGAAAGTGGGGCTGGTGCTGGACTGTTGCTATGATCCGGTGTTTGGACTGGGCGATACGCAAACAACCTTTGCCGCCTTAAATGAAATCAAAAAGCGCCTTCACGATTCGGGCGTCAAAAAGGTCATTACCGGCTGCCTGAATTGTCATAAGCTTCTTTCGGAGCATCTTCAGGATATGGAAGTTGTTTATATCCTGGAGATGCTGCCGGTGGAAGTATTCCGAAAGCAAAAAGCGGAAGAAATTTATCTTCATCATCCGTGTCCGTCTTCCCGGTGGAAAAATATTCCTGTTGCCGCCCGCAAGGTCGTCGGACATATGTATCCGACAGCAAAAAAGGATCATGACATGGAAAAATCCGAATCGCTTTGCTGCGGTCTTGGCGGCGGTCTGAATTCCGTCTCATCTGAAATGGCGGGTCGCTTTCTGGACAATATCGTCCAGGAGGCAAAGAACAAAACGGTGGTGACCTATTGCGCGGGCTGTCAGAACCGGTTTTTGCAGCGGGGAATGAAGTCTGCCCATCTGCTGGAGTTTTTAACCGGGGAGTCGCCGCGTCAAACAGTTCCATCGCCGGTGAAGCAATGGATCAACCGTTTGTCACTCGCGACGTCAGTAAGATTAATGACGCCGAGATTTTTTATAATATTTATGATTGTTTTGCTGATCGTGGGCGGTGTTTATTTAAATCAACAGGGAATATTTTCGGCAGACGCATTGAAAAACATTTTGAGCCGGCATCCGGTCGCGGCGCCGGCCATTTTTCTTTTGATCTATGCCGTTGCGCCCGCGCTATTTTTGCCCAGCATTCCCATCACCCTGGCCGCCGGTTTTTTCTGGGGGCCGGTCTGGGGGGTAATTTTTTCCATTACCGGAGCGACTATGGGGGCTTGTCTGCCCTTTTTCCTGTCGCGTTATCTGTTTCAGGATGCCGTCAAGGCCAGGATCCCGGAAGAACGCTGGAACTGGCTTCAGGATAAAGTCAGTCAACATGGCTGGAAGGCCGTCGCCTTTACGCGCCTGATTCCCGTTTTTCCTTTCAATCTGCTCAATTATCTGTTCGGTCTGACGCCGATCGCTTTTTTTCAATATCTGTGGAGTACGTTTGTGTTTATGCTGCCGGCCTGTATTGCCTTTGTGGCCTTCGGCAGTTCACTGAGCGAACTGATCATGCGCGGTAATGTCCGGGGCGTTATCATCGGCATTGTTATTGCGGCCGTTGCTTTCCTGATTCCTGTTTTGCTGCGTCCTTTTTTCCGCAAGATCGGGGAAAATAAAGACACTAATATTACGCCATAAGAATCATGATAGGGAATAAAAGAATACTCATGCAACATAAGACTGTTTTACTATTATTAACATTTTTTATTTTTACGGGAGCGATAACAGCGCTGGCCGAATCAAATGTTCTCTTCCGTATCAATTTTGACAGCCTGACCGATTGGGAACCACTCACTTTTCCGAAGATCAAAACCCATTCAAAATACTTGCTGGTCTCAGAAGGAAACAAGTCGATCCTTAAGGCCGAAAGCCGGGCTTCCGCTTCGGCTATTGTTTATCGCCGCACTTTCAATATTTATGAAAATCCTCGATTACATTGGCGCTGGAAGGTTACACAGCTTTCCGATCGCGGCAACCCCAAAAAAAAGGCGGGAGACGATTATCCCATCCGCGTTTATGTCATGTTTCAATATGATCCTGACCGCGCCTCTCTGGGAGAAAGTCTGATTTATAAAGCCACGAAAGCCATCTACGGCAAGTATCCGCCGCACAGCACGCTCAATTATGTCTGGACAGGAGCAAATATTTCTGAACGATTTATCGCCAGTCCTTACACGGGCAAAGCGTACATGGTGGTGCTGGAGAGAGGAAACGAAAAAGTTGGCCAATGGGTGGAAGAATCCGTCAACGTTCTGGAAGATTACCGGAAAGCCTTTGGTAAAGAGCCGCCGGCCATGGCGGGAATCGCCGTCATGAGCGATTCCGACAACACCGGAACAAATGCGGAAGCCTATCTGGAGTTTATTGAAGTAGGGGAATAGGATAATAATATGAATCAAATTGAAAAGTGGCAGCGTTTGCAGTTTCAAAACATTCCGATTTATGTGCGTCCTGATGTTCCGGATTGGTTTGTGCCCAATCAGGCAGCGGACGCGGCGCTGGAGCTGCTACAAAAGACGGGTCAGAGCAACCGGGAAATTGATTATTTACTGAAACGAATCGAGGGTCCGACGGGTGTGAGTTATCAATCGCGATCCGAGCTGCTGAACATGGATAATCTTAAGGAATGCTGGATTCATATTACCAACCGCTGCAATTTGAAATGCCGACATTGCCTGTTTAAATCCTCGCCCCGGGAACGAGATGAACTTTCGCCGGAGGATTGCGAAAGCATTATTCACGAAGCCTACAACCTGGGAAGCAGGATATTTTTCTTTACGGGCGGTGAACCGCTTCTTGCTGGAGCCTTTGATAGAAGCGTCCAGCGCATTCTTCAGTTGTCCGATACGCACGTTGTTGTGCTGAGCAACCTTTCCCTTCTGGCTGGGAAAAAAGATTTTTTCCTGACTTTTCCGAAGGATCGTTTGCATTTTCAAGTGGGCGTTGACGGATTGGAAGCAAACCATGACGCTTTAAGGGGCATAGGCGCTTTCCGGCAATTGAAAAGTAATCTGGCCCTGCTCCGGGAGCTGGGATTTCCCGTTACCCTGGCGATGACCGTAACACGTCAAAACGTTGATGAAATGCCGGGGCTGATCGATTTTGCAGCCGACCAAAAAATCTCCAATGTACATTTTCTCTGGCTCTTCCAGAAGGGCAGAGCGGACGAATCCCTGCTTGTTGATCCTGAAACCATTTTTCATTTTCTGATTGCCGCTCAGGAACAGGCGGAAAAGGCGGGAGTCAAAATCGATAACATCGAAATTTTGCGGTCCCAGGTCTTTTCCTGTCCCGGTACCAAATATGATTTGAGCAATGCGGGCTGGCAGTCCCTGGCCGTTGGGCCGGACGGCCAGGTTTATCCGACACCGGCGCTTGTCTATACGGAAAGCATGCGCTGCGGTTCCATCCAGTCAGGACTCAAGAAAGTCTGGCAGGAAAGTGCCGTGCTTCAAAGCGTCCGCGACGCCTCATTGAATCACAGTGATCAATATGGTACGAATCCGCTGCGGTTTATCATTGGCGGCGGCGATATAGATCACAGTTATGTGCATTCAGGAAAGATTGCCGCGAATGATCCCTACGCGGAACTTTATACAAGTATTGTCCAGTGGCTGATTACGCGTGAGGCAAGTTACAGTATCACCGACGGCTATCCCGCTTTCCGGCTGAGAATGGGGGAAAAACTCGGCGACTGCCCCGCTGAAGGCAGCGATATCTTCTTTACCCACTCCAATTGTGTTCTCTCTCTGCCGGGACACGACATCCACACGCAGGTGAATCGTTTCTATTCGCAGGCGGCGGTGGAAGTCAGGGAAGACATTCTCAATCCGGTCTGTTATCCGGAACCGATGGTTGCGCATATTCCCGAAGAGATGCGTTACCGTAGCTACGGCTGCGGCTCGCCAGTGCCGGATGCCGGCATTCGTGAAGGAGAAACGGTCGTGGATCTGGGAAGCGGCACGGGCATTGAATGTTTTATTGCCGCCAAAATGACCGGTCCGCGCGGACAGGTCATCGGCATCGACATGGGCGATACGATGCTGGCTCTTAGCGAGAAGGCGAAGAAGCACGTTGTAAAGAATCTTACTTACGACAACATCAGTTTCAAAAAAGCTTTTTTGGAAAGTCTGCCGCTGGAAAACGATTCCGTTGATCTGGTGGTTTCCAATTGTGTATTGAACCTTTCCCCCGATAAGCGGCGGGTCTTTCAGGAAATATTTCGCGTGCTGAAACCGGGGGGCCGCATGGTTGTTTCCGACATCACGTACGATCAGTACCTGCCGCTGGAAATCAAATACAACGAGAAGCTGCGTGGCGAATGTCTCGGCGGCGCGCTCAGATATCACGATCTGTTCGGCCTGCACAATGACATCGGATTTTCGCAAAGCTCAATCGTTTCAGGTTATCCCTACCGGACGGTGAAGGAGTATGATTTTTATTCTATCACCTATCATGCCGTCAAACCGGCCCGACATCAGCAGCGGGTGCTATTTGATTTTCCCGATTTTAAATCACTGATGGAAAAAGTAAAAACAGAACCAGCCTGCTCCTGTTTTAAAGCGCCGCAGAAGCCTGCTCCGGCCGGGATGCCGGAGGATGTGCCACACAAAGCCGGTTGTCTAGTTTGCGGGGCGGAAATCGTCTATTTCGATACACACTGCGAAATGTCCTGTCATTATTGCGGACAACGTCTGCCGGCAAATGCCGCTTGCGAAAAAAATCATTTCGTTTGCGATGCGTGTCACAGCGCGGATGCCGTGGAAATTATCAGACATGTATGCCTGAAAAGCAGGGAACCGGATGCCGTGGCGCTTATGCAGTTGATTCGCTCCCATCCGCGTTTTCGCATTCACGGTCCCGAGCATCACTCCTTGGTTCCGGCAGTGATCTTGACGGCGCTGAGAAATGCCGGAAACGATATTACGGATGAGCAGATTATCACCGGCATTCAGCGGGGACAGACAATTGCCGGCGGTGCCTGCGCCTTTCTCGGTGCCTGCGGCGCTGCCGTCGGCGTAGGCATTGCTGCTTCAGTGCTGCTGGCTTCCAATCCCTATGACGGAGACAAAAGACAAACAGTTCAGCAGGCTACGCAAAAGGCGCTCGCGGATATTGCATCTCTCAACGCGCCTCGTTGCTGTCAGAGGGACTCCTGGCTAGCCCTGCGGGCGGCATCCCGCATATTGATAAAAGAAACGGGAAAAAATCTGCCGTTTGTCCACCCCATTGTGTGCAAACAGGTTTCGAAAAATAAAGAATGTATTTTAGATCGCTGTCCGCTATACCCAACAGCCTTTAAATCTGAAAATTAAAAGCAGCTCGTATCCTCATCGAGGAGGCGATTTTGAATGTTGAAATTAAATGTTCCAGGATACAAGACGTTTTCCTTATCCTTTCTTGTTCTGGATTACAATGGAACGATTGCCTGCGATGGGAATCTCATCCCTGGAATTAATGATCTTTTGATCGAACTCTCACAGCACCTGACAATCCATATTCTGACGGCCGATACGTTTGGAGGCGTAAAAGAAGAACTGAAAAACATCCCCTGTGAGATTGTCGTCATTGCCAAAGAAGATCAGGCACAGGCAAAGGCAGATTATGTCCGGAAATTGGATGCGAAGAAAACTGTTTGCATCGGAAATGGCAGAAATGACACCTTGATGCTGAAGAAAGCGGCTCTGGGGATCGCTTTGATTCAAACAGAGGGATGTGCCGGGAAAGCGATTCTTGACGCAGACGTTGTTACACAAAACATTCAGGATGCACTCAATCTTTTACGCCATCCCTTGCGGCTGACCGCAACGCTTCGATCCTGAGATTCATTGGGTATGCGTTGAACAAGGCGGCGTTAGTCTTTTATCTCCAGAAGTTTTATTTTCAGCGCGAGATCTTCAAATCCATGATATTTGACAATCAGATCCAGCGCGTGCCGGGGCAAGGCATCGAACATTAACCTGAGTTATAGTAAATATTACAATAATTCATTATTTTAATTTGTGTGATGATGTTAAAATACAAGTCAGAAAAATGGCCGTGACGTGTTGTCTTGTTTGTTCGGTTATATAAACAATAACATCAAACGATAGGAGGAAGCCATGAAGTACGGTGCAAGAAATCAAATTGTAGGAAAAGTGGAAAGCATCAAAAAAGGTGCGATCATGTGTGAAGTAAAGGTTAAGATTACGGGCGGCGAGTGCATGGAATCCGTCATGACAACCAACTCTCTGAAAGAACTGGGTATTAAAAAAGGCGACAAGGTTAAAGTGGTCGTCAAGGCCGTCAATGTGCTTTTGGTCAAGGAGTAAAATTTTGGCAGAATAGTTGATCTGCAAGACGCCGCAACATTGCAAAGCCCTGAAAGCAATGTTGCGGCGTCTCATTATTTTATTTGTTTTTTGTTATGAGCGAAGCGTTGCAGCGAGTCTCAGAGGATGGCGCAAAAGGTCGAGCGCGTCCAGAATACCAGACGTTAAAACATGCGCGGCAAGCAGCGCTTCCAAAGCTGCCCCTTCGGTCTGGATGACGGCAATTCCGAGTTTTGCTTCCTTGAGCATCAACGCGTCATTACGACCGTTGCCCACGCAGACACAATGTTCTGCGCCCAGTTGCCGGATATAATCCGCTTTGGCTTCGGCTTGTTTTCCCTTTGGAATGATGGCGGTTTCACAGGGAATGCCGTTCAGTTCTGTCCGGACACTGCCGAAGGTGTCGGCTGTCAGAATGTGGACGGAAAGACTTTTAGCAAGGTCGGTTATCCTATTCATGACACCGGGGATGAGACGGCCGTCACAGGCAATGGTGCCGTTATAATCCAGAACAAGAAATTGCAGTTCCATGATTGTGCTGCCCGGAATATCCAGTTTCAACATCGCCTTCATCTCCTTTCAGATTCGGTTTAAGACTAAACTATAAAGCGATGTAAATCCACTATGAATAATAGTTATATAGACAGAAGCATTATAACTATTATGAATTTGGCAATCAACACGCCAGGTGTTAGTTAAGCGTTGCCTGACCGTGTCGGGCAGGCCAACAAAATATTTATAAGGAGAGCTACATGATTTTAAGAAAGTATCGATGGTTTGTTACGGTTTTATTGATGATCAGCGCACTGGTTTGGACCTCCGCTGCCATGGCGCAGAGTTTGGATGTTTTTAAAGGCGAAAAGGGTGATCTCCGGATATCGGGCGGTACGGCGCATATTCCGGTCATGAAGGAAGCAGCCAAAAGAATTATGACGGTGAATCCGGCTATTCACATTAGCATCGCCGGCGGCGGTTCCGGTGTCGGGATCAAGCAGGTGGGCGAGAGACTGGTCGATATTGGGAATACCGGTCGCACACCGACGGACGATGAGGTGTCCAAGTATGGTCTGAAAATGTTTAAGTGGGCTGTTGACGGCGTGGGCGTGATCGTACACAAAAAGAACAGTGTTAGGAATTTAAAAAAGAGTGATCTGATTAAAATTTATTCCGGCGAGATGACCAACTGGAAGGAATTGGGCGGTTCTGACAATCCCATCAATATCTATACCCGTGATGAAGCCAGTGGTACCCGCGAAGTGTTCTGGGAAAAGGGACTGGGCAAAGGTGCCATTAGCGCGAAAGCGAAGGTGGTTGTTTCCAACGGCGCGATGAAGTCCGGCATTGCCACGGATCCCAACGGTATCGGCTACACGTCTGTCGGCCATATTGACGACACGGTTGCGACGGTCACGCTGGACGGCGTCGCGCCCACGATTGAAAATGTCAAGAGTGGCAGCTATAAAATATCCCGCGGCCTTTTCAGCAACACCAAAGGCGATCCGACGGGCCTGACGAAAAAATTTATTGATTATCTGTTCAGTCCGGAAGGGCAGAAGATTGTTGTCGATGAAGGGTTCATTGCGGTGAAATGATCAAACGGTTTGGTTTCTGGATGGAAAAGGGGTTCCTGGCGGCAGCGCTTTGGAGCATGTTTCTGACCATCCTGATCTTCGCTTTCATGCTGGTTCTCGGCCTTCCTCTGTTTAAGGAAGGCCGTTTGCTTTCCCTTCTCACGTCGCCCTGGGCGCCGGGCGAAGGTCAGTTCGGCATTTATCCGATGATCATTTCCACAACGGCGATTTCTTTTTTAAGTCTCTGCCTGGGCGCACCGCTCGCGCTTGGTGTGTCAATCTTCATTTGTCTGATTCAACCCGGCCGTCTTGGGCGATGGCTGAAAAAAGTGGTTGTTCTGATGACGGCTGTTCCGACAGTTGTCTATGCGTTTGTCGGCGTTTTCCTGCTGGTGCCGCTGGTGCAGTCTGTGTTTTCGGCGGGATCGGGAATGAACATTCTGACGGCATGCTTTGTTCTCGCTTTGCTCATCGCGCCGACCATGATTCTGATTTTTTCCAACAGCTTCAACAATGTGCCGCTTGCCCATCAATACGCCGCCGATGCGCTGGGGGCCAGCTCCGCGCAGAAATTATTCTACGTCATTCTGCCCGCGTCCTGGAGAGGCATTGTGGCCGGGCTTATTTTGGGTGCGGGGCGCGCCATGGGCGACACGCTGGTGGCGTTAATGCTGGCCGGCAATGCCGTGGCTGTGCCCGGCTCTATTTTCGATTCGGCGCGGACGCTGACCGCTCACATCGCGCTGGTGACGGCGGCGGATTTTGACTCCGTCGAATTCCGGACAATTTTTGCCTGCGGAATTCTGCTTTACCTGATGACGCTGATCATGGTTTTAGCCGTTCGGTTTCTTTCCTCATTAAAAAAAGAGGCGGATTTATGAACCGATTCGTGGAAATAGGCGTTGCGCTTTTTGCTTGGCTGTGCGCGTTCGTTCTCCTTGCGGCCGTGGGAACGGTTTTCGTTTTTTTACTGATCAAGGGCGGTGCCGCGCTGAATGTGCAAACCATTTTCGGCGACACGCCCGTCTGGGAGGCCATCACCCTGAAAAAAGCCGTGTTCAACGGTCTTTTTCCGGCGATCGCCGGCACGTTGCTCCTGGTTGTGATGGCCGTCGGACTGGCGCTGCCCGTCGGCATTGCAGCCGGAATTTATCTTGCGCAATACAGCGGAGTGCGCATGAAAAGCATTTTCAGCCTTTTTTGCGATATTCTGGCGGGCGTGCCCTCCATTCTCGTGGGGCTTTTCGGCTTCTCACTATCCATATTTCTGCATAAATATGTATCAACAGAAATTTATCCCTGCCTGCTGATTTCAGCCGCGTCGCTTTCTTTTCTGATACTGCCCTATCTGATCCGGACGACGCAAATCGCGCTGGAACAGATTCCACCGGAAGAACGGCTGACGGCGCTCGCGCTTGGAGCGGACAAGCTGCAGAACATTATTTATGTTCTGATTCCCCGTTCCCTTTCAGGCATTATCAGCGGCATCATTCTATCCATTGGCCGGTGCGCGGAAGACACGGCGGTCATCATGCTGACCGGCGTCGTGGCCATGGCCGGTGTCCCGCAGTCGCTTCTGGCCAAGTACGAAGCCCTGCCTTTTTTTATTTATTATATTTCCGCGCAATATACCGACATGGAGGAACTGCGGATGGGTTATGCGGCGGCGATTATTCTGGTAGTGATTTGCGCCGTTTTATTTCTTGCCGCTTTTTATATTAAGAACCGGTTGACGGAAAAAGCATTATACAGCGTATAAGGTTGATATATGAACCCACCCGAAAAAATAAAAATTCAGGCAGACAATATTTCATTTTTCTACGGACGGCGAAAGATTCTTCAGGACGTTTCCGCGCAGGTTGCCGCATCATCCATCACCGCGGTTATCGGGCCGTCCGGCCAGGGCAAGTCCACCTTTCTGATGATCATGAACCGCCTTTGGGAGCAGATTCCGGAAACGCGAATGGAAGGTCGTGTGCACATGCTTTTGAAAAACAAAATGACGGACATTTATGCCGGGGACGTATCCCTTCCCGACTTGCGCAGATCGGTCGGCATGGTTTTTCAAAAACCCAATCCTCTGCCGATGAGCATTTACCGAAACGTGGCGTTCCCGCTGAAACTGGCCGGTGTAAAAGATGAAGCCCTCATCCGGCGTCGGGTGGAAACCGCGCTGAAAGAAGCATTCCTCTGGGATGAAGTGAAGGACAGACTCGAACATGATGCGCGGGACATGTCCGGCGGACAGCAGCAGAGGCTCTGCATCGCGCGGGCGCTGATTGTCGGTCCGGAGGTGCTCCTGATGGACGAGCCCACGTCTTCGCTGGATCACAAGGCCGCCTCTATTATTGAAGAATTGATCGTCAAACTTAAAACACGCTGCACGATTTTGCTGGTATCGCATCTGATGGAACAGGTATCCCGTCTGGCGGATACTGTGATGGAGCTCGATGAGGAAAAACTGATCACCCGGCAAAATTAAATGATGGGCCCTGACATCAGTAAAAAATAAACATCATTTTTTCAAACGGCTGTCATGGCGCCATAATCGTCACATCATGTCCAGCCTTGATCGTCAATATTTCCGTACGCCGGAAACGCGACGCCATGATTGATTCAAAGGCAAAATTATTATTTTTGCATGTATCGACAATGCGAACAAAGAATAATTCAAGACGATATATTTCTTTTAGTTATTTGACATATTCTGTTTGCTTATATATAGCCATCGCAGCATGATAGTGAACAGGCAGTGGAAGGAGAAGATATGTCTGAAAATACAGCAAACAAAGAATGGGAACCGAAAATCGCCGCCATCGTCTGCAACTGGTGTACGTACGCGGGAGCGGATCTGGCCGGTATCAGCAGAATTCAGTATCCGCCGAATGTGCGGATCATCCGCGTTCCCTGCACCGGAAGAATCAATCCCTTTTATATCGTCAAGGCTCTTCACGAAGGGGCAGACGGTGTTCTGGTTTCCGGATGTCATCCGGGTGAATGCCACTATATATCAGGAAATCTCGTGGCGCGCCGCAAATTTGCGACGTTGAAAAGTTTTCTGAATTACATCGGTGTGGAAGGTGACAGAACCATCTTTACGTGGGTTTCCGCCTCCGAAGGCGACCGATTTGCACAGGTTATTAAAGGCGTGACGGAAAAAGTCAGAGCCTTGGGTCCCGCAAACAAACTGGTTAAAAAAATTTAGAAAGGTGTTTTATGTTGACCGTTACGGACAAAGCCGCGGAAGTCATCGCGGATTTTTTAAAAGATAAAAAAGAAGGCGCCTCTATCCGCCTGTTTCTGAACATGGGCTGTTCCGGCGCCTCTTTGGGGATGGCGTTGGACGAAAACAGAAGTGAAGCAGATGAAGTTATTTCGGTCGGCTCAACAACGTTTGTCATTGAAAAAGACCTTTTAAACAAGGTCATACCGATCAACATCGACTTCATTATAACGCCTCAGGGCGCGGGTTTTAAATTGACGTCCAGCCTGCCCCAACCTAATGGCGGTTGCTGCGGGTCCTGCAGTTGCCATTGAATTTACAGGGGAGATATTACTCCCGCCGCTTTTGGTATTATGATGGGAAACAAGCCAATCATAGTCAAGCTCAATGGGGCTGACAAATTGCCGGATGGAGAAAAACCTCCCGGGGCAATTTTATGCCTGAATGTGGATATGAAAAGATATTTTGAATACATTGCACTTGAATCAGATTATTTAAAGATTCTCCTCTTCAAAACTCTCTTGAAAATTGTTCATTCCGGCTTTCGACAGGATTTATCATTTGGATCGATTATTGAAGGCAGTACTTTTTCCGGAGGAGTTGCAGAAGTCACCAACAATCACTGTATTCGAATAAATTCTAAGCGATTGAAAAAATATCAAGAGACTGTTGCGATGGCTGTCATTGCCCATGAACTTGCCCATGATCATCTAAAGCATTTCAAGAATTGGAAAAACAATTTAGATAATGAACACAAAGCCGATAAACTGGCAAAGGAATGGGGATTTGATATTGACCTGTTTCGCAAGATATGCGGGTCACCTGGCATCAATAGCCGGTTAATGCAAATAGCCATCATCAATAAAACATGCCTTCATGGTATGTCGCAATCGATATAGACAAAAAAGGAAAAAGGTAATGTCCGTTTTATTTAAAAAATATCGCACATGAGCTATCGGCGAGGGACCTGTATGGTTCCGAACAGATAGCCCTGCCGCTTCTTTTCCCCCGCAGACCAACTAGCTTCCAGCCTGTCCTGCCGCGGAAAGGCGGCAATGAACAGGAAGGAGGCCATGCTTGGTTATTAAAATCCAAACCTGCTTTTCAAAGAAATAGATCATTACGCAATAAATCTTATCCTCGTGAATATGATTTTGCAGGGGAAGAGTCTCTATCGGTCTGAAATGCGCTGATTTAACTTTAGGCATAATCAATAAATATTATTTTGACTAATTTATAGGAGAGATGAACATGAGTGATACATTTTTATTAAATGGAAAAGAAACGCCCTTTCGACAGGGGCAGATGATTCTGGATGCAGCTAAAGACGCGGGAATTGAAATTCCCACGCTTTGTCATTTGAAAGGAACCACGCCAACAGGAGCGTGCCGCGTTTGCTGTGTCGAAGTCAAGGGGGCGCGAGCGCTTCAGGCGGCCTGTTCCACACCGGTATCAGCGGGTATGGAAGTATCCACCAATAGCGAGCCGGTTCATCGGGCAAGAAAATTAAATGTTGAGTTGCTGCTTTCCAGCGGAAAACATAATTGCATGACCTGCGAAGCCAACGGTAACTGCCGCCTGCAGGATCTGGCTTATTTCTACAAAATAACCGGTTTACGATTTGAAGAAAAAGCAATAACGGACATTCCCCTGACGGATGATCAAAATTCTTTCATCGTCCGCGATTTCAGCAAATGCATTCTTTGCGGCCGCTGTGTGCAGGCCTGTAATGAACTGGTTGTCAACCGCGCCATCTCGCAGGGTTATCGCGGCAAGAACAGCAAGATTGTCACCGGTGGCGATCTGCCTTATGACGCTGACGACAGCGAATGCGTTTTCTGCGGTCAGTGCATTCAGGTCTGTCCGGTTGGCGCGTTGACCGAGAAAAAGTGCAAGGGGCTGGGACGAACCTGGGAACTCAAACAAGTCCGCACAACGTGCCCTTACTGTGGCGTCGGCTGTCAGCAGATGCTTCATGTGAAGGGTGAGCAGATCGTGAAAATTACCGCGGCGGAAGACGGCGCGCCGAATTACGGAAAATTATGCGTCAAGGGACGTTTCGCCTACGATTTCATTTACTCGAAAGACAGACTCACCACGCCGCTGATTCGTGAGAAAAACGGCGAGTTTCGCGAGGCCTCCTGGGATGAGGCGCTGGATCTGGTAGCCGCAAAGTTTAAGGAAATCATTGCCCAGCATGGGCCGGACTCCGTTGCCGGAATCAGTTGCGCGCGCAGCATCAATGAAGATTCCTACAACATGCAAAAGCTGTTCAGGGCTGTTTTTCAGACCAACAATATCGACCACTGCGCCCGCGTCTGCCATGCGCCGACCGTCGCCGGTTTGGCCGCGTCTTTCGGATCGGGCGCCGGCACCAACTCCATTGCCGAGTACAAGGACGCCAAGATGTTCTTCTGCATCGGAACCAACATGACGGAAGCTCATCCCGTGGCCTCCTACTATGTCAAGCAGGCAAAATTAAAGGGCGCAAAGCTCATTGTTGCCGATCCGCGTTGCCATGAACTGGCAAAAATGTCCGATATCTTCGCCCAAATCAAGGTCGGCTCCGATGTGGCTTTCTTAAACGGCATTATGAATGTTCTGATTAATGAAGATTTGTATGACAAAAAATTCGTGGCGGAGAACTGCACGGGATTCGATGACCTCAAAAAGGCGGTCATGAAGTATCCGCCGAAAAAAGCAGCCGAAATATCCGGCGTGCCTGCTGAAACCATCATTCAAATTGCTCATGAAATGGCCGCGACCAGGCCATCGATGCTGATTTATACCCTGGGAATAACAGAGCATTCCTGTGGCACCAACAACGTTATGTCCTGCGCCAATCTCCAGATGCTGCTGGGCAACATGGGCGTTGAATTCGGCGGCGTCAATCCGCTGCGGGGGCAGAACAATGTGCAGGGCGCTTGCGATATGGGCGCATTGCCGGTTGTTTTCCCGGGCTATCAGAACGTGACCGTACCCGAAAACAGGGAAACGTTTATGAAAGCCTGGAAGGTTCAATCACTGCCCGACAAACCGGGCATCATGATCAACGCCATGATCGAAGGATTGTTGACTAAAAAAGTACGGGCGCTTTGGGTGTTCGGGGAAAATCTGGCAAATGCCGAGCCCAATATCGGCCACACTGAAAAATGCTTGAGCGCTGCCGAGTTTCTGGTGGTTCAGGATATTTTCCCCAACGAAACAACAAAATTTGCCCACGTGATTCTTCCTTCCGCGTCCTGGTGTGAAGACGAAGGAACCTTTACCAGTCTGGAACGGCGCGTAAGCATGGTGCGGACGATCAAAACACCGCCCGGCATTGCCAAACCCAACTGGTGGATCTTCAAGGAACTGGCCCGGAAAATGGGGCACGATTGGCCGTCTAACAGCGGTCGTGACATTTGCGACAAGGAACTGGCAGTGCTGTGTCCGATGTTCAAAGGGATAGTGTTTGACCGCATTGAGAAGGATGGATTGCAATGGCCATGTCCCAGCGTGACGCATCCCGGCACACCGATTGTTCACAAAGACGGGAATTTTATCCATGGAAAAGGCATACTCAAAGGTCTCGAATGGACGCCGCCTGAAGAAATCGCCGACAAGGATTACCCGCTGGTGTTGAGCACAGGACGAAGGCTTTCTCAGTACCACACCAGAACGCAGACCGGAAGAAGCGGCATGGATGCCATTTACAGACGGGAAACCGCCGATATTTCCATTGCCGACGCCAGAGAAAAGAAAATAGAAAACGGAGAAATGATTCTCGTACAATCCAGACGCGGCAAAGTGGTTGTGCCCGCCCGGGTTACGGATGAAGTTCCCCAAGGCATGGTCTGGATGACATTCCATTACCGTGACGGCAACTGCAACTGGCTGACGAACAATGCGTATGACACGATTACCAAGACGCCTGAATTCAAAGCCTGTGCCGTCCGAATTGAAAAACTTAAATAATCGCAGGGTATTGAAGATGTCCCGCCGCGGAGCGGGACATCTTTCAATCTCGTATTACAATATTTTACAGTCATCTCAGAAATACAAAAAGAGCACGTTATGATCATTGGTAATTCTGTTGAAAAAACATCTATCAATCCCGGTGATAAACGGAATGAAAATCCTTTTGTGTTACGGGTGGGAAAAACTTTTATTGACTATGGATTCCAGCCTCCGCGGCGGGCAGAAGTCGCCGACACGCTGAAGATGGATAGAAAACAATTTACGCAAGCATACAATTATCTGCGACAGTCGGGACGGCTGGTCTGTATCAATAAGGATATTTTTATTCATAAAATACATGTGGACCATTTGCTCAACGCTCTGCATGATTTCTTCATCCAGAAAGATATTCTGACGCCGCAGGACATGAGAGAGATGTTCGGCGTGACACGCAAATACGGCATTCCCCTTCTGGGATATCTCGATAGTATTAAATTCACCGTTCGTGTAGCTGAGGGCAGAAGGTTGTGCCGCGGGAAAAATTTCATAAACTATAGTGTACAATAGAGATTATTCTCTGCACCCTGTTGGTTCCATGGTCGATATCGTTAGAGCCTGGAGTCTCATTTTGTTTATGAGCTTCTGGAATATAATGTATATATAATAGTTATATTTCTCTTTTCATGAATTGTCATATTGTGCTATAGAATTTCCATGTCTATTGATCGTTTCAAAAACATTACCCTTCAGCAGATGGAAGCGGTGATTTGTCTTGTGGAGGAGGGGAGCTTCAGCCGCGCCGCCAAAAGAATGCTGCTGACCCAGCCCGCGCTGACCAAGAACATCAAAAACGCGGAAGATTGCCTAGGTTCAAAAGTCGTTCAACGCAGCAGTCTGGGTGTTTCGATGACACCGGAAGGGAAGATTTTATTTGACTATGCGCGCCGCGTGGTAAAATTACGGGATGAAGCACGAGAACGCATTCTGGCACTGTCCAAAGACACCGGCGGCAATATTTATTTGAGCGCCAGCACGATTCCGGCTACGTATATTCTCCCGCGCGCCTTGAGTGATTTTAACAGAACCGCTGCCGATATTCACATCTATATCAAAACAGCCGATAGCGAAGAAGCGATGAACATGGTGTTGGATAACGAAGTGGAAATGGGCGTCATCGGCAAAAAGCCTCTCAATAAAAAACTGGCAGCGGAAACCTTGTGGAAGGATCGCCTGGCGCTTGTCGCTTCCAGAAATCATGCGTGGTGCAAAAAGAAGTCAGTAACCTTGCCGGAACTATTGAACGAACTGCTTGTCATCAGGGAAAAAGGGTCGGCGACAAGAGAATTATTTGAATCCTGTCTAAAGAAATCAAAATCCATCAGCCTTGCTCAATTCAATATCTGCGGCGAGTTGGGAAGTTCCGAGGCCATCAAGGAAGCAGTCATCGCGGGATGGGGTGTTTCGGTGATTTCCATTCATGCCGTTTCACGCGAATTGTCTCAGGGATTGCTTTGTGAAATTCCGATTCAGGGACTCACCATGGAAAGAAATTTCTATTTAATCTACAGACGCCAATTCGACTTCCGTTCTTTTCATAAAACATTTATCCATTATATAAAAGGCTATAAGCCTGACGGTGTTAAACTTTAACACGTCTTTCG
>Ga0116161_1002054_pt1 | contig 19929 bp, 8 predicted proteins | sample AD_JPNAS3_MetaG_FD_89877 | JGI IMG/M metagenome (GOLD analysis project Ga0116161, IMG submission 89877) | Active sludge microbial communities of municipal wastewater-treating anaerobic digesters from Japan - AD_JPNAS3_MetaG | ecosystem: Engineered > Bioreactor > Anaerobic > Digestate | place... | reverse complement strand
GTCGAGGATACCGGCCAGGGGGTGCCGGATGCGGTGAAGAAAAGGCTTTTCACGCGGTTTGAACGGGGCATGGCCCGGGGGAGCGGTCAGGGTCTCGGCCTCTTCATCGTCCGGACGCTTGTCGCGCGGTACGGGGGCCGGGTCTCTATCGAAGACAGGGTGCCGGGCCATCCAGAGGAAGGGGCGGCCTTCCGGTTTACACTGAAGAGAGTCGCGCAGGACGGGTGAACCCGGGCGCACGGTTCGGGGGCGGGCCGATGCAGCCGGCGGGGAGGGGCACGGAAGGGGGCACTTGCTGTTCTTCCGCAGCTACGCAGGCCGCGATGTATCTCAATCCATGCACCCGTGAAGGGTGCGACCGGCCGAGTGTGCCGCCTGGCTCTCGGATAACCGATTTCAATCCACGTACCCGTGAAGGGTGCGACCCCCGGGTCGGGGATCTCCCGACGGCCCTGGTCATTTCAATCCACGCACCCGTGAAGGGTGCGACACCCCGGATACGCTTTTCCGCCGCCTCTTTTGTCAATTTCAATCCACGCACCCGTAAAGGGTGCGACGTTTGACCCTCACTTTTTTTCATCTCTCCATCTATTTCAATCCACGCACCCGTGAAGGGTGCGACCTCTGATAGAGGTCCAGCACCCCGCACCGCCAAAAATTTCAATCCACGCACCCGTGAAGGGTGCGACACACGGAGACGTAGGGCCCTGGGATCAGCTCATTATTTCAATCCACGCACCCGTGAAGGGTGCGACCTACAATGTCTTCAAGCTCTTCACAATCGACATCATTTCAATCCACGCACCCGTGAAGGGTGCGACGGTAGGCGGGTAGACAGTAGGCGCGGCCGGCCGGATTTCAATCCACGCACCCGTGAAGGGTGCGACAAACCGGACGCGCTGCCAGTAGCGCCTCGATGGCAATTTCAATCCACGCACCCGTGAAGGGTGCGACCTGCAGGACAAGATCCTGGAGATCCTCGACCGACTATTTCAATCCACGCACCCGTGAAGGGTGCGACTGCAGCTGATCCGTGATGACTTCCGACCCAGTAAACAATTTCAATCCACGCACCCGTGAAGGGTGCGACTATCGTGCCGGCGTCAACGTTCCCGTTGACCCCCGATTTCAATCCACGCACCCGTGAAGGGTGCGACCAGGTTGGTCTCTCTCCATGAGTTGCAGGGAATTTCAATCCACGCACCCGTGAAGGGTGCGACCCTGAGCTCGAGGCGGGCGCCATTGTTCCGATTGATTTCAATCCACGCACCCGTGAAGGGTGCGACGGGATTTTTTACGGCAGGGCTACCGGGGGTTATCTGATTTCAATCCACGCACCCGTGAAGGGTGCGACGGGCTGACGATGATGGGCGGATCGGGTGGTCCTATTTCAATCCACGCACCCGTGAAGGGTGCGACCCGGCGCGGATGTCGCGCTGCTCAATGCGTACAACTCATTTCAATCCACGCACCCGTGAAGGGTGCGACCGATCTAAAATGCTTTCAGAGCTTGAGCAGAAGAAATTTCAATCCACGCACCCGTGAAGGGTGCGACTTGATTGAGGGAGTGGTTTATGATGGATGAGAGAATTTCAATCCACGCACCCGTGAAGGGTGCGACCCTCGACGGTCACCTGCTACGACTCGATCGTCGTATTTCAATCCACGCACCCGTGAAGGGTGCGACGGGGTGATCCGGGATGGGAGTGTCAGTTCATACCCCGATTTCAATCCACGCACCCGTGAAGGGTGCGACTCATCTACGCCACCCTCACCCTCATCCAGGTCAATTTCAATCCACGCACCCGTGAAGGGTGCGACCGCCGTCCTCCTGCTGCTCCTCGGAGACCTCGAAATTTCAATCCACGCACCCGTGAAGGGTGCGACGAGTGCGGGGTGCCGGTGCCGGAGGAGATCCGGGAATTTCAATCCACGCACCCGTGAAGGGTGCGACGGACCCAGATTTTCACCAATCCAGACGATTCGTCATTTCAATCCACGCACCCGTGAAGGGTGCGACAACCGAGACGAGCCGGCCATCTTCGAGCCGAAGAGATTTCAATCCACGCACCCGTGAAGGGTGCGACTCGGGTGGTTGTTTTTGTAGCCTGCCGGGGAGTGATTTCAATCCACGCACCCGTGAAGGGTGCGACCCACGACGGGCCTCGGGAGGACGACCTCGACCGATTTCAATCCACGCACCCGTGAAGGGTGCGACGCACGCCTTACAATATATATACTCTGTCGTCGATAATTTCAATCCACGCACCCGTGAAGGGTGCGACGTATATCGAGCGTCTCGCGCCCGGGATAACATATATTTCAATCCACGCACCCGTGAAGGGTGCGACACGATATCACGGAAGATGAGGCCCGGCGGCTCTTATTTCAATCCACGCACCCGTGAAGGGTGCGACGTCACAGCGTAGTACTTGGTCCGGGTGACGTCGATATTTCAATCCACGCACCCGTGAAGGGTGCGACCACACCTCTCCTTCATGGGATGGATGTTTTGGAGATTTCAATCCACGCACCCGTGAAGGGTGCGACTTCAAGGAGCGTGATCGCGATTAGTCTCGACGAATTTCAATCCACGCACCCGTGAAGGGTGCGACCATCTCGCGCTCGAAGAGGCGAAGAGGCGCGGAGATCATTTCAATCCACGCACCCGTGAAGGGTGCGACGCCCGACATGGCGCAGGATGGCCATCTGCATCTTATTTCAATCCACGCACCCGTGAAGGGTGCGACCGAGATCGCAGCAGCGATGTTCTCCCAGGCGGCGATATTTCAATCCACGCACCCGTGAAGGGTGCGACTCAACTCCGGGAGGACCTCCGCCTCGTCAGGAAATTTCAATCCACGCACCCGTGAAGGGTGCGACCTCTTCGACGAGGGCCTGCGCCCCGGGCGAGAGCTATTTCAATCCACGCACCCGTGAAGGGTGCGACCGGCACGGCGATACCTATGCCGGACACAAACGCTGTATTTCAATCCACGCACCCGTGAAGGGTGCGACGATCAGATATCAGACGATGCACAATCCGATCACGATTTCAATCCACGCACCCGTGAAGGGTGCGACTGAACGAACTGTTTCTGCGATACCCCGGCAGGTTGATTTCAATCCACGCACCCGTGAAGGGTGCGACAGCGTCGCGGTCTTCGCATCACCGGCATACCATTTCGCATTTCAATCCACGCACCCGTGAAGGGTGCGACAACAACACGAAGCCGGGCGAGAAGCAGGCGGAAGGATTTCAATCCACGCACCCGTGAAGAGTGCGACTCATGCGTTTCTGCGCCCAGTTGCCGGCGATCTATTTCAATCCACGCACCCGTGAAGGGTGCGACGCTACGGCAACCGCCGTAAATCGGTGCGAGAATCTATTTCAATCCACGCACCCGTGAAGGGTGCGACTCGCAGCCGGCAAAGGACAGGTCGGGATCCAGAGCGAATTTCAATCCACGCACCCGTGAAGGGTGCGACACAACACGAAGCCGGGCGAGAAGCAGGCGGAAGGATTTCAATCCACGCACCCGTGAAGGGTGCGACGGTGAATATAGCCACATCCGCGCCAGCATACAACGAATTTCAATCCACGCACCCGTGAAGGGTGCGACAAGGGATATTCGGTCGTGGGTAAGGGTGAGACGCCCATTTCAATCCACGCACCCGTGAAGGGTGCGACGTCATCCATAATCGGCATCTCCTGCACGTTGTGATTTCAATCCACGCACCCGTGAAGGGTGCGACTTCTGGCACGGCGATTGCCGGGATGGTTGTGCTTGATTTCAATCCACGCACCCGTGAAGGGTGCGACCCGGCAACAGCCATCCCTTCGGTCTCGGCGTCGGTATTTCAATCCACGCACCCGTGAAGGGTGCGACAGGGATTCCTCGCAGACGACGCAGAGATCCGGAGGATTTCAATCCACGCACCCGTGAAGGGTGCGACGATGCAGCAGCGGGCGGCGGTTCCTGTGCTCGTAATTTCAATCCACGCACCCGTGAAGGGTGCGACCCGAGTTGGCGCGCGGTCGACGATATCACGTTGTATTTCAATCCACGCACCCGTGAAGGGTGCGACGGAGGCGCAAACCTCCCCTACTACGTCCGCGATCAATTTCAATCCACGCACCCGTGAAGGGTGCGACCTGCTCCCGGTCGATCGCGTCCTGTTGCCACCCATTTCAATCCACGCACCCGTGAAGGGTGCGACTCGACGTCTCCCTGGACGGCGGTATCGCGATCATTTCAATCCACGCACCCGTGAAGGGTGCGACAAACCCGATTGCCATCACCTGCGGATTCTCATAATTTCAATCCACGCACCCGTGAAGGGTGCGACGAAATTCTTCACGATTGTCTACGGATTGCAGATATTTCAATCCACGCACCCGTGAAGGGTGCGACTACCGGGAGGCGCCGGTGCCGGCGGCAGGCCTCATTTCAATCCACGCACCCGTGAAGGGTGCGACGGTCGCTCCGGTGAAGCGGTTCGTTGAGTACCAGGCATTTCAATCCACGCACCCGTGAAGGGTGCGACCCGGGGGCGCGCTCCAATTTCAATCCACGCACCCGTCAGGCATTTCAATCCACGCACCCGTGAAGGGTGCGACGGTCGGACCCTCCGGCATCGGTGACCCCGAAGACATTTCAATCCACGCACCCGTGAAGGGTGCGACGGGCATATCGCTCGAACCGCTCGTGATCGCCAAGATTTCAATCCACGCACCCGTGAAGGGTGCGACTTACCAACGCGCGGTTTACCACGCCCGGAGGGGCATTTCAATCCACGCACCCGTGAAGGGTGCGACAGGAGCACGGCGATCACAGCGCTGATAATGATCAGATTTCAATCCACGCACCCGTGAAGGGTGCGACTTCAGGATGTCCATCGCCCAGGGGAGTCTCTCCTCATTTCAATCCACGCACCCGTGAAGGGTGCGACTCTCCATGTTCACGGCGATCCTGCAATTTCAAGTGCTTATTTCAATCCACGCACCCGTGAAGGGTGCGACCTCCATAAGGTAGTTTCTGTAATCTTTCCATGTCCTATTTCAATCCACGCACCCGTGAAGGGTGCGACATCGGCTTCCAATAGTTAGATCGGCAGTCCGCATGATTTCAATCCACGCACCCGTGAAGGGTGCGACTTCTGAGCCCGGCACAACTGAACGGCTGGCACGGATTTCAATCCACGCACCCGTGAAGGGTGCGACCTCCGGCCGTGAGCTCCCCCTCGGCAATCACCCGATTTCAATCCACGCACCCGTGAAGGGTGCGACATGTTCGGCTCGCCCTTCGCCTTCGCTGTGTACTTATTTCAATCCACGCACCCGTGAAGGGTGCGACTTCCCGGAGGCCACGGCCTCAACCGCCTTGCGGGATTTCAATCCACGCACCCGTGAAGGGTGCGACGCCTGCTCCCCGCCAGACTTCCGGCCGCACTACATTTCAATCCACGCACCCGTGAAGGGTGCGACGCGTTGTTTGGGTCTCAAGCGAGGGACTCGTGTGGAATTTCAATCCACGCACCCGTGAAGGGTGCGACTCGGCGAGGTCAACAACGGCGGCGACCTGGTCGAAGCATTTCAATCCACGCACCCGTGAAGGGTGCGACCGACCGCCGGGGTACCGGTCTTGAGGTCAAAAGAATTTCAATCCACGCACCCGTGAAGGGTGCGACGTTGCGGGGGATACCGTGCACCGGGTCGGGGTCGGTATTTCAATCCACGCACCCGTGAAGGGTGCGACTCTGGGTCGATGATGATCGCGGGGAACAGGATGAATTTCAATCCACGCACCCGTGAAGGGTGCGACTGAGGTCGGCGTCGCCGGCACCGGTGCCAGGCTATTTCAATCCACGCACCCGTGAAGGGTGCGACGCCCCCACTCGCTGGCGCGCTCCGGGTCATCGGCATTTCAATCCACGCACCCGTGAAGGGTGCGACGTCATGCGCCGGTAGTCACCTCCTGCTCGGCGAGATTTCAATCCACGCACCCGTGAAGGGTGCGACGAACTCGATCCCGTCATCACCGCGGACGAGGTGGGATTTCAATCCACGCACCCGTGAAGGGTGCGACGAATCCCTATAGCCTGATCGAGATCCGCTCGGATATTTCAATCCACGCACCCGTGAAGGGTGCGACGGTATCAGGTGGTCCTGATCGGGTACCTCACCCGATTTCAATCCACGCACCCGTGAAGGGTGCGACTCGCGATCATCTCTGAGAGCGACCCGCTGTGGCAATTTCAATCCACGCACCCGTGAAGGGTGCGACTCGTGCTCCACCCGGACGAGCCGCCCCGCCCGGACATTTCAATCCACGCACCCGTGAAGGGTGCGACGTCTCGTCCGGTCGCGAAACGTGCATCGGGTATACGAATTTCAATCCACGCACCCGTGAAGGGTGCGACTGCGGGTCCCGACGGCCGACTCTACGGTCAGGTGATTTCAATCCACGCACCCGTGAAGGGTGCGACTTTCCGGCCTGACGGATCCCCGGTGCCTGGTCGATTTCAATCCACGCACCCGTGAAGGGTGCGACCCGTCACCCGGGGCACCACCTACGATAATAAGGCATTTCAATCCACGCACCCGTGAAGGGTGCGACCGGGATTAGCTACGCCTGGGATCAAGCATATGGGATTTCAATCCACGCACCCGTGAAGGGTGCGACACCTGCTCCCGGTCGATCGCGTGCTCCTGCCACCCATTTCAATCCACGCACCCGTGAAGGGTGCGACCACATAGATGCTCTCCTCCTCGGTGATCGCGTTCATTTCAATCCACGCACCCGTGAAGGGTGCGACGATCAGCATCGAGAGCGCTTCACGGTCCCCGGACATTTCAATCCACGCACCCGTGAAGGGTGCGACATCGCGAGGTAATCGAGGTAAAACGCGCAATTCCTATTTCAATCCACGCACCCGTGAAGGGTGCGACGATCCGGGCGTCGGGGAACAGGATTTTCAGCGTCTATTTCAATCCACGCACCCGTGAAGGGTGCGACTATGATGGGGCATACTACTGGCAGGCCGCGGGATTTCAATCCACGCACCCGTGAAGGGTGCGACTTCAACAACGGCGCCAACTGCTCGCTGGTGTATCTATTTCAATCCACGCACCCGTGAAGGGTGCGACAAAATAAAGCATTCATCGGGGACAGGAAGGATGGAATTTCAATCCACGCACCCGTGAAGGGTGCGACCTCTTGTGAGCCGGCGGACCTACCTCGCGCTCGAATTTCAATCCACGCACCCGTGAAGGGTGCGACGATCGCATTCTTCTGACCGGCGGCAACCTTGATATTTCAATCCACGCACCCGTGAAGGGTGCGACGGGAGTACCAGGCCCATATAGCAATTCTAGACGGATTTCAATCCACGCACCCGTGAAGGGTGCGACCTCTACACATGTATGCTCCCGCTCTCGTTTTTCGATTTCAATCCACGCACCCGTGAAGGGTGCGACGCCGGCGCTATGAGGTCGTGCGGGACCTGCCTCTATTTCAATCCACGCACCCGTGAAGGGTGCGACGTCCGATCTCATGGGGAGGTTCATCGCCGGGGTATTTCAATCCACGCACCCGTGAAGGGTGCGACGAGGGACGCGAAAGCGTTGGCCCGCTTGTTCATGATATTTCAATCCACGCACCCGTGAAGGGTGCGACATCCTCGCCGCCGAAGATCCCGTCAAGCCAGTCAGAATTTCAATCCACGCACCCGTGAAGGGTGCGACCTCTATGCGGTGGTAGATGGAGCGAATCCCGACTCCTATTTCAATCCACGCACCCGTGAAGGGTGCGACTCCCGTTCTCGCGGGACCAGCTGGTCTGGCTAGAGATTTCAATCCACGCACCCGTGAAGGGTGCGACGAGCGTCAGGGCGCGGCCCGATCGCGATCGTCGGAATTTCAATCCACGCACCCGTGAAGGGTGCGACTGCAAATCTCTGACTCGACCTCGGACCTCTGGAGGATTTCAATCCACGCACCCGTGAAGGGTGCGACAGGTTGATCGGTCCCTCGGCGCTGACTCTCTCGGCATTTCAATCCACGCACCCGTGAAGGGTGCGACTGGCGATTGTCCTGTCACTCCTGCGCGATGTTGGATTTCAATCCACGCACCCGTGAAGGGTGCGACTTTTGTTTCGACGTTTTGATCGTCTGAGACCCGATATTTCAATCCACGCACCCGTGAAGGGTGCGACCTGGTATCACCATCTTGTCTGGATGACGTTCGGTCTATTTCAATCCACGCACCCGTGAAGGGTGCGACTACGAATGGGCGTCAGCGTACGTGTTGGCGCACATATTTCAATCCACGCACCCGTGAAGGGTGCGACAGATCTTGTGGCTGTAGTCGGTGGGCGTGACGGTATTTCAATCCACGCACCCGTGAAGGGTGCGACTTCCCGGATCCCGGTGGTTCTGGCGATGTGCATCTGATTTCAATCCACGCACCCGTGAAGGGTGCGACGCCCGGACTGAGATCATGGGGGCGCAGCGGCATGGATTTCAATCCACGCACCCGTGAAGGGTGCGACGATATACTACCTGCCCGGCGGTGACGGTCCCGCATTTCAATCCACGCACCCGTGAAGGGTGCGACTTCGATATCTGGTCGGGGAAGGCGGGGCGGCTCATATTTCAATCCACGCACCCGTGAAGGGTGCGACTACCTGTTTACCAGGTAAAAACCCTTATCTGGATTATTTCAATCCACGCACCCGTGAAGGGTGCGACTCAATCACCGAGAAACAAGGGCATATTGAGCATAATTTCAATCCACGCACCCGTGAAGGGTGCGACCATACAACATAGTTTTTACCTCACATCCCTTAACGGATTTCAATCCACGCACCCGTGAAGGGTGCGACAACATCCATTTTTTCACTTCCATCCCATTTGGGATTTCAATCCACGCACCCGTGAAGGGTGCGACATTATGGCAAATCAGACAAAATTCACCATTTCGATTTCAATCCACGCACCCGTGAAGGGTGCGACGGTTATTCGTGCTAATCATTGGGCTGTTGGATGGATTATTTCAATCCACGCACCCGTGAAGGGTGCGACGATTTGAAAGGTAATAATGTTAGGATGGTTAAGATTTCAATCCACGCACCCGTGAAGGGTGCGACCCTCTAATCCTTATGAGTATTACAAAAAAGGATATATTTCAATCCACGCACCCGTGAAGGGTGCGACCCCATTTGTATAGCCAAATTAACTACATTGTAAGATTTCAATCCACGCACCCGTGAAGGGTGCGACGAGTATTATCCCAATCCCTTTTTGATTCATAAAGATTTCAATCCACGCACCCGTGAAGGGTGCGACTGTAGCATTTTTTCACTTCCTCATTCCCAAAATGGATTTCAATCCACGCACCCGTGAAGGGTGCGACTTATCTTACTCATAATTACGAATGGATATATGATATTTCAATCCACGCACCCGTGAAGGGTGCGACCACACAATATGATAGGGTATATAAATCCCTCTTATTTCAATCCACGCACCCGTGAAGGGTGCGACGGCACGCAGGGCACGAAGGATCGTAACTTTCCCATATTTCAATCCACGCACCCGTGAAGGGTGCGACGACACCAAGGGTTGCCACCGTCCGGCGACCTGGATTTCAATCCACGCACCCGTGAAGGGTGCGACATGATGTCGAGATCAGCAGCATCGAGCAGAGTGGATTTCAATCCACGCACCCGTGAAGGGTGCGACTTATTGTTCCTTTCCTCTTCATCTAGGTTACTGTATTTCAATCCACGCACCCGTGAAGGGTGCGACGACTGCCGTCGATGAGCGGCTGCGTGAGATCACATTTCAATCCACGCACCCGTGAAGGGTGCGACGAGTCTGACGCCCGGATGGCTCTCCGCCTATGGGGATTTCAATCCACGCACCCGTGAAGGGTGCGACGATTGTCCGCGATATCCTCGGTCAACCTTCCGATATTTCAATCCACGCACCCGTGAAGGGTGCGACCAACAAAAACGAGTCCTTCATGCTCTTCGGGAAATTTCAATCCACGCACCCGTGAAGGGTGCGACTCTCCGACCTTAAGGTTCGGCTCGACCGGGAGGTATTTCAATCCACGCACCCGTGAAGGGTGCGACACGCAGACGGGGATCCCCTCAACAACACCATCGAATTTCAATCCACGCACCCGTGAAGGGTGCGACTTCGCGACACCGAGCAACTGCCCGCACGCAAACGCATTTCAATCCACGCACCCGTGAAGGGTGCGACATCAACATCTCGCGGTCGTCAGCAAGATCAGGGAATTTCAATCCACGCACCCGTGAAGGGTGCGACCCGGGACGACGTTCCGGCAGGCCCTGCAGTGCCCATTTCAATCCACGCACCCGTGAAGGGTGCGACTGATGACGGCCACCACCCCGCAGAGCCGCAAGGCATTTCAATCCACGCACCCGTGAAGGGTGCGACCGGTGAGGTCAGCGAGCCGGTCGAGCGGCACGACATTTCAATCCACGCACCCGTGAAGGGTGCGACGCCAGCACGGGCACGGGCCGTCGATGATCGGACGATTTCAATCCACGCACCCGTGAAGGGTGCGACCGCCTCCATGCACGATTTGCAGAGCGTTTTGCTCTGATTTCAATCCACGCACCCGTGAAGGGTGCGACTACGTCACGATGTTCACACCCGGTTCTAACTGCCAATTTCAATCCACGCACCCGTGAAGGGTGCGACCTGAGCGCGTCGGTGATCGTGACCCATTTTTCAAGATTTCAATCCACGCACCCGTGAAGGGTGCGACTGCGCTGAATGCAGGACCCACCTACCGGAATGCATTTCAATCCACGCACCCGTGAAGGGTGCGACTATGTCTGGGGGCTACAACGTCTTATAAAGGTAATTTCAATCCACGCACCCGTGAAGGGTGCGACGGTGCACCAGGTCGTCGGCGACGGTACAGAGTGATTTCAATCCACGCACCCGTGAAGGGTGCGACAACAGAAAGCAGCAGGAGAATCCAGCATGGGAGATTTCAATCCACGCACCCGTGAAGGGTGCGACAACCGCGACATCGTCGCGTTCTCCGGGTGAACTGTATTTCAATCCACGCACCCGTGAAGGGTGCGACGTCGACGCCGGGCCGCGCACGGGCGCGCCGCACGATTTCAATCCACGCACCCGTGAAGGGTGCGACGAGGGGGATAGATATGCGTGGTAAGAGTATGATCCATTTCAATCCACGCACCCGTGAAGGGTGCGACTGCAAGATGACCCAGATCATCCCCACATCTTTTCAGGAAGGTAGGACAACCCGAATCTGATCGATATTCGATCACCAGGTGGATAAATGTTGTTTTCAACAAATTTGGCGAACCAGCTTTAATACGATATTCAATATATTAATCTGCGCATACATATTGCAAAGTAACTTACTCTTCAGGGCGAACGCTCAACACATAAGCCAGGGCAACGATACCACAAGAAAGATATAGCATCTACAAAATTTCTCCGCGAACCTCCCGGGGGATTACTGCCCACTTGAGGTTCGCAGAGTCATGTAACTAATAAGCCTTCTGGATCGTATCCTTCCTTTGTACCGAAGTGCTCCACCCGGTTTTTCCAGTTCTTGCCCAGATAATAGAACCGGAGGCTATCCTTCTCCTCATCGATCATTTCACAAAGATCATGTTTAAGCTTTGCAAACCGGGCCGGATCGACAAGACACTCAAAGACGGAGTTTTGAACCCTCTGCCCGTAATTCACACATTTCTTCGCCACCCTGCGGAGCCGTTTCCTTCCCTCAGGCGTCTCCGTGTTGACATCGTACGTGACCAGAACCATCATCTATACCATCTCAGTTCATAAAGTACGGCGGATAACCGTCAATATCCCCTCGCAGAAAACGGGCCATCAACATCGCCTGCACATAAGGAAGTAACCCGACGGGTACCTTCTCGTTCAGATACGGGTGCGTAATTGTGTCCTGTTTGCGCTTTTGCCAGGCACCAATGACCGACTTACGCCCCTCATCCGTCAGGATAACCCCTCCATTCTCTTTTTTCGAGAAATCACAACCACAGACCTGCCTCATGTTCACAAGGTTCAGCGCGAGTCGGTCGGCCATAAACGGCCGCAGTTCTTCCATCATGTCGAGCGCCAGGCTCGGCCGCCCAGGTCTGTCGGTATGGAAAAACCCGACATAGGGATCAAGCCCAACCGTCTCCAGGGCCGACTCGACGTCGTGAGCAAGCAGCGTATACAGAAAAGAGAGCAACGCATTCATATTATCCAGTGGCGGCCTCCGATTCCGCTCCATCAGGTAGAACTCATCCTTCTGCTTGAGGATCAACTCATCAAGTGTGATGAAATAGTGTTTTGCGCAGTTACCCTCGATTCCCCGGAGAGTATCGGCAGAATCACATCCCTCGATCTTCAGGAGATTCTCGATCAGGAGCGCATCCACTGCCCGGACTCTATCACAATCGATAACAGCGTCATGATCGCGAATGCCCCTCCCAAGAACCGTCCGGCAGTTCACGATCTTACCGATGATGAAGGACTTTGCGATATCCAGCGACTCATTACAGTTATCAGCCCTCCTGTACTGAGCCCGCCGTAGCAGAACATTGCCACGGATCCGCCCGTTGATCCGCGCCAAGAATCTCCCGGACGGCGTTAGAAACGATAGACCGACATTGTTATCGGAGCAGAGCTGCATCAGGTGAGGGCTCGCTCCCATATACCCGAAACAGATGATTCCCTCGAGGTTATGGATAGGAATGCGGAATCGCTCCTCTTTCTCGACCCTGACAACGACGTTCTCCCCCTCACGGGTGAGGTAGGACTCCGGAGTCGTCACGTACAGCGTGTTCAGCAGTTTTCTCATCCAACGCACCTCCCGGCAAACAGGGTCACGCTTCTGGGGTATGCATGTCGATCCATTTCCTCAGCACTCATGCATCCTCTATACAGGCATCTTTGATGTGTTTACGCAGATATTTACGGATAGAGAGAGGCTTTTTCGTCAGCTTGGGCATACAAATGTTCTGGAGGGAACAGAGATCGCACTTCCGGGAGGCCTCAGCAGGAGGAGTGACGCCTCTGGTAAAGAGATCGTGCATCTCTTCCGATAACTTGTAAACCCGCTCTCTCAACCCGGCAGATAACAGTAACGGCACTCTTCGCCGGATCTCATTATAGTAGAGATCACCCCGGCTTATGTGAACATGAAACATTTCCTCAAGGCAGATCGCCTGGGCGCACAACTGGACCTCATCACGCTCATCGATCTTGGGCTTTCCCCGCTTGTACTCCACCGGCCTCATCGCCCAGAGGCCCTCACGGCCCGGTAGAGAGAGACCATCCTCCGAGCGGATATACTCGACCACATCGGCAACACCGTGGAGGCCGAGGGCGTACGAGACAAGTGGGACAGCTCGTGAAACGACGACATCGCCGCGGCTTTCGGTGAAGAACGGATCATCCACCCGCCGGTGGACCAGGCTGCCTTCCGCCGTCCGGAGGTTCTCCTCCCACTGGCGCTCGACATGGATGAGAGCCCACTGTCGCCGGCAAAAACAGAAGTGCTGGATGCCCGACAACGCAAGCAGTTCCTCGTCAGTATACCGCACAGTTCTCACAACTTCTCGAGGACCTCAACCCCGGCGGGTATGTCCCGATCGACAGTAACGTGATAATCGCCAAACGATCGCGGGGGCATATCCCCAGAGGTGCGCTCCACCCTGACCTTATCGAACAGGAGGTGGGACTGACAGCATCCCAGGGCCGTGCCGTGCTTGAAGACGACCAGTTTCCGGGCAGACAGTTTACCCCTTGAGGCCGAGTGGTCGTGTTCAAACATATTGATGAGACCCTCCCAGAAGAGCTCCAGGTCGTCCTCGGAGAACCCCGTCGTCTTCTGGGCGAGGTGTGCAGAGACATAGCCCTCGGCGCGGTAGAGCGCGTAGGGAACGATCTGTTTCTTCCCCATCGTCTGGCCTTTCTCAATATCCCTCTCGTTCGCGACCGCCTGGCGAGTGATGGTGACCTCCTGCTGGAAGATCGGGTCGATACTGCGGGCAAAATTGAGCTGTACCGGTCCTCTGACCTGTCCGCAGTTCACCTCCGTGGTCATCACGGCCCCGAACGTCCGGATATCGAAGAAATTATCGCACATGAACTTTGTCAGTCGGCTGTCTTTCGGCTTTTTGTTGGTGGGTTCGATGCCGAGATAGTCATACGCCTTCTTATGCTGGTCGTTCAGAACCATGCCGGATTTAACGTAGATCCCATAACCGGAGGCATCGCTTTTCACCAGATCGATGTAATCTCTGACTTTCCGCTTGAGACAGACGTCTGTCACGATGCCATGCCCGGTCTGCGGGTCGACCCGTGGCATATTCCCCATGTCCGGATCACCGTTCGGGTTCCCGTTCTCGACATCGAACAGCAATACGAATTCATACCGGTTTTTGATAGGCTCACTCATGATCATTCACCCTCATCTGCAACTTCCACTTTCTTTTTGTAATTCGCCTTCCGCTGGTGATAGTAACCGAGCATGAACATTCCCTGCTCCTCAAGGCTCAGGTATGCCGGGAACTCATCAACCCCCGTCAACGTCTCCTCGATTGCCTGCGTCGTCTTGAACCCCCATTCAGACTTTGCAATATGATGCTGTGCAAGTTTCAGCAGAACGGGGAAGACCACCGCCGGCGTTGTCGATGCGCTGCTGAAATACTTGCTGTTGATTGTGCTCTTCATCTCTCGGTTCGTGTCGGACTGTGCCTTTTCAAGCACTGCAAACAACCTTCCAAGGCGGTACGGCACATTCGAGTTCTCTTCATTCAGACTCACAGAAATCATATCCTCCTGTAAATTTGTCAAACCGGCTCTCACAAGCCGGAGCAGGTAGGCTTTGATAAAGCCCGCCCGAATAGAGTTAATCGACTGCTCAACCTTCGCTCTATTGAGGATCGCACTGTACATTTGAATCGGATATGGTCCACCGTTCAGGATCGAACGCATGACAAGTCCACCAAGGAGCGGGGAAGCAGCCTTATTATCTGAACCAGATGCAACCGTCTCTTTCAGGAGGCGATACAGCGATACGTATCGCGGATCGTAATCGCCTCTGATGATCTCCATATCCAGATGATGACGTGCGGCACTCACGATGAAATTGCCAAAGGTATCAACGTGCCAGAACCGCACCGCAAGCCTCGCGTTGTTGGGGGAGAGACCAAGCAGGTAAAAGCTCGCCTCAGGATCCACTCCTATGTCCATGGTGTGGATCTTCTGTCCCCTCCGAACCTTATCGAGGATATCTCCGATCAGCTCGATCTTTCGCAGATCCTGCACCCGCGCCGGATCGGAAGATTCCGCATCGTCATCCTCTCCGATCTCCTCATGAGGATCGAGGAAAAAGGCTGCAAGATCCTCACAGGCGGTCCCGCTCGTCTCTGCCCAGAAAACAACCGTTGTATCGGCAATGCGCATACGATACTCCGGGCGGGCAAGGAGGTAGTTCAGGGCGGTGGTATACTTGAACATCGCCGATTCGCTGATCGGAGCATTAAGACCCTGTTTATCACCCGTCTTATTATAAGAACAGAAAGAGTCATCGTTGAAACTGACGAGCGATGCGCCTGACATCTGGGCGCCCACGACCCCCTTGAGATTCTGATGTATGCGGGCTACTGTGTCCACTTCCCCGGTTACGAGACACTGGGCAATCAATGTATCCCTGGTTGTGCGATCTGAAGAGTATCGCTCCCAGAACTTCCGTACAGCAGGTCTCCTGTGCAGGAAGATCCCATCATACTCAAAGATAAGAAACCCTCCAGCAAGAAGATCATTCATGTACTCCAGAACTTTAGGATGCTTACAGAAGCTTTCAGGGTTCCAGGTATCCAGAAATGCATGAAACGCCCGAATACCGGGATCATCAAGACTATCAAACACCTCATGCTGACGGGCCCTGAACGCCTCAAAACAGTCACTTGACCGTTGATTGACCAGAACAACTCCTTTTTCGTCTTCAATGAGAATTGTATATTCCGAAGAAGCATCCTTACCAGAAGGGTTCAGGAGCTTCTTCTCAAACTCGTTTCTCTTGAGTTTTTCAACACCAAAGATGTACTTCGCGTTGTCGCACAGAACGTAAGGCGCTATCCCTGACGTGCGGACCTCCTGCAAGGGCACATCCATCTCTCTCAACCGTGGTTTCTTCTCATCACTCCTGAGATCGACGAGATACAGCAACTCTCCTTTTGGGCTGAGAACCAGCGCAAACGAAACTTTGGCGCTGCTATACCCCGGTCGGGAGATCCCCGCTCCCTCATCCTCTGCCAGAACGTCGTAGTAACGACAGAGGGACTGAATGATCATGAAAGCCTCCCGAAAGCAAGACACCTCTGCACATCGATGATACCATCCACCATGACTGCCCGGTAAAAGATAGCCTTCATGTCGTCGGCAAAATCGATATCGTAGAGCATGAACCCGAGATCCCTCTCTCCTGTGTGGCAAGACTTCGGTATCTCTCCCTCGATGAGCTCAAACCGGACTGGAAACTCACGGCAACCGAAATACGGTTGATAGAAGCACTGACCCTTTTTTATCCTGCGGAGCGCGATGTTATAATGTTTCTCGACGGTATCCTCGGTCCCTGCCTGATCGGTCAGCTCGAAATGCGCCTCAATACCGTAACAGACATCACGCAATAGCAAGGATGCTCGCTGAACAGCATCCTGCGATGAATCTTGAAAAAGAGGAACATTGCTCCCGCGAAGTGCGCTCTTCACTTTCGCCGCCGGGATCTTACCTGCCCTCTCATTCCGACGAATGTTATCGAATTTTATCGGATTTAAGACGTGGATCTTGTCAACCTTCCAGCAGATAGCGGGTTTCCAATGGATTGCTTCAAGGATGCCTCGTGCAGCCGATGGGGTCATCACATCGTAGCTCACCCGCTCCGTTTTCATCTCCGGTCGGGTGAAACAGGCGTAATCACCCCAGACCTTCAGTTGTACTCCATACCCAATAGCCGTCACCTCCTTAAGCAATCAGTAGTGATCCTTCCCCTCCAATATCTTTTCTATTTATAAGTCCGGTTTCCTCGGAGTATTGGTCCATATCGTTGAGTACGTAAAACTTATCGCCAAAAAGGTCGATTTTATCCGCGCGTTCCAATTCTCTGAACTCGTTGGGGTAGATGGCGACCGTATATCCCTGCAGGTATCGTGCATACTTCCACGGTGATTCGCTGGCCCTGAGTTCACCGAGGAGTGCCCTGCCGTCTTCGCCATAGGGGACGATGAGATCCTTCGTACCCTGCTCAATGATACTGAACATCCACCCGACCTCCTCAAACGGGAATGCAAGCTCACGAGCCCGCTTCTCGAATGACTGCAGTATCCCCTTCTGGTCAAGCCCTTCATCACCCTTATACGAGTAGAGTTTCTGGAAGTAACTCTCGACGGCCGGAAGAGAGAGCGGATCATCATGGGCATCCAGAACCATCCTGCCGACCTCCGCAGTCAGATGCTGCCAGCTGGTGGCCTGACCATGCCCCTCGGTCGACCGGAAGACATAGACCTCCCCCCGCTCTGCCTTTCCCTCGCGGTTGCACCGTCCGGCCGCCTGGGCGATAGAGTCAATGCCGGCTATAACCCGGTAAACAACAGGGAAATCGATATCCACGCCGGCTTCGATCAGCTGGGTCGAGATGACACGGCACCCTTCACCGGCTTTGAGCAGGTTCTTGATCTCTCTCAATTGCTTTCTTCTGTGGACAGGGCACATCCTGGCGCTCAGGTGATACCATCGGCCATACTCCGAGAGTGCGGTGTGCAGGTGCCGGGCATGGGCTCTGGTATTGACGATACACAGAACCCGGTGATGCTTTTGTAGCCCGGTAACAAGTTCCTCATCACTCAACGACCCGAGATCGTTCACGTGTACCCGACGGAACGCCTCATAGAGCTCTGCAGGTGAGTCCATGATCTCGACGGGGCGGATGCTTTCATCCAGAAGATTGCCAAGCTTCGGTTGGGTTGCCGTGCAGATGACGACTGTGGAACCGTAGTTCTGGACGAGTTCGGAGAGAACCTGGAGACAGGGCCGCAAGAAATCTGTCGGCAACATCTGTGCCTCATCAAGAATGATCACACTCCGGGCGAGGTTGTGGATCTTCTGGCATCTTGACCGTTTGTTCGAGAAGAGCGACTCAAAAAACTGAATGTTTGTCGTCACGGTGATCGGCATATCCCAGTTTTCAGCCGAGATCTCAAGGAGGCGTTTCACAGAGGCGCCGTCATCATCGTCAGATAGGGTCTTCGGATCGAAGTTGCTATGATGTTCCAGCACGTTCCTGCTCCCGAAGATCTTCCTGAACGTTGCGGCGTTCTGTTCGATGATGCTCGTGTAGGGAATGACATAGAAGATCCTCTCCAGGTTGTGATGCTTTAAGTGATCGAGCGCAAATGCCATGGATGAGAGTGTCTTCCCCCCACCGGTCGGGACGGTCAGTGTAAACATTTGTGGAGGGAAGGGCGCTATCTCTCTGCACCGTTCGTAAATCTCCCTTCTCCGCCTGTTGATCGGGGTCTCCTCGGCGCCCGAGAGGAGTGAGGCCATATACTCATCGAATCTCCGGGAGAGGGTCTCGAACGACTCGTACTGCCCTCGGATAGAGGATGAACCCGGATCGGTGAACGCTTCAGTGTCGAGAGAATCCGCATCGACAAGGCACGAGTAGAGCATGCGACTGTAGAGGGCCACCATAAACCCAATCCGGTTCTGGACCGGCCGTATACCCGGGCGGAATCCCGCGAGATCGGGGATCTGTATCTCATCCCGGTAAGCTGAGTAATCCGGCAGAAACCGGTTCCCCATGCGCTCCTCAAGTCCACTCTCATCGCTGCCGTAGTTCAATAGACCCCCGTGGTGCCCGGTGACGATGTACTCAAGGATTCGGCTGAACTGCTTTGGATACAGCGCCCTTGCTTCCCGTGCGCCGGCGGTCGAATGGTCGACCCGGATGCTGGCACCTTCCAGGCGCCTCTGGAACTCGGGCGAGTACTTTCCTATGTCATGCAACATGCCCCCGGCATAGGCGAGATCGCCGGCACCGAAACGATCGGCAAACTTCGAGGCGATATCGGCCACGTTCTGCAGATGGATTCTCAGCAGCTGCCAGTCATGCTTGTCGGGAGCACCTGTGGAGTGAGCATAGTACATTGGGTCGCCACCGATATCACAATTCGGTTAAGAGACGATAAGTATAGCCGTTTTGATGCAACCGCTCATCCAGACCACGATTCTGGTAAAAGCGTTGCATTATTGATAGATCCCCACCTCAAATGGCCGTTATCAGGCATCGGAAAGGGCCACATTCATAGTCAGCGGCGCCTCGCACCCCACTCAGGCCGGAAAAAGTGTCGCCAGCATGGGGAGAGGTTCGCTGCTCATCACCCTCACCGAGTACCTCCATCAGCGCCGCCACACCGCCCCGCCGGCCCCTGCGCCGATGGTCGAGAACCGGCGCTCCTTGCCGGCCGGTGAATATGAGTTTGAGGCAGAACTCACCTGAGGGGCCGGCACCCGTAACCCGGGCGCTGGAGCCCCCACACAGGAAAGAAACACGTGATGAAGAACATCCGGGAACCACATGCCCTAACGACAGAACCTATGCCCGGGGAGCCGAACCGCCGGCGACAAAGCCAGGTTGATAACACCTCCCGGCGAGGGTACAGGGCGCAACGGAGGAATAGGACGAAGCGTACCATTGAGTCATGCGAGACGACGGTTCTTACACCATTGCAGCAGGTTTACTGCAAAATTCCAGCACCTGCTGCAAAGATCAAACGGCCAGAAACAACGCTTGTTCTACCGGTACCTGTACAGATAGAGAGAAGCATCTC
>Ga0116161_1002048_pt1 | contig 19969 bp, 20 predicted proteins | sample AD_JPNAS3_MetaG_FD_89877 | JGI IMG/M metagenome (GOLD analysis project Ga0116161, IMG submission 89877) | Active sludge microbial communities of municipal wastewater-treating anaerobic digesters from Japan - AD_JPNAS3_MetaG | ecosystem: Engineered > Bioreactor > Anaerobic > Digestate | place... | reverse complement strand
ATCGGCGGAGTTACGCAAACTCCCGTATATGATGAAGGTGATGACACTCCGTTTGCTTGGCAAATCCTTGCAGGTATTGACTTTGAATTAAGCAAGAACTGGACTATCGATCTTGGTTATCGTTACTTTGCGACGAACCCGGATTTTAGCAGATCAGAAATTGATTACAAAACAAGTATGGTTACTTTAGGATTGAAATATTACTTCTAAAGCACGGGGGGCGGAACCGTTGGGTTCAGCCCCCTTCTTTTTGAAGCAGTCTGAAATGAGGATGTTTTTATGCATACTAAGCGTAAAATACTTTATATCCTCCTATGCTTGTTTTTATTCGTGGGGTGTGCCGGAACAAAGCCTCAAATATGTCAAGATGAAGATGTCAAAAGACGCGCGGGCATGATGGTTGGCAGAATCGCTCAATATGCCGACCCTGGAACCAAATATTATTACGTTGTTGTTGAGTCAAATCAAATAAATGCATTCATGGATAGCAGAAAAAATCTTGTCGGTCTTACTACTGGATTAATGAACGCAATGGACAATGAAGAACTTGCATTCGTTGTAGCCCATGAAGTGAGTCACAATATTCTTGGACATTATAGCAAAAAGGTAATTGCGTCTGAGGCAACGACAGCAGCATTGCGAGTCGCTAATGTATTCATTCCTGGTATTGGTTTGTTGAATCTTCTTGTTAATCCTGCTGTAACAAATGCCTTCAGTCGAGAATTCGAGTTGGATGCCGACAGGAAAGCAGCTGAAATAGTATTAAATTCTATGAATGTGCCTGTAGAGGACAGCATGGCAGCACTTTTGAGAATCAAGGCTCATTATGGTGACTCCTCTACCTTCATTCTTTTTTCCTCACATCCACCCGTTGATGATAGAGTTCAAAATCTCGCGACATCGTTTTCAGTTAAAACAAACCCAAGTCAAATATTAGAAAAGAAGACCATTGCAAAAGTGTCTGCCAGTTCAAATCAGGATAGTCGAGCACCTTCCTCCGCATTAGGTTTTTCTGAATACCAGTCTAAAATAAGAAAATCATTTCAAATAAATCCCGAACTGCTCAAAGGAAAAAAAGCCATACTCACGGAAAAAATAAACGTTTATGAAAGGCCAGATGTAAGTGAAAATATTCTTTATACGACAAAAGTTAATGAATCAGGAACACTGACAGGTAACTACATTTCTGGATGGTGGAAGATAGTCATCACTGAAAAATGTGAAGGTTGGGTTCGCAATGAGGATATTAAATTGGAAAGCCAGATCTCGGAATGACTTTTAAACAGAATTGGTAATCCATTGCCCTGTGCCTTATTAATGCTAATTTTAAGGGGGACTGACAAATGCGAAGAATTCAATTCTTTATATTCATCTTGGGTTTTAGTTTTTTTGTTTCGGGTTGCGCTGTGAGCCTTCCATTTAACAACCGAGTCGCATATCCAACCATGCAAGAAGCGAAAAGTTTCTCTTCAATAAATAAAGGGCCTATCGCCCTGAATTGGGTGCCATCAGATTTTCCAAAACGTATTGACGTGCAGGGAGCAAGCGGCTACGTTGGGGTTGCATCGCAAACAAGGATTCCAACGGGTGTAGCCCTTGCAAACAGGATTACAGAACTATTAGACTTAACTGTTGGCGTAAATGCTTCTGCCAGTAAGGTGTTGACAATCAAAGTAATTGAAGCAAAATCTGAGTTCGAATATTCCGCCGGTATTTTTAACATAACCCCTGCAATTGATGTTGGTAGGTGCATCTTTGCGGGAGAGTTTATTTTGGGAAATATTCGATGGTCTGAAAAGTTTACTGCGGAAAGAAAAGACCCTGCGATCGGAGGTACAAGCCAGACAGGTGAATTGGAAAAGACCTGGGATGACATAGCCTTACAAGTTGCAAGAAGCGTAAATCAACACATGAGATAAAAGAGTATAGAATATTTCCATTTTATCTAAAGACTTATTAGTTTTTACTTCTAGGATTTCCAACGAAGCACTGCAAATAGTAAGGGCGGTTGAGTTTATGCTGCTACTCAAAGCTGCCCCTTCATCCATGATTAGGTCAAGCTAATACTATCTTCGTACTACAAAATAAGCATGGCGCATTATTGACCTAGCATATCACTTCATGTAGTCAATTATCGTATTATAAAAGATGATGAGCCCCACATTATGTTTAATCTTCTAATGTTAGGAAGGCAGACTGCCATACCATCTGTTGGTCTGCGATATTTATAGTCACGCGTTAAAAAAGGAGGGGGGAATGAGAAGATACAATAGTTTGACGAGATTAATCGTTTATCTTTTATCCATTCTATTCATTATTGCTTGTGGCGGGGGTGGCGAAGATAGTCCTGCACCTCAACCGGCACCACCGCCTGCCTTCACAACTGCTGATCTAGCTGGGTATTCCCATATCATAGGATTAAGCACAGGTGGCACTAACCAGGGGATCATGGCTGGTGGCGTTACTGTAGGTACTACTGGAAATGTGACTTCTGGCTCTTATTTTCATAGCGTGGGAACAACGGCTACTCTGACCGGCGGATCGTTATCACTCAACAATCAAGGCCTTTTTAGTGGATTTATAAATACGAATGTTGGTGTAACACCCACGATACTTTACGGAAAGCTCAGTGCTTCGAAAAGCTTTGGTTCCTTTGTATCCCTGACTAATTTTGGCGAATATGATCTCGTTACAGTCATCAAATCTAGCAATTCATTCACTTCATCCGACATACAAGGCATCTGGCACATATGTGAAATTAGCAGCGGCGGTACAGTTGAAAACGTATACTACGGAACATTGAATGTCGGCAGCGGTGGATCCTTCACTAGTTCGAGAAGTAATGGCACTGTGACCATAAGCACTGGGGGTATCATTAATGGATCGGCCACTTTAATACCCAGTGGGACGCTCACTTTTGAAGGGGCTATGGATGCTTCTAAAGAATTTGGAGTTTATTACACCGTATACAGTACGGGTGAATATTCTATCTCAATAGCAATAAAAGAGGCGGGGGTGTTTTCACTTTCGGATCTTAGTGGTACATGGCATTTTACTCTAGCCAGCAATGGGACTAGTGAAGGGATATCATACGGAACCATTCAATTAGACTCGGCGGGCCAGATCCGGGGGGGTTATTATCGCTCTTCGGGAGCTAATGTTTCATTATCAGGCGGATCGGTATCGATAACTTCTGCAGGTGTTTTGTCCGGGAGTATTACTGCCTCCGATGGAATGACATTCTCCATTGTTTATGGAAAAATGAATCAATCAAAAAACGTGATATCAACAGTAGGACCATCAAGTACCGGAGGAAGGGATTTCATTATAGCGCATAAAGAGAGCTGATTCATATTCTAACGGACTGCTAGCGAAGCACTGCGCGGTATCAGGAAATACTGAGCTACTCGACTTCAGCAGAATCAGGGTGTAATGAAATACTACCGAGTTATACTGGGCAAAAAAAGCATCTACGCCGAGGAGTGCTTCGCAGGGAACTTCGTTGGGGTTGACTTCGGAATTACCGAAGACCTGACTCACAACTTGCCGGAGGAGTGGCGTACGTTTAACCAAGAGTTCATCCCGATCTATCTGAAAAAGCATCCTGACAAAACGAAGATCGGCGCTGGGCTTTGTTGTGGGGCTTTGTGGACGGTGGCAAAGGGCATCAAGAACGGTGATTCTGTGCTCTGTGCTGATGGGTCAGGACACTATCGGGTGGGAGAAGTCATTGGCGATTACACCTACCGACAGGGCGAAACTCTTCCGCACCGACGTCCGGTTTGTTGGCTAAACCAAATTATCAACCGCTCCGACATGAGTGAGACACTGAAGAGTGTACTCGGTGCTCCTGGTACGGTAAGCAACGTCACAGGTTACCACGACGAGATCGAGAAGTTGATTGGTGGTCTTCCCGTGCCCACGGTGGTATCAACCGACGAAACGGTGGAGGACCCTGCCGCTTTTGTCATGGAAAAGCACCTTGAGGATTTTCTGGTACAGAACTGGGCACAGACCGACTTGGGCAGGGAATACGACATCTTCGAGGAGGAAGGCGAAATAGTTGGACAGCAATACTCAACCGATACCGGTCCACTCGACATTCTCGCTATTAGCAAGGATAAGAAGAGCCTATTGGTAGTGGAGCTAAAGAAAGGCAGGGCAAGCGATGTAGTCGTTGGTCAGACTCTTCGTTACATGGGCTATGTACAGGAAGAACTGGCCGAAGAGGGGCAGAGCGTCAAGGGTATAATCATCGCATTGGAGGATGACCAAAGAATCCGCAGGGCGCTGGCAGTGGTACCGAGCATCGTCTTCTACCGCTACCAGATCAGCTTCAAATTGATGAGGGTATGAGCGGTTTTCTTTGCAACGGAGTAGCTAATGAAGATCAAATTGCCAGAGTTTGAAATTCCAGAGGATAGACCTTTTGCCAATGATTTACTGCATAGAGAAGAAAGTGCAATTATTTTAACTCAATTAATGTCAACAATTGAACAGCCGTTCGTACTCGCCATTGATTCTTCATGGGGAACTGGAAAAACAGTATTTCTTAAGATGTGGAAACAGTATTTGAAAAACAGTGGCTTCAGAGTTCTCTATTTCAATGCATGGGTAGCTGATTTTGCAGAAGATCCATTTATAGCGCTAGTAGGTGAGATAGAAAGTCAGATAGATGAAATCGAAAGCAACATAGAACAGCGAGGTAAAATTAAGGCGATATTTTCTGATGTTAAAAGTAAGGCTCTACCATATGCCAAAAATGCTTTTCCTTTGCTGGTGAAGATCGCAACTTCTGGACTTATGGACTTTAGCAATATCAAGCGGGAGGATATAGATAAATTCGCCGAAAACCTCACAAGAGAAAAAATAGAAGAATACGAAAAAACAAAGAATAGCATAAATAAATTCAAAGATAATTTATTAGAATTCGTTAAAGAATTATCAGGAGAAAAACCCGTAATATTCTTTATAGATGAACTAGATCGTTGCAGACCGAACTTTACTGTTTCCCTATTAGAAAAAATCAAACACTTGTTTGATATTCCAGGTTTAATATTTGTATTGGCAATCGACAAAGAGCAAATAATTCATTCAGTACGATGTTTATATGGCGCTGAGATGAACAGCGATGGCTATTTGAGGCGCTTTATTGATCTGGATTATCAGCTTCCTGGGATACCTGAAGGAGTTTATGTCAGGGCGTTGTTTTCTAAATATGATATAGATAAGCTGTTTGAGCATGCTAAGGGAAATAGAGAATATGTAATTGCATGTCTTGAATGTTTTTTTGACATGTTCGATTTTACTTTACGTCAACAGGAGCAAATTATATCTAGGTTGTCAATCGTTATAAGACTTATAGATGTAAGGGCTAAATACGTGGGACTCATGTGTTTCTTGATCTCTTTGAAATCAGCTAACAATGATCTCTATAGAAAATTTATCTCATCGGAGGGGAATTATCCTGAGGTTCTTGATTTTTTAGATGATAAATCTCGCAAACATCACGATAAAGTTCTTTTGGGTGATATATGCGCTCAAATCATTCTATCCAATTGTCTCAATGATGTCGATAGAGAAACTGCGTTTCTGAATGTCGATTCAAATATGAGCAAAGCGCAGAAGAAAGAGGAAAAAGAAAGGCTGGCAGCAATAAAATATCAAATGGAGTCTAAAATCAGGAATGATTATCCATCAAATGTCATCGATAATATTACAAAAAAAATTGAGCTAGCCGAGCGTTTCAGGTGATTAGCTGGACTATGAATCATTTAAATTAATCTTATTTTCTTTGAAACAGGATTAAACATTGTATTTTATTTCTCACTCATTTCATCAACAAATCTTCAATCTGGTGCTATTCTACAATTAACGAAATAGTATGTGAAAGAGGTAATCAATACTCACCTCGATACTGACACTGAATGTAGAGCATCTTAACCGGGGGAGGAAGATGGGCAAATTAAGTAAAATTCACGTTTTTATCTTATTTACTCTATTTATTTTCGGATGTGCATCTGGATCAAGACTGCAGGACAAATCATATACGATCAATAGTCTTAGTGCTGGAGTCAATGGCACAATAGCAATCATGCCAATCAAAGAAGTCCCTGCGATGCCTGGGTTAGCCGATCGAGTTGAAATCAGTTTACAGAAATCCATGAATGAAAAACTATCAAAAGTGCAAGTTGTTGACGTCGATACATTTAAATCTCGTATCGAGAAAAATAATATGGAAACCGAGTTCGGGCAATGGAAAGCAACATATGATTCCTCAAAAATACTTTCCGTTAGACCGATGAAATCTTTTTCAAATGCTGTTGAAGCGCGTTATTTTTTATTAGTTCCCGCAATATATTTATCACGTGAACCCATTTCTGTTCATGAAGCTGGTTTCTCGGGATTTTATAATGAAGGACAGGCGTTCTGGCGCACTGATCTAAAAGTTCTTGCAGAAGTGCTAGATACAGAAACAGCGAAAATAGTGTGGAAGGGAGTTGGTCATGCCCAGAATGTACATGCACCAACAAGATATTCAATTGTTGTTAGATGGGATGAAAGAAATCCAGAAATAGAAGAGTACATTTCACCAATGATTAAAACAGCTGTTGATGGGATTGTAGAAAGTATTAGCTCAGGAGGCAAAGTCAAGAAAAAATAGTATTTTACTTCATTGCATCTCGAATTTAACAAGACAATCCTGCCGACAGTAATCAGTGGCTAATGATTCCATATAGTTAAAAGCTTAAATAGTAAAGAAAGAGAATCTCTTCAATAAGAAATCGCTTGTCGCCAAGCCCACTTTGGAGAAGTCTCCTACGTATTTTGCGAAAGCACCTAGGGCAAGAGGGGAACCGCACTATCATTTATCAAGCTTCTTGATGATAGGATCATCATGCAAGAATATATTGGTAGTTTCAGTCTCATCATCAAAAATAAGAACAGCTAAACCGTTTTCCAACTTGTCTTTCACCTGTCTGAATTTTGTTGCCGCTGACACCTCAATGTCACCATAATCGGTTCCATCTCTGGAAATATATTCTTCTATGACGCCTTGCAAAGCTTCGGAGCTGAGTTTATTTACCGGAATTATGTGGATCGACATTTAAATTGGCTCCGTGCAAAAAGAATTGAATATTTAGGGTGGTCATGTCTTATGGTAGTGTCCCATTTTTTAACCGGCATTCATAAGAATCTTCCTTCCTTGCCCTGTTAACAATAGTCGTTACATCGATTGGATTACCCATCGTCCAATACATGAATCCATCTTCGTCAAAGTATGTCAGATGTTTTTTGTAGAACCAGCCTTGATATCCAAATCGACGGATATGCTCGACAAGCTTTATAAAAAGACTTTCGTCGACCTTGCTCCTTACAATATAATGGTGTGGCCAATCGGGCATTGTTTTCGCGAATGTCCATTCAGTCGTATCTATAAATAATTTTACTTCGCTAGAGAATCTTTCCATATGTAACCATTTATTACCAAGGTCATTTTATCATGATAATTTAAAAAGGCAGTGGGAGATTTCTTGTTGGCGTGTTATATGAAACGAAGACTGAGAATCGGATATTATCTGGAAACGATTTAATAGTATTTTGGCCCCAAGGTTCGAGCCACGAGCAAACACGAAGGAAATCATGACAGACATTTCCCTCAATTTTGAAGGTCCGCTTACGTTCATGGATGGTGACAATTCTGTCTTTCACTCACCATTTGCCGCCTCTCCTGGCATATACCTCTGGACGATCAAGCAGCGCAGAGACAACAATGCTCATTTGATCCACTATGTTGGCGAGACGGCATCGTTTGCGAACCGGCATCGGGAGCACTTGATCCATATCTTGGGTCTCAACTATGGGATCTTCTGTCCCGACAAAGCCCAGGAGGGAGTCAGTGAGCTTGTCTGGGCAGGGCTGTGGCGCGATAAGACGCCCAATGGACCGACCAGGCAGATCGAAGCGTATCAGAGGGTTCACGGCGATGTGATACGCTATCTGAGCGTCCTAAACATCTTCTTTGCGGAACTCAAGATCGACAACCAGCTAAGAAAGCACATTGAGGGCTGCATCGGGTGGAACTTGAGGGACAATCATCCAGAATCGAAAGTGCTATACCCCGATGACAACCATATTGGGGTCCTCCCGAATAGAAACCATGGGGAACTGCTTATAACGTCGTCAGAAATCATTCGAGGTCTGGATTCGAGAATGCCATACTGAAAGATTTCCCCGCTTAGGATTGTAGATCAAGTGTAACCAGTGAAGGAGAAGCCGCAATTGAGAAAAAATGTCGTAAGTCTGACTAAAGCCTGTGCATGAACAAACGCCATTTCTGAATAAGAAAAGTTACTGTCGATGAAGAGAGCATCCGAAAAATGGAGAAAGGATTGGGTATCTAAAAAGATCGATATCGCTCAACATCTAAACTCTGGAGGATGTGGTGGCTCTTACGGGGAAGCCGTTATGATTCTTTGTGCGGCGCTGTCATCTCTTGCAGCGGAAGTATGGCCCGGTCGAAAACGCGATGCTGTAAGATTTGTTCAGTTGCTTGTTGATTATGCACCACAGCAATATGATATGAAAAGGATAAGCATTCCCTTGTTAATAGCGCATTTGCGCAACAGTAAACGTGATCGAGAGGTGAAAATTATTAGCGATGCGTTTCTCAAGTTCGATCCGTCGCGAGTACTTGTCGGTGATGATGTGGATAAATATGAGAACGATATACTGTCGATGTGCAAGACAGTAAATATAAAGGATTTGAGAAATCACAGTTATGCTTACATTCTATACGACGAAATACGATCTGGATACGCACATGAATACAGAGCGGGGGAACTAGCTGATCCATGGCCAATGACTCAAAGAGATGCATTCATAAGTTACGTCAATTGGGCATGTAAACCTGATAGACATATCCATTTTCATGTAAATAAACTGTCACAGCTTCTTTTAATGATCGCCGAACGTATAGATGCTATTGGAAACTCGTTGCCACTTGATAAACCAATGAATTGGTGGCTGCGCGGATCACATTAGAAGGTCAATGACATGGACGAGATAATCGACAGGACATATCTTCCTTTTTCGAAGAAGAGCCTAAGATCACATTTTATCGCCGATGATGAGAAGCAATACGAGAGTCAATTAAACTATTATGTGAAAAGCGCAAGTCGCTATCATGAATATATAACGGATCATCCCAATACTAAGGGGATTCCTCTATCGGAATCTAGAGTGCCTCGTCAAATTGAGAAAGATGAGAGATTCTGGACAATTACCACAACAAAAACAGTATTGGATGATCCCGAGTATAAGAAAATCCTCAGACGGCTGCTCGAAAAGACATATGGATCCACACCCCCGATGCCCGACTTATCCACTTGGTGCGAGTGCTTGGACGGTGACTTAAAACTATACTATGAGGTCTGCCTGCCAGCCCCTCAAAGCTACATCAAGTGGCTCCGATCGAATCTGAATAATCGTCAGATCATTCCCTATGTCCTTGACGCAGCTGCGCGCAATAACGCGCGTACTCTTGAAGGAGCTACGCACGTCGACGCCATGTTCCTCAATCTCACAAATGGATTTGCTTGGTTGATTGAGGCGAAGGTCCTATCTGATATTTCTTATTCGATATCGTTCGACAATTTCCGGAATCAAATTGCCCGTAACATCGATGTGATGATAGAAAACACGTCAGAGCCTTGTGCAGGCTTAGAGAAGCGAAATCCGGATAGGAGCTTGTTTGCCTTACTTACGCCCTTACAATTCAAGGATAACCATCAGTCAAGGTTGTATGGTTGGCTGATTTCGGAGTACAAGTCCAACCCTCAATCTCTTGGACGGGACTTGAGACACAGAGAGGGAATCGAATGGTCCACGATAGCGAGGAGGATAGGCTGGCTCACGTTTGAGGATTTTAATGAATCAAGACCTGGTACATGTCCTTGGCTGATGATGCAGAAATAGTAACTCAAGATTAGCAATATCAGAGAGTGTATATGGCAACCTTTGAAAATCCCAATGAACCCGTTCAACCTCAGAGAGGTGTTTATGGTTGGTATGCACTGAAGGATGGTAGTGAGCGAGTCACGATCTATGTCGGAATGGCAGGGCAGAAGCAGTCGATATTGCAAAAAGGAACTCTTTTTCGCGGCATTAGTGAACTGCAAAGAAATACATTTTCGCAGAAGTACCCAGAATGCAGCTACCTAGATACAGATTTTATTGTTGGAACTGCCATTATTTTTTTCGAGACAAAAGGATATAAATGCATATGGAGACACTTAAGCAACGACCCCCGAGAAGAACTTACATTCGTTAATTCTGAAAAGCCCATACTTCAAGATATACGAAATGCAAAGATACTTGATGTGTACAGAATGAAGAGCTGTGAGGAACATTATTGGTCTAAGAGAAAAAACAAAGAAGGCGTGCAAGAAGCCGAAAATAAAATCTGGTCTATTTTAGAACATCAGTACTTCAACAGCAGATAAAAATGCCTGAACAAAAAAAGCAACCGATAGTCTTTTTTTCATACCATTAATTTTTTACCTACCTGACCAGAGATGCTCATCTTACTTGTACTATAGGGACTTCAATTGTCTCAGCAAGAGTTCCCATCTGTTCATCTCCAAATCTCTTCTAATAGAGGTAAAAATTAAAATGGTCACTCCGACCCGAAAACCGACCCAAGGGGGAAGGTTTTGGGGAGAAGGAGTATTAAATATATTTATATATATTTATATAATATGTATATTTCAGTTCATGTATAAATTCATCCAGTTAGATCGGATTTCGTTTTACCAACCTTCGATTGTTTTTTTACCGACCCTCGATTGTTCTTTTACCAACCCTCGATCCTTATTTTACCGACCCTCCATCCTTACTTGCCGTGGGTTCAATAGCCTCCAGTTCTGTGGGTTCAGCATCTTGCTCTCTTGGCAGGTATATCCTGTATTGCAATTCGCCATCGCCATTCTTTGCCTTCGTGAACGACTTGATGAATCCAGCATCCATGAGAGGCATCAGAATGTTCTTCTCGACCGTCGCTGTGAGATTTGTAATATTCCTGTCCGACAGGTTTAAACGCTCTATAAGCGTTTCGAGATTGATATCCGTCCTCTCATAGTTATGGTGAAGTAAAAACCTCCTATAGAAGACCTGAGCGTTTTGAGGTAGGTGATATAAGCGGATATCCAACAGGTCGCGATACTTTACCATGAGATTGTGCACGAATAACTCTCCGAGAATGGTATTGAAGCAGACATAATACTCCCGACTCTGAACTACTCCATCTGTGCGCTCCTTGTCGATGCTGACTAGCTCAAAAAAACGGCTGAAGACATTCATCTTGTATAGATGCTCGTTTTCACCTTTACTGCTTTTCACTTTGACCGGGTAGACGAGTTTGAATTCAGCCCTGGCGGTATCAAGCAACAAATTGAGGATCTCTACCGACTTCAGGGATTTTCCAGTCAGCCTGTTAAATTCGGAATCGTCAAACCATATCCAATACCGATGCTTTTTAATCCAGGATTCTATATCCGCAATGCTAGACAGTGACGATGATGAACCCGATGTCTTTGAATTACCCTTAAGCTCTTCCTCTCTTCGGTTGATGCTGTCCAGGTTCTCGAATACCGGCGACGATTCTTTTGGGAACCTGTCTCCCCCTTCTTTCATGAGGAGCATGTACCCCAGTGTTTCCATGGCCATGAAATTCCAAGCACCCCAAAGCCCATTGTTGATGAAACAGCTATACCCTTTATTTTTTTTATAGTGAATCCATTCAACGGGGTATCGGATCACATGGTCTTTCTTCCTTGTCAGCGGCTGAATTACCTTATTCAGACCCTTCTCGGATACGCTGATTCTCCCGCTCTTTATTGCCGCTGTCATTTTCTTAATGGTCTGCGAGATGGCATTGACGATGTTGCGGAAGCGGGCATCATTTCCCTGACAGACCTGCATTTCCTGGAGAAGAACATAATCCCTCCGCAACTGTTCTAGATCCGCGTGACGATACTTGGGCTGCTTCACCGCGGCATATCTCTGGATGATTGAGTTTAAAGTGATTTCGGAATCTTCTTTTTGCATTGTTTAGACCCTCTCTCGTATTGTGATATCTTGCGTCGAACAGTGGTGACGGTATTGTTTTTGACTTCCTTGCAGGAAACCGTCATGGAGGATCGGTCGAGATTGAGAGGTATACTGCCAGTAGATCCCGTCCCTCGCTTTGCCTTAAGGACAAGCAAGTCTATATTGCCGTCATGATTGATGATATTCTCCCAGTTGTCCTTCAGCCAATACTCGCCATTCTTCTCCTCCAGCGCGCAAAGGATGCCCAGCCATGACGCCTCATATTCGATGGTTCCTGACTCCTTGAAGGATGCTATGCTGAGTCGCTGCCCTGATTTGTAGGAATCTCGGGCAAGCTCAGAGATCACCATGATAGGTGTGTTATATTCCTTGGCCATATCCGTCAGGTTCGTGATGATGTCGTCCACCCTTAGTCTTTCGTCCGCGATTTTGCTGTCCGTGCGGAGTTTCCTGAGGTAATCGACAAAAATAACCGGGGGGCGCCCTTGTTTGTCCATGAACTGTTCAATGTATCTGTTCCATTCATTGACGGGAATCATCGACTGCACGGCATATTTCAGCGTATGGATCTTCTCTAAAGACTTGATATTCAGTAAAGGCTGGACTACCTCGAATGAGGACGCATTAAATACGTCCATAGACTGGCCGGAAAACCGTGCTAGAGATCTATGAAGAAGCTCATCCCTCTTGTCGTCATAGCTGAAAACCAGGACAGGGTTACCATTCAAGCAGATGTTGTCGATGAGGTTATTCACGAGGGCAGTCTTGCCAGATGACGGTATTCCTCCCAATATATATAGGTTTCCCCCAACTAGTCCTCCGCCCATGATTTCTTCCAGGTGCTTTAGGCGATCCCCTGCGAATGATACCTTCTGGTACTTCTTCTTGTATTCAGCGGCTATGGATTCCTTCGTGTAAAGGAATGAGTCAATATCGAGGATCTTCTTTTTGCCCTTCTGCTCCATTGCCCTGACCGAATCATAAATTTTACTCAGTTCTACTTCTCCAAGTGATGGCTTCACCTTGGAATTGTTCCACATTTTCAGCAGCCCCCACACCTCGCTCTCATGCAATCCGGTCTTGAACCAGTGGCCCACAAGCTGAGTCGCCTTCTGGTTTCGTTCTCCTTCCGAGCATCCATCACCGATGAGTTGGCCATATTCCGTCTTCTCTGAAGTCTTTTTTGAAAGGGCGGGAAGTCTTTCCTTAGGCTCTTTTTTTTCATGCTGTTGCTTTTCTGCGGTAGGAGATGAGATATGCTGTAGGTATTCGATCATCCAGGGCGTGCATTCCGCAGGGTCAAGTTCTGTGATGGATTGTCCCTCCTCCCATTGGTAATGATGTCCTGAACCATGCAAGGAAGGAGGTGCGACCACGTAACCACCGTCTGCTCTAATATCGATGTCGAGCTTCTTGTTGACGCTGTTTTTGATGATAAAGCCTGGATGCCTCATGTAGGCATGATTACCTTTCCCCGTCTTGGCCATGACGGTGAGCGGGAATCCCCCCTGCTCCTCTGCGTACTGGCTTGCACCTTCGGAGTCCAGGTCGAACACGACGAGGTTGGACACCTTGCCGGTGATGATTCCAATGTTTGCGTCAGGATCGTTCGTAAACCATTGGGTCACTTCTTCCTCAGTCGGTAGTCGATTCTGATATTCTTTCCATGCCAGGACCGGCTCCTTGCACTGCTTGATGAGTTCCTTCCTGACGATGTCCTGTTCCGGCAGGGGATTATCACTGGCACTATTCTTTGCCTTTGCTTCGGCAAGCCTTTTTCTGAAAGCAGCCGGTTGCCTTCTCTTGACCATATCGGGACTCCAGACTGGCATCACTGAATATCCTCTCTTCAAATATGAGAGGGCTATTTCCACGGTTCCCATGAGCTAGTCCTCCTTCTTTTCTTTGTTGTGTTTCTTCTTATGCTCGTCGAGATACTCGCGAATGATCTCTGCTCCAACCGATGCGGCACTTTCCACCTTGTCTGGATCCTCCACCATCCTTTCAGCGGCTATCCGTCGAAGTTTGCCTCTATAGTAGCGGGGAAGGCAGATGTTGAGCTGGATTTTGTCTTGTTCTTCGTCGTAAATCATGGGTTTATCCTCCTATCTTGCTTTGTGTATATTTGTTCTGGCAACCAAGACAGATCGGAGGAATGGGACTGTTTCTGGGTGGTGGGGGAAAGAAAAGGGGCAGTCCGAAGACTGCCCCTCGTTAAACACCTCCGCACGATCAAATCCCTTCAATCATCTTGCGTTACTCAGTTGAAGAAGCAACGTCTAAGTTATATGCCTACGCAAATAGAGAAATCGTCACACTCTTTGAACTTGCGATCATTAACGAGGTGATTCACAAAATCATCCATATATCCATGATCTACAACAAGGCATTTATTGTAATAGGTTGTATCTTGACCTTCTGGATAATGTTTCTTGAGGAATTTCTTGAACCTCTTTGATCTTGGTTTTATCAAAATCATAGTGGGATGAAGAGCTTGGAACTCCTCATGTGTTTGAGTCATTACCAGTGTAGACGTTCCATCTTTGAACTTTACGAAATAGACTCCGGGATCAAGCATTTCATGACTTTCATATAGCCCTTTTTTCTTAAATTCCTCTATAATGGCCAGTGCCTTTTTGTCAGAGTCCTTAATATTTGCAATCTCATCCGGCAAAGCACCAACTACCATTCCTCCTTCTTTTCCTTGTGAAGCACTCAGATCTTTGTTAATTTCTGAAATATCAATCAGTTTTTTCATTTTAAATCTCCTTTGAAATTAATTTCAATTGAACTCGAAAAAGCGCAGGCGCCTGCGCTTTTTACTCCAGAGGTATACCGCGCCTCAAGCGCTCATCGTTGACCCGCTTCTCCAGGTCCGTGTAGTACTTCATATTGACAAGCTGCATGTTGTATTTGTCATCGTACCCGCAGAGATCCACGTAACTGAATCCGAAATTAGCCTGCAGGTACGCTTCAAGATCCTTCCTGTAGCGGTAGGTAACGAAGTGGTGCATGCTGGGATCCAAGTCCCTGATCCTTCCACCAACATAGATGTAATCCGTCTTGTCCAGCTCTGGATTATGCGGATTCCAATACTTGATGATGCCGTAAGCCCCAGACAGCGCCCACGAGGTCGTATCGCATGCAGCTATGGGCAACTGGACCAGCCACTCATACCGACTGCCGCCGAACCAATGGATCTTGATGGCAGGGTTACCTTTCTTGATCCGACGGACGGCATGTGCGATATTTTCAAATTTAGAACTTTGGCTGGAACCTAGAGCCAACCAGTCGTATTTTCCTTTCTCGATCACGTAATGATCGATCTCTTCGTTGAAGAAGTTGTGGATAACGGGGACGGGTCTCAGTCCCGCTCGTTCCATCTTGATCTGATTGTCAATGTTATTCTCAAATCCTCCCTCGCTGAAGTCCGTATCGAAGTTGAAATATAGGTCGTAATGGTGACCCCATATTTTCAGGTGAGAGATGACTTGGTCTATGGTCAGGTTAGAGTTTCCGTTCGCTACCGAGTATGCCCCGGAATCGACGATAAGGCTGTTGATCATGGGTCGGCAGTCGTTGAGAAATGCCAACCATTCGTGACTCTCGTCGGCAAGCGACAGGAGCACATTGCTCCTCTCCTTGAACAGTTCATGGTATTTTTTCAGGACCCTTAGGTTAAGTGATGCATGATATAGCTTCATGGACATGTCCTCCTTGATAAAGAAGGGACCCCCCGCCGGCAGGGCGAAGGGTCCCGTTTAAAGTTAAGCAGCCTGCCGCTGCGTGGCCCCAAGCAGATTCTCGAGGGTTCGCAGTCTCGCGATGAGATCCCTCAGGATCTGCGTTTCGATCCGTTCGATTTCGTCATCGTGCTTGATGATGTAGTCGACCGTATCCACCAGCCGAGCCGAGAAGGTGTTGAAATCACTGGTTCTCTTGCTAATCCCAGTTTCCCTGCGATTGCCCCGCGGGAGGGACAGTTCGCGAAGGCGGGCGTTGACATCCCCGCCACAGCGGTTCACGGTATTGAGCTCTTCGATCAGGGACTGTTCGAATTTGCCCTGTCTCAGGGTAGCCGCCCTGACAAGATCGGGGTCGGCGTTGTTCAACCCCTTATCGAGTAGCTTTTGCATGTTTACGGCAGCATCCACCTGCCGGATGAACTCGACCAGGTCGAATTCTTCCGTCGGGTTGAACTGGATGTTGTGCTGCTGCAGGAAGAGCCCGATGGGGTCCTCCACCTTGCCTACCTGAGCATCCGTAACGGAACAAAGAACAAGCAGTCGTTCGATGCCGAGCTGCTTGAACCGGTGACAGTCCAGTCGGACAGCGAGCAGCTGGTAATTCTGCCGATTCCTTGTTCCCATGAACGGCAGGTTCCCGGCAGCCCAGACACTCCACTGCATGCCGCTACGCCGGACTTGCTTCTTGAGCTCGTTAACGATCTTCCCGAGCCTGATGGCCCGATCCGCCTCATCCCTTCGGGCAAGGGACATGAGGGAGTTCAGGTCGGCATACTCCACTTTTACATGCTCCAGACCCTCTCGGATGAGCACAGAGGCGTCCCTGCCGGAGTTCCGGCAGTCATTGAGCCAGGTCTCGCTCGCGAGGAAGTTCTGGCTGGGAACCAAAGGGGGATAGTGCGTCACCCCGTAACCGGAAACCCCGAAATTGTCGCCATGGGCAAGACGGAGTCCGGCAAGGTCAAGGGCAGCACCTTGTTCCCCGTGAAGTTGACCCTGATTATCAGGGGTAGGGTTTGTTGCATCTGCTGCAGGTGATTCGCCTGCTTCGGAATCAATCGCAGCCTGCTGCATTTCATCTTCATGTACTGTGTCGTTTTCGACACGTTTTTTCTTAGACATTTTGATTCTCCTTAAAAAAGTGAGCTGGGTTAGTTAGTTTTGACCTCATGACGCGCCATCCATTCATTTAGTGTTTTCTCTTCGTACAGGACCTTGCGTTCGAACTTGAAGTAGGGGGGACCCTCTCCCCGCATCCTCTGGTTGGCAAGGTGGCCAGGGGTCGTGCGGAGGAGATCCGCCACTTCCTTCGCTGTGAGAAATCGCCGGTCCATTGTCTTAATCACCCCCTTTGCTTTGGCTTCGAGGGCAATATAAGTGACGAAAATTATTGGCGAAACATGGCTAATAGGCTATGAGGCAGGGTGTAGATAGGGTATTACGGTGGGTGCTAAGAAAGGAAATTATCAAATTGTTTCAAGAGGATAGGTACGGAATGAGCTTCTGGAGGGTGGACAATTTTTTTTGATTATTTTCCCGTTGTGGCGCCTTTTTTACCCCAAACGAGGATGCATCCCTTTTTCGATTCCCACTTTTCCGCAACCGGAACGATCGCGTCTCGTATCGTCTTTATCAAGAATTTATCTGCCAACTGCTCGGCGACTGCGTGTCTTTCCGCTGCGTTCTTGCCCTTGCATTTCTTGGAAGACATCTTCTGTTGAATATATTTGCTCCGGAGTTCAGCATGTGGCTGTTTCAGAGACTCGTAGATCTCCGCCGCCATCTCATGATGCATGATATTTTCTTCTTCATCGCTCCATAGGTTATCCGCTATTTCCTTGGCATCTTCCTTCAGCTTGTTCAGAGGGGCCCATCTTTCCTTAGTTACTCCGTCCGAAGCCCCCATTTTGAAAAATTTGTCTTGCAGCTGACGATGAAAGAGGTGCAGCGGATTCGTTGCTTCTCCGATGAAAACACCGAGCATGAGATATTTTGCATAAATCGCTTGGTCCTTACTGATATCGCCCTTGCTTATCGAGTCATTTATTTGGGCCATCGTGTATAAGGCGAGGGACAAAGCATGAAGTCTTGTTAAATTGGATATTCTTTCGCTGCGTTCTATTTTTGATGTTATTACCCCACCATCTTCATTGGCTAACGTTTTTCCCGTGCATTCTTGGATCAGAATCACGAGTTCCCTCATGTCTGAAACTGAGCCAGTTGAGTAAATTTTTTTCTTGCCGTGCGATTTCACTTCTGCCCACAAATCCCGGTTCTCTGCCGTGATGGATTTACTGAGCATCTTTCTGATGAATGCGATCAGAAAAGAAGTGGGCACTTCGCACAGTACAGTGTCCATCATCAATCTGATAGCCTCCAGCCAAGTCGAATAGTCTTTCGCTGTCAGTTCATAATTACCGAGAGGAACCAAGTGTGGGAAAAAAGTCCTCATGTCATCGAGTGGACCTTTTCTTGAAGCCACATATAGTATGTCGGCCATGTACTGCAGGATTTTGCTTCTTTCGTCTGCTGTTCCTACTATTTCAAATGCGACCTTGTCGATGAGGGGTTTTAACTCTTTGGGGAAATCTTCAGGCGTCACTAAGGTATACAGGAGTTCCTTCTTCTGCTTTTTATTTTTGGAATTCTTGGATTCTGTCTTTTTCATCGAAATTAATTCCCCTGTTGCTTCTCGGTCATGTCATCACCTGCAGTCGTCTCTGCGGCAGTAAAGTAGTTCTCAATCACCTCTATTGCCTGCCTCTTGTGGTCGGGGCTCAGGTGGCTGTATCTCTCGGTCATGGCTAGCGTCTGATGGCCCAGCAATTCCTTGATCGTCAGGATGGGTGTGCCCTGTATTGCCAACCAGCTTGCGAAGGTGTGGCGCAGGGTATGGAAAACGACTTTCTGACGGGGGTCTTTGATTCCTTCGTTTATCTTAAGGTCCTTCACCACTCTATCAAACGTATGACTGACTTCCTTAATTTTCTCTCCCCTCTTCGACTGAAAGACGAAGTCCTCGGGTTTTCCGCATTCGTATGATGCAAACATATCCTTTATTGTAGTCGTCATGAAGGCTTTTCTAGATCGCTTATTTTTGGGATCGGCTATATGGATTAAACCATTCTCTATGTCTATGTGGCTCCAATTCAGCGAAAACATTTCACCAGCACGCATGCCTGTATGAAGACTGAGCAAGGCAATGTCGTGGACAAGCGGGCTGACTATCTGCAACGCCTTTAGAATCTTTCCTGCTTCAGCCTTCGTTAGAAAGCGCTCACGTTTGTTATTAACCGTGGGGAGTTTGATTTTCTTTATTGGATTTTCACCGGACCACATACCCCATGCGATAGCCTTATTTATTATCTGTCGCACAAGGACAAGAACATGCTTGACCGTCGCCTGTGCAAATCCTTGCTTCATTAATTTAATTTTAAGCTTTTCAAGATCAAATGGACTGATTTCTGACAAAGCTTTATTGGCAAAGTCAGGTTCGATATGGTTCTTATAATAGCTACGATCAGAATTCGGGAGGATCTTACCCGTGTTTAGCCATTCATCGTACTTCTTCCAGATTTCACCGACAGTAGGGTCTTTTTTCTTTTTCGGTATTTCACCCCCATGTCGGATCGTCCTTACTCTCTCTGCCCGTACCTGATCTGCAAAGGCAGCAGTATAACCATCGCTCATCCAGCCGATTTTTTCCCAAACAAGGATTCCCCTGGTACTGCGATAGCATATGTCGAAGCATCTATCCGGAATCCCCTTATGCCTTCTGACTGACGACTCTCGATAAAATACCCCCTTATGCTTAGGGACTCGGAAACGTTTTAAGGGATTAACCATGACTTGATCCTGATCTATTGCTAACCTATTGCTAACATGGATAGTGATTTTAGGTGGGATGACGTGAGAATGTCAAGAAGATAATCTATTGATTTTATATGCTATATGATGATTGGTGATGGTGGGTGATGTCATACAAAAGAGACTACGAATCCAAAGGTCCTAGGTTCGAGCCCTAGAGGGCGCGCCAGTAAAATCAAGGGGTTGCGAGATTTTCATTGCCCGCAGCCCCTTTTTTATGTATTTTTCCTTCAGATATAGCCACT
>Ga0116161_1002037_pt1 | contig 20014 bp, 19 predicted proteins | sample AD_JPNAS3_MetaG_FD_89877 | JGI IMG/M metagenome (GOLD analysis project Ga0116161, IMG submission 89877) | Active sludge microbial communities of municipal wastewater-treating anaerobic digesters from Japan - AD_JPNAS3_MetaG | ecosystem: Engineered > Bioreactor > Anaerobic > Digestate | place... | reverse complement strand
CGTCATCCCGGCTTTGCGGTTGAGCTGAATCTGGCGAATATTGTTGATCCGGTATTCCACGGGATCTTCCAGCGTCATGATATTGATGTCCGGCTTGTTTAGCGAATTCAAAATGGCATACAGGCTTGTGCTTTTACCGCTTCCGGTAGGCCCCGTACTCAAGACCATCCCATAGGGTTTGTGGGTTACGCTCTCAATTTTTTCCATGTCTCGCGGGATCATTCCCAGGCGGTCAAGCGAATAAACACCGCTGCTCGTATCCAGGAGCCTCAATACCATGTTTTCTCCGTAAATGGTGGGAATGGAAGACACACGAACGTTGATTTCTTTTTTGTCCAGTTTCAGCGTGAACCGACCGTCCTGCGGGATACGGGACACGGTGATGTCCATGTTGCCAAGGATTTTCATCCGGGCAACAATCGGCAGAAAGAGCGCTTTGGGCGGTGACGGGACCTCCATCAGCTTTCCGTCAATCCTGAACCTTAACTGCACAGAGTTCTGCTGCGGGCTGATGTGTACGTCACTTGCACCGTCCCGAATCGCCTGCGCAAAAATTGAATTGACTAAACGCACCACGGGGGCCTCACCGGCCAGATCCTGCAGGGTGGACACCTGAACTTCTTCTTTGCTGACTCCCTCTTCCTCCTGGCCTTCCTCCGGAGATTTGATTTCCATGGTGTCCATGATGCTGCCCAGACCGGACTGCGTGCCGTAAATGGAATTGATAAGCTGGTTGATTTCCCTTTCCGTGCATACCACGGGCTCCACTTCCGAATTGGTCAGCACTTCGATATAATCCAGCGCATTGATGTCCAGCGGGTCAACCATCGCAATGGTCAAGAGTCTTCCTTTTTTCCGAAGCGGCGCCAGCTGATATTTCTGCGCGACTTCGTAGGAAATAAAACGCGTCAGTTCGATGTCCAACGGATATGCATCGGGATGATACTTGGCAATCTTGAGCTGTTTGCTCAGCATTTCAATGATCTGCTGTTCACTGACAATTCCCAGGCGTGTGAGGAATTGACCAAGCTTCAGGCCGGCTTTTTTCTGATCGATCAGGGCCTGTTTCAGACGCTCCTCGGTAATCAGCCCGCTTTCAACCAGCATTTCACCTAAACGTTTTTTAACTCTCATCAAACCTCCATACTGCATTCGCCTCAGTTACCGGCAAGCCGGGTGTTAAAAGATACCGTGTCGCCAGTCCACTGAGACAAAACATGAGACGATGCGGCCAATTCCAGCGGCAGGCGCCGGACAGCTTCGCCCGCTTCTTCCAGGCTATTGAAATTCTGATTCAAGACGATGGCAAAATGACTTCCATCTTTCTGATTCCAGAAAGGAACAAACAGGATTTCCCCGATGCCGTTTAAATTCTTTTTTTCCAGAAAAGAATTATAGATTTCTTCCAGATTTTTACCGCTTTCCAATGAAACCAAAATGGTTTCCGGTTTCAGCGGACGTGTGTTTCCAAGTTCCGCAGGCAGTTGAATCACAGTGCCCGGAAGCATGAAATCAATGTTTTTTATACGGGGATTCACTTCGGCAAAACGCCGTGTGATTTCCTGTCTGTTATTCCCGTAAACGGTTTCAAGAACCTGCCAGACGGTCATTCCTTTTTTTATTGAAAGGGTCCCCAGATAGTCCGGCATTTTCTCATGCATTGCAGAAGCATTGGCCGCTTGAGGAATGTTTTGGGTTTGTATGGAAAATTGACTGCCGTCAGGCTGCTCCGGCGTTGCGGCAGAAACCGTTTTCACATGAGTTTGACGGCTGTTTAATTGTGCCGGTGCGATCGCTATAGGCTCTTTTGTGATGCTTATCCCCGACAGAACAGGCCGGTGTTTTGTTTGGCCGACGTTATCCAACAGACCCCCGCTGTAATTCACAGCAAAAAACACAATAACGGCCAGCGATAAAAGACCTAACGCTACCCACGAAACACGCCGGATTCCACGAACGGACAGACTCCCTTTGCAGCTTCTAACCAGAAACCAGCCTGCGCTTTTTTTCCCGCGAATCATCATCATGAGCAGGACCTGGTGGCAAAGGGAAACCACTTTACGGGGATAACCCATCGTGGCCAGATAAATGGCAACCATTCCACCCATGGTGAAAAGCGGACGGCGATCAGGTTCAATACTGGCAATGGAAATCCGATGCTCAATCATGGCTTTCGTCTGCATAAAAGAAAGTGGCTTCAAATGATAGAGGTAGTTGACGCGGTCCAGAAGGTTCGCCCGCGCTGCAAGGTTTTTACGCAATTCGGGCTGGGCAAAAATAACAATCTGGAGCAGCTTGAAACTGTTGGTTTCATAATTTAAAAATTCACGGAGGATTTCCAGGCATTCATCGGGGATTTTTTGCCCTTCATCAATGACCAGGACGATATTTTTTTGTTCCTGAACCCCTTTTTCGAAAAGGAAGTTTTTGATTTTCTCCTTGATCTGCCACTCGCTGTCGCCCTCCCCAACATCGGAAATTCCCAGAATCGACGCTACTGTCCGCACAAAATCCAAACGGCCTGCAACCGCCGGATCCATAAGCATAAAGGTTTCCACGACAGGCGCGTCGCCTGCGACAGGAATGGCTAAATTCTGAATGAGCTTGCGGCACAGGGTTGTTTTTCCTGTGCCGACGGCACCGATCACGATATTGAGTCCGCGCCTTAAACGAACGGCCAGTTCCAGCCGTTGCAGACAGATATTATGCTGTGGCGCGGCAAAGAGAAACTCGGGCTCCGGCGAGTTGGAAAACGGCTCTTTCTTGAATTCAAGCAGATTGAAATATTCCATCGTTCAGGCATCGCCCTTAATTGCTTTCTGTTTTCCCCGACTGATCGTCATCCGGGACGGCCGGGGACATTTTTTTGTCCGCACTGGCAACCTGCAGGATATGTGGCGTAATGAAGATGAGAACTTCTTCCATCGACTCCTCTTTGCTGTCCGATTTAAAAAGGTAACCCATCAGGGGGATGTTTTTCAGCATCGGCCATCCCGCATCACCGTCAGAATGGCGCTGCTTGGTTAGGCCTGAGATAACGATGGTTTCGCCGTCCTGAACAATCAGAACCGTCTCCGTCTTCTTTTTGATGATATAGGGATCTCCCAGACTGGATTTTCTGGTCATATCCACTTCGTCTTTCTTCACGGAAATGGTCATTTTTAAATTCTTGCCGTCAATTACATGCGGGGTGATTTCCAGGCGCATGACAACATCTTCAAATTTAGTCGTCTGGGTAGGCGTGCTGCCGGTGCTGGCCTGTTCAATCGTTGTATAAGGAACTCTTTCGCCGTTTTCCGTAAATGCCTTCTGATTGTCGAGTGTGGTGATGGAAGGGCTGGACAGGATGTTGAGCTTTTTATCCTTCTGCAGCGCCTGAAGCTGAACTTCCAGAAGATTGCCGCCGATTGTACCGAAAAGCAATGCCAAAGAACCCGAGGCTACATTAGTCAAATTTAAGGCTTGAAAGTTTGATGCCAGCCCTGTTCCGCCAATGCCTACAGGACCACCGGCTGTTGGATTTATAGCGCTAGTCGTGCTTGTTCTGGTACCGCCACTCATTGCTGTATAGTTCCCGGTGTTGTAAGTGCCACCCCACATAACGCCCAGATCACGTGCAACTGATTTGGTGGTTTCCACGATATTGGCCTTGATCAGAATCTGGGGCGTCGGTTTGTCCAGCTTTTCAATGACCGGAATCATTTTGGCAAGGTCCTGGGAGGTTGCCGATATAACCAGGGAGTTGCTGTGCTCATCCAAAGTGACTGACCCAGTTGTCTTGCCGTCTTTGTCCTTGGTTAGGAATCCCTGCATGGTCTTTTCCAGCTTCTTCGCGTCGGCATAATCGATTTTGATGACCACCGGATTCATTAAAGGCTCGACCGTCTGAATATCGCGCAGCTGTACCTTCCGCTTCAATTCCTTTTCGATGCCGTCAATGGTCATGACCCTGATGACATTGCCCTCCCAGACATACGACAAACCATGCGTCTGCAAAAGCCCGATAAAAGCCTGGTTCCAGGGAACACCTCGGAAATCAACGCTGACTTCATCTTTCAGATCATTTCTCACAATCAGGTTATAATTAACCGACTTGGCCATGGCCCGCAGGACGGCCTTGAGGTCCGCCTGGCGCATGGTAAGATTGATGGGTTTGGTCGGCAGCCTTCCATAGGTTTCGCCAAGTGTTGCGTCTGATCGGATTTTTTTGCCGGATTTCGGATCAACATCGATTTTTTTGGGCTTGGCCTCGGGAGAATGTCCCTGGGAATTTTCCGCAAGGGTGTTCCATTTTTCGAAAAAAGTGTCGTTCTTCGCGCTCTGGCGTTCTCCCGCACAGCCGATGACAAATATCAGCAATAATAAACCGATCAGCACGCTGCCGATTCTTTCTGGGTTTGCACTTATTCTCAAGACAATAACCTCCCTGTCTTAATGATTATTCCTGCATGGGAACGGATAACTGACTGCCTGTCCTGCGGTTGACAATCAAAACGCTTTCCGGCGTGACACTTTTCAACTCGTAGCCCTCGACTTCAAGGGCTTCCCCTGTTTGATATTCCAATCCGTTGATAATCGCTATTTTTTTCTGATCCATGTCTACATAACCGGAGTAAATGAATTTTACCCCGCCTGCACTGCTTTCTTTGTTTCCCGCAAAAACACGGTACGATTCCCTCTCCCAGAACGGGCTGTTGCCCCAGTCCGTTTCCGCCCTTTTGGCAAGATAGGCATCGACGCCGCCCGTTTTATATTTCATTAAATCAGTGCTTAACGTATCTACCACCGTCTCTATTTCAGCGGGTTTGACCGCGGTTTTGGCTTTTTTTGCGGCGGGCCCGGCTATCAGCAGATCATATATCGCATACAAAACAAACAAAGCGGCGATGGCCAGAATAATGATTTGTCTTTTTTCCAGTTTCTTCATTTTTTTCCGCACTCTGTTAATCGGCCAGGGCAATCCCTATTTTCAATCTGAACTCCATGGAATCACTGTCCTGCTTCATGTTCATTTCTTCAATCTGCTCAACGTATGACATCTCGCCCAATACGACCAGAAGTTTCCTGAAATTCGCAAACTCTCCCTTAACGGTAGCATTATAAATAAGGTACTTCGATGCGACACCCATGGAGTCAGGATCAGGCGTCAGCGACATAACCATCAGACTGGCTTTTTCTGCCTCGGCACGGAATGATTTCTGAAACTTTTCCGTCTCCTGGCGGGACAGTTTTGTTCTGGCGGGATTGGCCAGAACAAATGCTGTTTTCTTATCAGTGTCACTTTGCGCCAGCTGATATACCTGCCCTAATCCCTTTTGTTCTTCGATCTGATCCTGAAGTTTTTTAATATCTTTCGCACGGCCGGCATTGACCCGGTTCAAAGGAAAGATGATCAGCAGAAGGATGATGACGATGATCCCTCCGCAGATCAATATATACCCGAGGCTGTTTGCCGGAATGTTCTGTTTGATTTTGTTGATCATCCCTATCCTATTTTTGCGTTAATTTTGAACTGGAGAATTTCCTTCTTTCTGAAATTCACAATACTGCTTTTTTCCACTTTGACGCCTTGAAGCGCGGCGGATCTTTCCAGGTTCATCACATACTGCGATAAAAGGGCGTCGAGCGCATTCCGCTCTCCCAGCACAACTCCTTCAATGCTGACGCCGTCGCTGATCTCCTTTGGCGTGGTTTCTTTGACCTGTGCGGCATCTTTCTTAGGTGCCGGTGCCTGTCCCGAAGGCGCGGCTATCCGGAGATTGGTCAGCCTGATGTCCCCAGGCGTCAGCGAAGACAGTTCGCTGATCAGCGCCATACCTTTATATTTCCTAGAATACTGCTGGGTGATCTGGTAACGGTTTTTTGCTTGTTCAACGAGGCCGTTGACTTTTTCCCTGGATAACAGCGGTTTGAAAAGAGACAGCTCCTGTTCCAGCTTTGCCCGCTTTGTGCCCAGCTGACCCATTTCAACCACCTGAAAGACGATAAAGGCAAGGCACAAGACCAGCGCAGCCGCGAATGCCGCGAATATGCCGCGATTGATCATCTTGCCGCTTAGTTCCTTGTTTTTGTCGAGATAGGTAAAAATGACATTGGGTGTGTATTTTATATCAGACAGAGACAATCCGATCACGGGAACCAACGCCGCTTTTTCCGCTGGAGAAAGGGAAGCGCCGGCTGTGGCAGCGTGTTTTCCCTCAAAAGGATCAAATAACTCCGTCGGTGTTGCCAGCTGCTCACTGATGTAATTCAGAAGCACTTCATGAAATCCGCTCAGAACGGAGGATATGTAGATTCTCTCCGCTTTTTCATAACCGACTGATGTCGCGTAATACTCCAGCGTCCTGTCGATCTGCCGGACCAGCCTCTCCAGTGCCGGTGTGATCATGTCGAGAACCGAACTCTGGCTCCAGTGGATGCCGTTGTCATCCTGTATCGACTTTCCGGAATGATCGGAAAGCTCCTGGAGCATGTTTTTAACATGGACTTTATCCAACCTTTTTCCCGGCATGGTTTCGGCAACGGTTTCATCGATTGCTTCCATCATGCTGGTAATACCGGTTTTGACGCCCCTTGTCATCACCAGGTTGTTTTTACTGTATATGTCGATCCTCGAAAAATCATTTCCGATAAAGAGGCTGGCGAAGGTCCCTTCACCTACCGCGGTCCATTTTGTTCTGAAGATATTCTGAATGGCAAAGGGCGCTATGGTGATCCCCGCAAGATCGACACCGATCGATGAAAAAAGGTCTCTGACCTTCTCTACGACAGTCTTCGGGGCAATGTAAACCATCACGGAATATTTTGGAATGCCCTGGTCGGTAATTTCACCCTGCATCTCATAGTCAAAGACAACGTCTTTTTCGTCAATGGGGTTCTCTTTTTTGGCAGTAAAAAAGATGACGTTTTCCAGCTGCTTTTTGGGAACGCGCGGAATCTTCAGGTGATATACATTGACTTCCGTGGCGTCCATCATCGCCCATACATCACATGCCGAAAGAGAACCGGTAAACGAAACCAGGGACGATCTCAATAAATTCTTGAATTCCGCAGATTCCCTGTTAATCTGTCCGCCGAATTTCACAATCTTTTGATCGACCAGCATCGATCGGCCATCGGATGTATTTGCCATTTTGGCAAAACTGATATTGTCCTGCCCGATATCGACACCCACCCGCACCTTGTGCTTTCCCGCAAATACACCGGGAAAGTTCAGAGATATTTTAGGGGTAATTTTTTGGGGAGAAGAGAAGTCTTTAGCCGCTTCCGTTACAGGTGTTGAAGGCTGCTGCGACCCCCGGATGACATTTAACAACCTTTCAGTGGAATTGACATCGTTTGATTTGGCCAAAAAATTTCTCCTGAAAGAATTTTTTACATATTGCCGCTTTGGATCGCTTTATTTAAAAATTTTTTTGCACAAAAAATATTTTTTTAACAAAACAACATTTATATATTAATATTTTTACCATAATAGCGATTATCTTTCAACATCTAAAACAACTTTTTTTTTCGAAATATCCTTATAATTGCTCATCTTTCATTGTAAGATTTTCCGGCTCCCAATAATCATTTTCCCTTGAGATGTTTTTACCGGATTTTCAAAAAATCCTGATCAGGGTCTTCGAGCCGGACCTGCCTTGAAAGGTCGGGTGACATAAATGTAGGAAGGATCAGGAAAAACGAATTGCACGTGTGGTTACAGGGATCACATTGACCATAAAAAAAGGAGTTTTTAATAAAAAACTCCTGAATGATCCTGGAGGCGGCAATGAGATTCGAACTCATGAATAACGGTTTTGCAGACCGCTGCCTTAGCCACTTGGCTATGCCGCCAAAATAAAAATGGAGCGGGCGAACGGATTTGAACCGTCGACGTCTACCTTGGCAAGGTAGCACTCTACCACTGAGTTACGCCCGCTCACTGAAGAACGATGGTGGTTATAACAAATAAACTCTTCTTGTCAATAGAAAAATGAAACCTCGAGGATGATGAAGTTTTTAAAAAGTGTAAGCCCCCATAATTTCAGCGGTTGCCGGTTTCCCGGTAAAATTTAACAAAGTAATCCAGGCCTGAATAAACGGTCAGTAATAACGCTACATAAAGAGTGACGGTTCCCACAAAATGAGCATCCAGACCCAGAAAAGGATAATGAATCATCAGGGCGGTCACGGCAATGATTTGCGCCAGCGTTTTCTGTTTTCCCAGCATGCTGGCCTGGATGTAAAGCCCTTCCGAAGACGCAATACTGCGGATGCCGTCAACAATCAGGTCCCGGATAATGATAATGGCGACAATCCAGGCGTCAATCCGTCCGATGGGGATCATCAGGATCATGGCCGTATTGACGATCAGTTTATCAGCCAAAGGATCCAGAAATTTCCCCATGGTGGTAATCATCTGGTACTTGCGCGCGACAAAACCATCGAGCAAGTCCGTCACGGCGGCTGCGACGAACAAAATCGCGAGTACCAGACTCCAGAAGGGCCCCGGCGATGTCAGCAGAAAAAACAGAAAAGGCACAATGCTGATGCGCGTCATCGTGATGATGTTTGGTGGATTGAATATTTCCCGTCTCTTTTCCATTCGTTTCAGACCCGTTTCGATTTACGAAATCATGTGGAGCAAACTTCCCCCGGTTATTTTTTCGGTACCTTTTTCCAGTCTTCCAGAAACAGGGCAATACCTTTGTCAGTCAGCGGATGCTTTGCCAGCTGCGTGATCACCTTAAAGGGAATCGTTGCAATATCCGCTCCCATTAAAGCCGCCTCCAGAACATGCTTCGGATGACGAATACTGGCCACAATCACTTCTGTATCGTATCCGTAGTTTTCATAGATATCGAGAATCTGCCCCGCCAGTTCCATGCCGTCATGGGCGATGTCATCCAGACGCCCGACAAACGGGCTGACATACGCCGCGCCGGCCTTTGCCGCCATCAGGGCCTGAAGCGGAGAAAAAATCAATGTCTGATTGACGTCTATCCCTTCTGCGGCAAACATTTTGGTTGCCTTGAGACCTTCCGTGGTCATCGGGACTTTAATCACGACCTGATTGCCAAGACGCGACAGCTTTTTTCCTTCGGCAAACATGCCCTTTGCCTCCAGGGAAACAACTTCCAGGCTGACGGGCCCTTCAACGATTCCGAGGATATCTTTCACGACAGCATCAAAGCCTCTTTTTTCTTTGGCAATCAGCGACGGATTGGTCGTGACGCCATCCACCATCCCCAAAGACAACCCTTCTTTTATTTCCGCAACATTAGCAGTATCGATAAAAAATTTCATAATTCCCCCTGAATTTCTGATCAACTATTTTTTGTCTGAAAGATATTTCTCACAGCATTCCCGGCTGCAGAAGAACTGCTGCCGGCCTTCAATTTCCCTCACATATGCCTGACTCCTGGGAACATAGGTGCGGCAGAACGGGTCCTGCACAAGATCTTCACCCGCAGACGGTTTGTCGTCCACACGATATGCTTTAACCTTTTCCACCTTTGCCTTTCCGATCGTTCGGACAATTCTGTAAACAATGTAAAGGACAACTAAAATGACCACTACTTTCATGATATTCATAATAACCTTCTTCTTGAATTATTGATGAATCCCGACCTTTTTCTGATCTTCCAGGCGGTCTTTCAGACCGCGCATCGAAACCCCGAATAAAGGATGAATTGCATAGGAAGCAATCTCACACAAAGGCTCGAGGACAAACCGGCGTTTATGCATGGAGGGATGGGGTACGACCAGATCTGTTTCATGGATGATCTCCTGTCCATACAAAAGCAAATCAAGATCGATAACACGAGGTGCGCCCGCAAACGTCCGGGCCCTTCCCATCACCTTTTCAATATCCTGCAATCCCGTTAAAAGATCGCGCGGCGAAAGCCGCGTTCGGATTTCCGCCACAGCATTGGTGAACCAGCTCTGGTTTTTCAGGACTTCCCGAGCAGCTTTATCAGCCGGAATGTCCGTCACAGGTTCGGTTTTATAAAAAGACGACACTTGCTCCAGTATGGTTTCCGGAATGCCTGAAAGTCCTGCAACGGCTTCTTTGCAGTTTGCCAGGGAATCACCCAGATTCGAGCCGATTCCAATATAGCTGATCACGCCACTCAACATGGATCCATTCGGCCTATTTGATTCCTCTCAAACCCAAAACATCCTGCATGTCATACAGACCGTTTTTCTGATGCACAATCCATTTTGCTGCGCGAATCGCACCTTTGGCAAAATTATCCCGGCTGTATGCCCGATGCGTTATTTCCAGTCTCTCTCCGATCCCACCGAACATTACGGTATGTTCTCCGGCAATGTCGCCTGCCCGAAGCGTCTGGATGCCGATTTCTGTCCTGGTTCTTTCTCCGATGATCCCCTTACGGGTATACACCGCTTCCTTTTCCAGATTGCGGCCCAGTTTATCGGCAATCACCTGCGCCATCTGCATTGCCGTGCCGCTGGGAGCATCCTTTTTGGAGTGGTGATGCGCTTCGTAGATTTCAACATCGTAATCATCTCCGAAAATACCGGCACAATACTCCAGCGCCTTAAGCATGACATTGACCCCGACGCTCATGTTCGGAGAAAGAACACACCGGGTCTTTTCCGCCAGCTGTTTAACGATTTTCATTTCACCGGGCGTAAAACCGGTTGAACCAATGACGATGCTTCGATTTTTCTCACTGGCAATTTCCAGGTAGCGCATGGATGCATCATGATTTGTAAAATCAATCACCACGTCCGCCTGATCAATGCAGGCAGCCAGTTGATCACTGACCGTTACGCTGGACGTGCCCCAGCCCAGGGAATGACCTACATTTCTTCCAATAATCGGGTGGCCCGCCACTTCGATGGCCCCGACAACCCGGATATCTTCCATTGCTGAAATGAGGCTGATGATCCTGCCTCCCATTTTCCCGCCTGCGCCTGTAACAATAACTTTAACCATAGCCACCACTCCCCGGATAATCTTTCCTTTTAAGATGAAGCAATCAAGCCGTAATTTTCCATGACTTTTTTAAGCTTTTCATAATTTGAGGGCGCCATTTTACACAGTGGCAGCCTGTATTCATATTCGATTTTCTCCATTATCGCCAAAGCCGCTTTTACAGGCGTCGGGTTCACTTCGATAAAAAGAACATCAAACAGAGGACTCATCCGGTGATGAAGTTCACGCGCTTTTGCCAGATGGCCTTCATCAACCGCGTCCACCATGGCGGCCATATCGGCAGGAGCGATATTCGACACAACGGAAATGACGCCTCTGCCGCCGATGGCCATCAGAGGCAGGGTAAATCCGTCATCGCCGGACAAAACGTCAAAATCCGGGCCGCACAAATCAATGACGTCATTCATCTGCTTGAGGGAACCGGAAGCTTCCTTGACACCGACGATATTCTTTATTTTTGACAGCCGAAAAATCAGTTCCGGCGACATGTTCACCCCGGTTCTCCCCGGAATGTTATAGGGAACAACCGGAATCGGAACATTTTTTGCGATAAGCTCAAAGTGCTGATAAAGACCTTCCTGTGTGGGCTTATTGTAGTAAGGACAGGCAATCAGGGCACCGTCCGCACCGGCCTTATAGGCATGCTGGGTCAGGCGAAGCGCTTCCGCCGTGCTGTTCGATCCTGTCCCCGCGATCACGGGCACCCTTTTTTTCACAGCATCAATGGTAATTTCGATCACCCGGTCATGCTCATCATGAGTCAGGGTCGGTGATTCCCCGGTTGTTCCGCACGGGACCAGTCCGTCAATACCGCCGGCGATCTGAAATTCAATCAGATCCCTCAGGGCTTGTTCATCCACCTTGCCGTCTTTAAACGGGGTTACCAGAGCGGTTATGGCTCCTCGAAACATAACAGTATGCCTCCTGAAATTTTGTTTATTTCATGTTTTCTTCTACAGTCTGCGATTCGCTGCAGAGATCAGCATCATCACAGAGGGTTAAGCGGTATCTGTACGTCTGACCTTTTTCCGCAAGCGAATCGGTAAAACTGTATTCACTTTTTTTGGGATCATCAACTCTTAACTGTCCGATTCTTTCAAAGGTCACCGGACAGTCTTTGCAGACTTTTCCCGGGCTGCCCAGTCGGCTTCTGGCGATATCAATATAGCGGATCCGGCCGGCAGGGTCGTGAAGCACCCAGGTCAGAACAATGGCATTCTCTTTAGCCTTCGCCGCCAATTTGTCTGCAACCGGCATCGGCAGATCAGCTGATACCAGCGGCACCGGATTTGCTTTCAATCCACAGCCTGACAGCAAAAAAACCAGAACAAAGATCCAGAGTGTTTTATTTTTTACCAAATCTTTTTTCAAATGCCCGTATCCTTTCCTTTACCGCTGATGTCGCTGTGCCGCCGCGATGCCTGCGCGCATTGACCGAATTTTCCAGTTTTATTCTGTCCATGATGTCTTCCTGAAATCCCGCGTGAAATTTCCGGTAATCTTTCAGCGCAAGATCCGCAAAGGTCTTTTTATTTTTCAGGCAATGGGCAACGATGCCGCCAACAATTTCGTGCGCCTGGCGAAAAGGGACTCCCTTTTGTACCAGATATTCCGCCACATCCGTTGCCGTGGAAAAACCGCCGCCCGCCGCTTCACGCATTCTTTTGGAATGAAACTTTGTATGGGCCAGCATTTCCGTGAAAATTGCCAGGCAGTCCCTGACGGTATCCACTGCGTCAAAAAGAGGCTCCTTGTCTTCCTGCAGGTCGCGATTGTAGGTCATGGGCAACCCCTTGAGCAGCGTCAGAATCGAGATAAGATCACCATAGACCCGGGCGGTTTTCCCCCGGATCAGCTCCGCAATGTCCGGATTCTTTTTTTGGGGCATGATGCTGCTGCCCGTCGTGTACGCATCTGAAATTTCGGCAAAACCGAATTCATCGGAAGACCAAAACACCAGGTCTTCACAAAAACGGCTCAGATGCATCATGGTAAGGGATGCCGCAAAAATAAATTCCGCAATATAGTCCCGGTCCGCCACCGTATCCATACTGTTCGCGCTCACGACCGGGAAGTTCAGAAGCTTTGCCGTCCTGCCACGGTCAATCGGCAGTCCCGTTCCGGCCAACGCCGCAGAACCGAGCGGCAGAACGTTGAGCCGCTTTCCGCAATCGGCAAACCTTTGCTCATCGCGGACAAACATCTCCGCGAATGCCATCAAATAATGGGATAAAAGCACGGGTTGCGCCTTCTGCATATGCGTGTATCCCGGCATGATGGTTTTGATCTCGCTTCCGGCCATTTTCACCAGCTGCTTTTGCAGGGCGGCCAGCAGTCCCGAAATGGCATGAATCTCCGCACGCAGAAAAAGACGCACATCCAGAGCAATCTGGTCGTTGCGGCTGCGCGCGGTATGCAGTTTTCCTCCGGTTTCACCAATCCTTCTGATCAGCTCTTTTTCAATAGCCATGTGAATATCTTCGTCGGCCGTGTCAAAGATGAATCCGCCCTTCTCCATGTCGAAGAGGATACTTTTCAGGCCATGGACAATTGCCGCGGCTTCCTTCCGCGAAATAATTTTCGAATCGGCCAACATTGTCGCGTGGGCAATGGACCCCTCGATATCGTATCGATACAGCCTCGAATCGTAATGCAGTGAACAGGTAAATTTCTCGACGCTTTTGGCCGTGTCCTGTTCAAAACGTCCCGCCCATGGTTTTTTTCTTGCCGCCATGCATCTGTTCTCCGCGCAATCAGGGTTTGTTTTTCAGTATATTCTGAATTCGCAACCTCAGGCCGTTGAGACGGATAAATCCGGTTGCGTCCTTCTGGTTATAGACCTGATCCTTCTCGAATGTGGCAAAGGCTTCGCTATACAGCGAGTTTGGTGACTTGCGCCCCACAACGATGCAGTTGCCCTTGTACAGTTTCATCCTGGCCGTACCGTTGACGCTTTCCTGCGTGGAGTCAATGTATGCCTGAAGCGTCTTCATCTCGGGAGCATACCAGAAGCCGTTATAAGCCAGTTGAGCATATTTCGGAATGAGGGAGTCGCGCATCAGCATCACTTCGCGATCCATCGTGATCGACTCCACCGCCCGGTGGGCCGCCCACAATACCGTTCCACCGGGAGTTTCATAAACTCCCCGGGATTTCATTCCGACAAAGCGGTTCTCCACCATGTCCACGCGGCCAATGCCGTTATTGCCGGCGAGGACATTGATATAATCCATCAATTTGGCAGGCGACATCTTCTTGCCGTCGATCGCCACAGGATTTCCCTTCATGAAACTGATCTCCACGTATGTCGGCTTGTCCGGTGCGGCTTCAGGCGATTTTGTCAGTACGAAAATATCCTCCGGCGGCTCCGCCCAGGTGTCTTCCAAAATGGCGCCTTCGTGCGATATGTGCAGCAGGTTCCGGTCGGAACTGTAAGGTTTGTCCTTGGTCAGTGGAAGCGGAATGCCATATTTTTCCGCGTAATCAAACATGGATTCACGGGAATCAAACGTCCAGTTGTCATCTTTCCAGGCGGAAATGATATTGATTTTGGGATTGAGCGCAATGTAGGTCAGCTCAAAGCGCACCTGATCGTTGCCCTTCCCGGTTGCGCCATGGCAGACGGAATCCGCCTTTTCCTTTTTGGCAATTTCGATTTGCTTTTTGGCAATCAAAGGCCTGGCCAGTGACGTTCCGAGCAGATAGGTCCCCTCATAAATGGCGTTGGCGCGCAATGCCGGAAAAACAAAATCACGCGCAAATTCTTCCCGCAGATCTTCGATATATATTTTGCTGGCGCCGGTGCTGATCGCCTTTTTCTTCAATCCCGCCAGTTCTTCTTTCTGCCCGACATCAGCCGCAAAACAGATCACTTCACATTGATACGTTTCAATGAGCCAGCGGACAATCACGGACGTGTCCAATCCGCCGGAATACGCCAACACTACTTTTTTAATTTTTTTTGCCACAACAGGTTCCTCCTAAAGCAAGATTTCTAATACAGCCTTTTGTACGTGCAGACGGTTTTCCGCTTCGTCAATCACGACGGATTGCGGCCCGTCAATAACGTCTGCGGAAATTTCCTCGCCGCGGTGCGCAGGCAGACAGTGCATTACCATGGCGTCCTTATTTGCCACTCCCAGAAGATCAGCATTGATCTGATAATCCCTGAATATCTCTTTCCGCTCCTTTAATTCGGCTTCCTGACCCATGCTCGTCCAGACGTCCGTATAGAGGACATCCGCATCTTTTGCGGCGTCACGGGGATCGCGATACAGCCGGACAGAGCCTTTACCACACCTCCGGCTTTCTTCCAGGATCCGCTGGTCGGGATCATACCCTTCCGGACAGGCCAGCGTTAATTCAAAAGACAGGTGCGCGGCCGCTTCAATCCAGCTGTTTGCAACATTGTTGCCGTCACCGATATAGGCGACTCTGACCCCTTCATAAGTGCCTTTCTTTTCTTTAATCGTAAACAGGTCCGCCAGGATCTGGCAGGGATGCAGCAGATCCGTCAACCCGTTGATTACCGGAATGGTGGCGTAGCTGGCCAGCACTTCCACGCTCTCCTGGGCAAATGTCCGGATCATGATTCCATTTAAATAACGCGACATCATGCGGGCGGAATCTGCAAGCGTTTCACCGCGGCCGATCTGGGTGTCACGCGAATTTAAGAAAAGCGCTATCCCCCCCAGCTGGTACATGCCGACTTCGAAAGAGATCCTGGTGCGCGTGGAAGACTTGTCAAAAATCATGCCCAGTGTCTTGCCCTTGAGAAACGTGTGTTCTTTGCCTTCTTTCAGCATTTTTTTCAGCCGGGCGGCACGAAGCCAGATGTCTTCGAAATCTTCCGGGTTCATGCCGGCAAAACTCAGCAGATCTTTTTTCATCTCCCCTCCATGACCTCATCCAGAATGGCAACCGCCAGTTCGACATCTTTTTCGGTAATGATGAGCGGCGGGACAAAACGCAGCGTTTTGCCGCCGGTGCAGTTGATCAGAAGTCCCTTTTCCTGGCATTTTTTCACAATATCAGCACCTTCAACAGCCAATGGGCACGCGAGCATCAGTCCCCTTCCCCGCACGCCGGTGATGATGGCATGCTTGTCCTTCAGGGCCTGAAGTCTGGACAGGAAATATTCTCCTGTTTTCCCGCAATTTTCAAGCACGCCTTCGTCCAGCATTGTCTCCAGGGTAGCTTTGGCCGCGGCCATGGCCAGCAGGTTGCCGCCGAAGGTGGACGCGTGGTTTCCCGGGCCGAAAGCCCGGGCGATCTCCTCTGTTGCCAGCATCGCCCCCACTGGAAAGCCGTTCCCCAGGGCCTTGGCCAGAGTCATGATATCCGGTTTGATGCCGGAATATTCATAGGCAAATAATTTACCCGTGCGTCCGATACCGGTCTGCACCTCATCAACGATCATTAAAATCCTGTGCCGGTCACAGATATCCCTGACTTTCGCAAGGTATCGGTCGTCAGGAATGATCACGCCGCCCTCCCCCTGGATAGGCTCCAGCATAATGCCGCAGGTTTTGGGCGTGATCGCATCTTCCAGCGCCGCCGGATCGTTAAAAGGCACGTATTTAAAGCCGTCCAGAAGGGGGGTAAATCCGAACTGGAATTTTTCCTGCCCCGTGGCGGTTATCGTCGCCATCGTCCGGCCGTGAAAGGAATCCTTCATGGTAATGAGTTCAAATTTATCTTCACCCAGATTTTCGTGGGCGTATTTCCTGGCCAGCTTGATGGCCGCTTCGTTGGCTTCGGCACCGCTGTTGCAGAAAAAGACCTTGTCGGCAAAAGAATGCTTTGTAAGGATACTGGCCACCTCTCCCTGCGGCCGGGTGTAATACAGATTTGAAACGTGCATCAGATTCTTTGCCTGCTTTTTGATGGCCTTCACCACATTCGGATGGGAGTGCCCCAGGTTGCATACGGCGATACCTGCTACAAAGTCGAGATATTCTTTCCCGTTGGCGTCCCAAAGCCTTGCGCCTTCTCCTTTCACCAGCGCAATCGGGACCCTCCTGTAGGTATTCATGATATTTTCATCGGCCAGAGCCATGATCTTCTTTTCTTTCATTGTTCACCCTTCTTTTCGTTTATAAAACGATTTCCGTACCAATGCCTTTGTCTGTAAACACTTCCAGCAGGATTGCGTGCTTCAGCCTCCCGTCAACAATGTGCGCCTTTTTTACACCACCGCGCAATGCTTTGAGACAGCACTTGACCTTGGGGAACATACCGCCTTCCACCGTTCCCTGGTCGATCAGGTTCTGCGCGTCCTGTTTCGTCATGGTGTTAATCAGGTTTTTACCGGAATCCAGCACACCGGGAACATCCGTCAGAAGCAGAAGTTTTTCCGCCTTCAGGGCGGCCGCCACTTCACCCGCCACGATATCTGCATTGATGTTGTAGGTTTCTCCCTTCTCACCCATCCCGGTCGGTGCGATCACGGGAATAAAATTGTTCTGTCCCAAAGACGCAATCAGCTCGGCATTGACCGCCTTGACTTTGCCGACCAACCCGATATCGATAATTTCCGACGGGGTATTCTTTGCCTTTTCATCGTTTAGATAATACTTTTCCGCCTCAATCAGGTTGCCGTCCTTGCCGCTCAACCCCACGGCTTTACCGCCGTGCCTATTGATCAGGCCGACGATTTCCTTGTTGACCATGCCGACCAGCACCATTTCCACAATATTCATGGTTTCCTCGTCGGTCACCCTCATCCCCTGAACAAACCTGGATTCTTTGCCCAGTTTTTTCAGAAGACTGCCGATCTGCGGACCGCCGCCGTGCACGACCACGGGATGCATCCCGATATATTTCATCATGACAACATCCCGGGCGAATTTGTCTTTTAAGTCCTCGTCAATCATCGCGTGTCCGCCGTATTTGATGACAATCGTCTTATTGTAGAACCGCCGGATATAGGGCAGCGCTTCCAGCAGGATGTCCGCCCGCTCCATTGAACTCTGAATATGTTCCATTTTGTTCCCCGTCCTACAGGATATACCTGCTTAAATCTTCATCTTCTACGATGTTGTCTAGCTTTTCCTCCACGTATTTTGCGTCAATCACGATTTCCTTCTCTTTCCTATCCGGCGCGTCAAAGGAAATATCCTCAAGAAGCGTCTCCATGATGGTGTAAAGCCTGCGCGCACCGATGTTTTCCGTTCTCTCATTGACAACTGTGGCCACCTCGGCAATCTGCGCCACCGCATCCCCGGTAAACGAAAGTTTGATGCCTTCCGTTGCCATCATCTCCGTGTATTGTTTGACCAGCGCGTTATTCGGCTCGGTCAGGATCCTGATGAACTCCTCTTTCCCCAGGGAATCGAGCTCCACGCGGATCGGGAAACGGCCCTGCAACTCCGGAATCAGGTCAGAGGGCTTGGTGCCCGAAAAAGCACCCGCGGCAATAAACAGGATATGGTCGGTCTTCACCATGCCGTATCGCGTGTTAACATTTGATCCTTCGACAATCGGCAGCAGGTCGCGCTGCACGCCCTCACGCGAAACGTCCGGACCATGCTGTGAATCCCCGCCGACGATCTTGTCGATCTCGTCGAGGAAAATGATGCCCGACTGTTCCACACGATCCAGCGCGGTTTTCGTAACCTTATCCATGTCTATCAGTTTTTGCGCCTCTTCAGCAGCCATGATCTCAAGAGCTTCGGGCACTTTTACGTTTCTCCTTTTCTTTTTCTGCGGCATGATATTGCCCAGCATATCTTTAAGGTTCAGCCCCATGTCCTCCATGCCCGCTGCGGAAAATATTTCGATCATCGGGCCGCTTCTCGGTTCGGATACCTCCAGCTCAACGATTCGGTCATCAAGCTTTCCGTCGTGAAGCATTTTACGTAACTTTTCCCGGGTCGCGTCCTGCTTCCTTGCCTGCTCATCGGCCAGCGGAAGATCCGTCTGTTCCCGATCGGAGTCCGTCAGCATATCCCCCACATTTTTTTCTACGGTACGCGGCGGGAGTAAAAGGTCAAGAATGCGCTCTTCCGCAATTTCCGCGGCTTTCGCCTGAACATTTTCCTGCTCCTCAGCCTTGAGCATGTTGATCGACAGCTCGACCAGGTCGCGCACCATGGACTCCACATCACGGCCTACATAACCGACTTCCGTAAATTTCGATGCCTCCACCTTCAGGAAAGGCGAGTTATCCAGTTTGGCCAAACGCCGTGCGATTTCCGTTTTACCAACGCCCGTGGGACCGATCATGATAATGTTTTTTGGCGATATTTCATCCGCTAGTTCATCGGGCACATTCTGCCTTCGCCAGCGGTTCCGAAGCGCAATGGCCACAGCCCTCTTGGCATCGGCCTGCCCGATGATGTGCCTGTCCAGTTTCTCCACTATTTCGCGGGGTGTTAACCCAGAATTATTCATTTTAAAAACTGCTCCTTACTTTTTACTTTTTTTGACATCCTGCGATTTCTCCTCGTCCAGATCAATTTCCTCAAGCGTAATATGCTCGTTGGTATATATGCAGATTTCCGAGGCGATCTTCATCGCTTCCCGGGCAATTTCCGTGGCGGACAGATTGCTGTGTCTCACCAGTGCACGCGCGGCCGCCTGCGCGAAGGCGCCGCCGGACCCGATAGCCATGACATCATCGTCGGATTCGATAACATCTCCGTTTCCGGAAATAATCAGCGAATAATCGCGGCTGACCGCAATCATCAGCGCTTCGAGGTGCCTGAGCACCCGGTCGGTGCGCCAGTCTTTTGTGAGCTCTACCGCCGCGCGCAGCAGATTGCCGTTGTATTGCTCCAGTTTCTGATCAAAACGGTCAAACAATGTGAAGGCGTCAGCGGTTGCTCCTGCAAACCCGACAATCACTTCATTGTTGTATAGTCTGCGCACTTTGCGTGCACCATGCTTCAGGATTGTCGTGTCAAGCGTGACCTGACCGTCTCCGGCTACTGTAATTTTGCCTTCTTTCCTGATAGCAAGTATGGTTGTGCCTCTGATTTGCATCTTTTCTCCTTTTTCCCCTCCCTTTCTCTGGATCCCGTGTCGCGCTCCGCTTGCACGGGATGAATTCGACTAAGTCCTTTT
>Ga0116161_1002029_pt1 | contig 20074 bp, 19 predicted proteins | sample AD_JPNAS3_MetaG_FD_89877 | JGI IMG/M metagenome (GOLD analysis project Ga0116161, IMG submission 89877) | Active sludge microbial communities of municipal wastewater-treating anaerobic digesters from Japan - AD_JPNAS3_MetaG | ecosystem: Engineered > Bioreactor > Anaerobic > Digestate | place... | reverse complement strand
GTTTAGCTTTCATATATTACCTATTTAGGTAATGCAAAGTAACAACAAAAAAAACATATATGCAAATATTTATATGTTTTTTTTTCAATTTAGATTACCTAATTTTTTAGGGTTTGGGTTTAACAATACCCATTGCTCAGATATTTTACTTCGAACAATTCAGAGTTTGGTCAGGTTTTTTTATTATATGTTCTTTTTTTCTGCTAATAATCGCAATACTAAATTCTTTAAAAAAAACGAAAAATAATAAGAATCTTATTCTTGTTTTTTCGTCATTGTTTTTTGTTATATTAGTTGCTGAATTAGTTTTAAGAATAACTGGATTGAGATTTACTTATTTTGAAAAACGATTTAATTATTATGAATCAATAGAAATGCAGAATAGGATTAAACCATTTTGGATAAGGCCAACACATACAGATTATATATTAAAAACCAATGAGTTTTGTTTTGATCGCAAATCTAATTCTTATGGTTTGATTTGTGAAGAACCTGATACCGCAATTTTGAACAATTCAAAAGTTGTTATTGCATTAGGGGATTCGTTTACCGAAGGTGATGGAGCTCACAAAGATTCTACTTGGGTTAAATTTTTAGAACGACAGATAATAACTGATTCTATTGAGGGATTAAGTTTTATAAATGCGGGTATTTGTGGGTCGGATCCAATTTATGAATATAGATTGCTCCAAGAAAAATTGTTAGTGTTTAATCCAGAAGTAGTAATTGTTGCATACGGTTATGAATTGACAGATCTTATTATAAGAGGAGAAGAAGAAAGATTTGAAACGATGAGACCTGCAATTAAAGACAAATGGTGGGAACCTCTATTTGCGGTTTCTCATGTTTTGAGAGTAATTATTAGACCTTTTTATGCAGATGCCAGTTTATTTATTTCATTAAAGGATTATCGTTATAGAAGAAATTTAGCAATACAGGATTTGAAAAAAAGTATTACTGATTTTAAAAATCTTTCTGAAGAAAATAAATTTAAGTTGATAATTGTATTTTATCCTTTATATCATGAAATAATAAACGGCAAATTTGACTATCATGATGAATTATATAAATATGCTGTTGACAAGGGAATTAGTTGTGTTAATTTGCTAAATTTTTATCTACATAGTGGTGTTAATGAAGAAAATGTTGATGAATATTACTGGCCCAAAGATAAACATCATAATGCGAAAGGTTATCAACTTTTTGCAGAAGGAGTTTATCCTGCAGTGTTAAAAGCGATTGAGCAACCTAATAAAGGATATTCGTTAAGTTCAAATTTTTAATTTTGTCATTTATTTATTTTGTTTAGAAAATAGAATATTTGCCTTGTTTTTTTGCCGTTTTTTTCATCTCCCCAACCTGCTAAAACGCTTGTAGGAAAAGGGTTAAAGAAAAACCTAACAAACTACACAAAACCCACACAATACAATAGATAGAGAATGAAAAACAAATTATTCCCGACTTGTCCGCCCTCTTATTTTGTAAAAATATAACCACTGAGAATCAATGAGTTATATTCACAAAATGTCTAATTTGTCGCACTAAGGCGGTTTTTTAGCTTCTAATTTACATGTAAAAAATTTGTTTTTATAAAAAAGAGTAAAAGCAATAATAAAAACCAAGCTGAACTAAATGCTTGTAAGATAGACACTTAGATTAAAATATTGTTTTACTAAATTAAATTAAGATATGACTAAGTTGGAAAACTATTATGGAACAGCAAGATAAACTTAATAAAATTGTGAATACTTTTAAAAATATTAAAATCTTTTTACAAACATAACTTAATTTTATTTAAACGAAAAGCCTGTTATACTGTATGATTTGCTACTTTATGGCATTTGTTCAATTAAAAGAAGGTCAATAATGGACGATAAATTCAAAAAAAGTAGTAGTTGAATACAAAAATGCCACAAACGCCAGAAAATCAACGAGAAAACAAAATGAAATATTAGAATTAGTACTAAAGCAAGGGTAGAATGCAAATATTTTTTAAAAAAATTAAATTTGTCGCACTAATTTGGACAAGTCGGGAGATTGAATTTAAATTTTCAACTCCCCAAACACTTTCTAATTTCCTCCATTTTTCTTTCTCTATCCAACGAAAATGTTTTACTACTAAAAATGCAAAATTCGTAAAGTTGAAGTGCTTTTTCTAAATAGTTTTCTGATTTTTTAACAAAACCAATTTGGGAAATAATATCTGCTAAATGCTCAGCATTTTCCACATTAAACCCCTCAAACTCAGCAAGATATTGTTCCGTCTCAGCTTTATCCAAACTAAGAAAATTATCTATATCGAACTTTAGTTCTGTTAATAAAGCATCTTTAGTTTCTTCCATTTGTTTTTCAATAGTAATTGCCAAATTTTCTTTTCCACCAAAAAGTTTTTGTTTTATGGCAATTAGTATTAGCCCAATCTTTTCTATTTCCCTAAGTATATAGTCTTTTTGTTCCATTTTGCTAAAATTTCAACGTAAAGATAAACCATTTTTATTTATAAAGTGGTTTTAGTTTTTAATAATTAAAATAAAAAACTAATTTTACACATTCTTAAAATTTGATTTCAATGTCGATTAAAGTACAAAATATTACAAAAATTTTTGGCACACAAAAAGCATTAGATAATGTAAGTTTTGAAATTGAAAGTGGCGAAATTGTTGGTTTTTTAGGTCCTAATGGTGCTGGGAAATCAACAATGATGAAGATAATAACTGGTTTTATTCCACCTACTAATGGTGAAGTTTTTGTTAATGACAAAAATATTGTTGAATTTCAAAACTATATAAAACGAATTATTGGCTATCTGCCTGAGCAAAATCCTCTTTATTTTGATATGTATGTGCTTGAGTTTCTGAATTTTATAGCTGGGATTTATTCTCTACCTAACAAAAAATCAAGAATTAGTGAAGTTGTGGAACTTACAGGCTTGATACCCGAAATGCACAAAAAAATTGGAGCTTTATCAAAAGGTTATAAGCAAAGAGTCGGTTTGGCTCAAGCTATAATTCACGACCCGCAAGTACTAATTTTAGACGAACCCACTTCTGGCTTAGACCCAAATCAAATTATTGAAATTAGAAACTTAATTCAAGATTTAGGTAAAAGCAAAACTGTTTTACTATCAACTCACATTATGCAAGAAGTTGAAGCTATTTGTGATAGAATTTTAATTATAAACAAAGGGATTATCGTTGCCGACGGCACTACTAAAACAATTCAGGCAAAATTGAAAGACAAAGTAAAAAGTTTGGATTTAGAAACATTAAATCCTATTGATACTAAAAAACTTAAACTTATAGCTGGTGTTTTAGCTGTTCGCGATTTAGGGAAAAATCATTATAATATTGAATTTGACTCTAAAACAGATATAAGACAAGATATTTTTAATCTTGCTGTTGAAAATAATAATACTGTGCTTAGTCTTCAATTAAAAGAACATAGCTTAGAACAAGTTTTTGCTGAATTAACAACCAAAGCCAACTAAACTTCTATATAAATTTCAATAATTTCGGAATAAATTTCTGGAACAATATTTACATCTTTTATTGCTGCAGGAATTAAAATAGTTTCTCCTTTTGATAATGTTTCTGTTTTGTTAGAAGGTGTTTTTATTTGGACTTTACCATTTACACAAAAATAAACTACAAAACTATCTAAATTATAGTAATTTTTCTGAATTTCATTCATAATTGGAATGTAATTCAATGTGAAAAATTGGTTTGAAATTATTTTATTTTGGTTATCCGCTTTTTTAGAAAAATTAATTTTCAGTTTTTCAGTTTTTGAATAATCTATCACATCTTTTGCCAAGTCTAAATGCAGTTCTCTGTCTTTTCTATTGTAATCATAAACTCTATAAGTAACATCTGAAGTTTGTTGCACTTCTAAAATTAAATTTCCTTCGCACAAGCTATGCACCCTGCCTGCGGGAATATAATAAACCTCTCCCGCTTTTGTTTCAACAATATTTAGTAAATTTTCAAAATCTTCTTTTTCTATCGCATCAAAAAACTCATTTGAATTTGTATTTTTACAAAAGCCCGAAATTAATTTTGCTCCTTTTTCTGATTCCAAAACATACCAAACTTCTGATTTACCTCTGGCATTATGTCTTTCTGCGGCAAGCTCATCATTAGGGTGTACTTGAATTGACAAATTTTCTTTAGCTTCAATTATTTTTATTAGCAAAGGAAATTCATATCCAAAGTTTTCAAAAACCTCATCTCCAACAATTTCGCCCATGTAAACTTCAATAATTTCTTCTATGGTATTATCTTTTAAAAATCCATTTGCCACAACAGACAAATCGCCTTGTAATGCAGATATTTCCCAAGATTCGCCACAATTATCGGGTGTTTTTTTATCTGATTTTAAATTTTTAATTTTTTCGCCACCCCACACTTTTGGCTTATATATTGGTTTAAATTTTATTGGATATAGCATATTTAAAATATTTTTAGTATTTTTAAAAACTCAAAATTAATATTTTTTTTCTAAAAATGATAATATTATGTTAGTGGTTGGTATTGCAGGCGGAACTGGTTCTGGTAAGACTACTGTAGTTAGAAAACTTATAGACCAACTTCCCGAAAATTGTGTTACATTAATTCCTCAAGATTCATATTATAAAGATAATAGTCATTTGCCATTAGAAGAAAGGCAACAAATAAATTTTGACCATCCCGATGCTATAGAGTGGTCGCTTTTGATTGAGCATATCAAGGAGTTGAAGCAGAAAAAAACAATTTATCAGCCAATTTATTCGTATTTGACTTGCACTCGTAGTGAAGAAACTATAAAAGTTGAGCCTTTAAAAATTATTATTATTGAGGGAATTTTAATTTTGGGAAATAAACAGTTGCGTAGCCTAATGGATTTAAAAGTGTTTGTAAATGCCGATGCAGACGACAGATTATCTCGTGTTATTCAACGCGACATTATAGAGCGAGGACGTTCTGTTGACATGGTTTTGGAAAGATACGAAAAAACTGTAAAACCTTCTCACCTTCAATTTATTGAGCCAACTATGAGATATGCAGATATTATTGTTCCACAAGGTGGTAACAACGATGTTGCAATTGATTTATTAAGTAAATTTATTCTTCAAAATATAAATAAGTAATTATGTTAGAAAAAGTTAAAATCAACGAAGTTTTATTTTTAGATATTGAGACTGTTCCTGCACAGCCTAATTTTGAAAGCTTAGAAGAGAATTATCAAAAACATTGGGAAAAGAAATCGGCTTATTTTAGAAGCGAAAACGAATCAGCTTCAGATGTTTATAATCGTGCTGGAATTTATTCTGAATTTGGAAAAATCATATGTATATCTGTTGGGTTTATTTATGAGAAACAACTTAGAGTAAAATCATTTTATGGTGATGACGAAAAGCAGTTGCTAACAGAATTTGCAAATATGATTTCAAGTTGGGATAGATTTGGGAACAAACAAATATGTGGTCATAATATTAAAGAATTTGACGTTCCTTATATAGCTCGCAGAATGTTGGTAAATGGTTTAAACTTACCTCCTGCTTTTGATTTAGCTGGCAAAAAACCTTGGGAAGTAAATCATATCGACACTCTAGAGTTGTGGAAATTTGGAGATTATAAGAACTTTACATCATTGGCACTTTTGGCTGATTTGTTTAATATTCCTACCTCAAAAGATGATATAGACGGAAACCAAGTTTATGCAGCTTATTACGAAGAAAAAAACTTAGAGAGAATTGTTACCTACTGCGAAAAAGACGTTTTGTGTGTTGCAAATCTCTTGTTACGTTTTATGGGCAAAGCTATTATTGATTTTAAAGATCTTGTTAAATCAGTTAAAAGTTGAAAGTCGAAAGTTGAAAGCGATGCACTGAACGGAGTTGAAGTGTTAAAAGAGCTGACGCGTTTATTGCTTCGCAGGGTTCGCAAGCTCACCTGCTCACTCAGATTTAGCTTTACTTTACGAACTTTAAAAACTTTATGAACTTTTAACTGTATTTCTTAAATAATCAGCATTGCATCTCCATAAGATCCGAATTTATATTTTTCTTTAATTGCCACATCATAAGCTTTCATTAGTTCGTGGTAGCCTGCAAATGCTGCAACAGAAATCATTAGCGTTGATTTTGGCAGATGAAAATTTGTAACCATAGCATCTGGTACTAAAATATCTGCTGGTGGAAAAAGAAATTTGTTTGTCCAACCTTCAAATGGTTTTAAGTATCCGGTAGTTGTAACAGCACTTTCAAGAGTTCTTAGAACAGTTGTTCCTACTGCACAAACTTTATGTTTTTCCTCTTTGGTTTTGTTCACTAGATTAGCCAACTCTTCAGTGATAAAAATTTGCTCTGAGTCCATTTTATGTTTTGTTAAATCTTCAACATCAACTTCTCTAAATGTACCCAATCCTACATGTAGCGTAACATAACCAAACTCAACACCTATTATTTCTAAGCGTTTTAAAAGTTCTCTACTAAAATGCAAGCCTGCTGCTGGTGCTGCAACCGCTCCTTCTTTTTTTGCATAAATAGTTTGGTATCTATCTTTGTCTTCAGCTTCTACCTCTCTTTTTATTATATGAGTTGGCAAAGGTGTTTGTCCTAAATTATAAAGTTTTTCCTTAAAAGTTGGATAGTCGCAATCAATTAAAAATCTTAGAGTTCTTCCTCTAGAAGTTGTGTTGTCAATGATTTCAGCAACTAAATCGTCATTTTCACCAAAATATAATTTATTTCCTATTCTAATTTTACGTGCTGGGTCAACTAAAACGTCCCACAATCTTTGATCTTTATTCAGTTCGCGTAGTAAAAAAACTTCGATTTGAGCACCTGTTTTTTCTTTAGTTCCGTAAAGTCGTGCTGGAAAAACTTTAGTGTCATTAAAAATCATTAAATCTTTATCATTAAAATAATCTTTAATGTCTTTAAAAAGTTTATGTTCTATTTCATTAGTTTTTCTATGTAGTACCATCAATCTTGCTTCGTCTCTATTTTCTGCTGGATACAAAGCAATTAGTTCGTCTGGTAGGTTAAATTCAAATTGTGATAATTTCATATTTTTAATAAGTTATTAAAATTATTTTTTACAACTAATAGTCAATTTATTTTCATCTAAAAAATCTATAAATCCCTCTAAATCAATAGCATCATTTATAGAATAGTCTCCACTTTTAATTCGCCTAAGATAATACAAAAAAGCCCCGTTGTCAAGTCTTTTTCCAAAATCATGTGCTAAAGTTCTAATATAAGTCCCTTTAGAGCAAGTAATAGTAAGGGTTACATCAGGTAAATTAATTTTACTTACATCAAATTTGGTAATATTAATTTCACGTTGTTCGAGTTTGAGTTTTTTTCCTTTTCTAGCAAATTCGTAAGCTCGTTTTCCTCTAATTTGAATTGCAGAATATATTGGTGGTGTTTGCATGCTAGTTCCTAAAAAACTTTTTGCAACTTTAAAAATATCTTCTTCTTTTATATTATCTATTTCAAAATTTTTATCAACCTCTGTTTCCATATCATACGAAGGCGTTGTTGCTCCAAGTCTGAAAGTTGCTTCGTAAACTTTTTCTCCTTCTTGTAACTGTTCGATAAGTTTAGTGTATTTTCCTGTGCAAATAACCAAAACTCCTGTTGCCAAAGGGTCTAAAGTGCCAGCATGTCCAACTTTAATTTTTTGATTTCCTGTAACTTCTCGTAATTTATATCTAATTTTATTAACAACATCGAAAGACGACCATGTTATTGGCTTATCAATAACAATAATTTCTCCATTTTCGAAGTTGGGGCTTGTATTTAGCTTAAAACTTTCTATCACTTATCTTACAAAGAAAATTGTTATAACACCTACTATCAAACAATATATGGCAAACCAATAAAGTTTTCCTTTTTTCACAATATTTATCATTGTTTTACAAGCAATCAATCCTGAAACAAAGGCTGCTAAAAACCCTATAATCAACGAACTAGTAGGTATTCCACTTGAGACAGCAGTGCCTCCAACGATATCTAAAAAGTTTTCGCCTAAAATAGGAATTAATACCATTAAGAATGAAAATTTTGCTATTTCTTCTTTTTTATTTCCATTTATTAGTCCTGTTGCTATTGTCGCTCCTGAACGAGATATACCTGGCACTACAGCTATTGCTTGAGCAATTCCGATAATCAAAGCGTCTAAATAATTTATATCTCTTTGTTTTTTGTTTTTGAAAAAATATGTAAAAAACAATAAAGCCGCAGTAACAACTAACATTGAGCCAATAAAAACAAAGCTATTTCCTGCAAATAGTTTTTCTATATGATCTTTGAACAATAATCCAACTATCAACACTGGAATCATTGAAACGCATATTTTAAAAATATAGCTTGTTTCTTCGTTATATTGAAATTTGAACAAACCTTTGAATAATTTTAAAATATCTTTCCAAAACACTACTAAAGTACTTAGAACCGTTGCACCATGCACCATTATTGAAAAATAGAAATTTTCTTCTCCTTTTATTCCAAATAAGGCTTTACCAATTTCTAAATGAGCACTACTGCTTACTGGCAAAAACTCTGTTAATCCTTGGATTAGTCCGAGAATTAATGCTTCAAACCATTCCATATATTTCTTTTATTTAGATTTGGGTCTCCACAAAATTGCAAAAATTTCAATAATAAAACCAATAAGAATAATTATTGGAGCCAATGAAATTCTTCTAAAATTAAAAATTTCTTTATTAAACACATTTGGGTCTGTGCTTTTTCCACCCGACATCAATATGAATCCTATTATTATAAAGACAAAGCCAATAATAATAAGTATGTAATTTTTCTTACCTAAGGTAAATCCAGAATTTTGTTCTTGATTTTCTGTTCTTTCAATTTTATTCATATTTTTAATAATATAAATTAGATGTTTTTAATTTTAAATATTTATTTATAGAGAAATAAGTCGAAATACTTGTTAACAAAATGCCAATAATAATTAATATTGCATACAATGAAATAATAATCAGTGGATCTATAAGGCTTACTACTTCTCCAATATGTTTATTTACAAAATAAAAGATTGCACTTAAAACAGCTATTGCAATTAGTGAGCTAAACAATCCTTGTAATGCTCCTGAAATAAGGAATGGTTTTCGTATGAAACTACGTTTTGCTCCTACCAATCTCATGGAGTTTATAATAAAGCGTTTAGAAAAAATCATTAATCTTACGGTATTGTTTATCAAAGCCAAGGAAATTACAAATAAAGCTGCAGAAAAAACTAGCAATACAAGACTGATTTTATTAATATTATCATTTATAAGTCCAAGCAGATTATGTTGATATGCCAGCTCTTCAACTATATCGCTCTCTGTTAAAAACAAGTTTTCGATTTTAGCTATACTATCAGGATGAGCATAGTCTGCTGTTAAATATACGTTTAGCGTTGCCGACAAAGGATTATATCCTAAAGTGCTAATAAAATCTTCGCCAAGTTCTTCTTGAAGAGAGCTTGCTGCATCTTCTTTTGTTATGTATTCTGTTGCTTTAATAAAATTTTTAGCGTCTAAAGTTTTTTGATATTGTTTTATATCTGCTTCTCTAACATCATTTTTAATAATTAATGAAAAGCATATATTTTCTTTTACGTAAGTTGACAAAAAACTTGCTCCTAAAATCATCCAACCCACAATTCCGAGTAATAGCAACACCATTGATATACTAACCAAAGATGTTAGATATGCTCCTCTTACTTTACTTTTAATTTTTCCTTCTTTCATTACTTATTGTACAAGTATTTTTGCATTGATGATTTTATTATTTTCTCCTATAATTTTCACTAAATAAAAACCTTTTGCAAAACTACTAAGATTATATTTAACTTCCCAATTATTAACAATTTCTTTAGAAATTAGTTTTCCTGAAACGCTATAAAACTCTATGTTTTCTATTAAGAAATCGTTTGATTCAAATATCACAAAATCATTAGCTGGGTTAGGATATATGGATATTTCGTTTGTTATTTCGTCTTCAATTCCTGCTTGACCATAAAATGTAACTTTTATTGTATCTGTATGAGTACAACCATTTAAAGCATAGGCTGTTAGCCAAAATTCGTGTACACCATTTCCATATTCTGAACCATAAACAGTTAGCATAGGTCCTGTAAATCCTGTATTCCATAAGTATTCAGAGAAGATATGTTCAATACCAATGTTTACATAAGAATCAACATGAGCTGCGACATCATTTCCTAAACTAAAACTAATAGGTTCGCGTAAGTCCACAAAAATTGAAGCAGTAGTTTCGCAACCAAAGCTATCTCCTGTAACAGTTACAGAATAAGTACCTGGTGCATTTACTGTAATGCTTGATGTTGTTGCATTATTACTCCACAAATATGAATAAGCACCGCTTCCTGCATTTATAGTATATGGTCCACACGACACTACATCTTCTGGTATTGTTGCTAAACTATAGTAAGGGTGAAAAGTAACAACAATTGTATCAGAATTTGGGCAATTATTTTCTCCTATTACTTCGAGAATAAAAGTTCCGCCTAGCTCCACTTCTAAATACTGATTATGGCTCAAACCGTTGTTCCAGTTGTAGTGCGAATATGATAAGTCTGTTCCTATAGTTGTTGTTTCTCCTTCACATAAATCAATATCAGGTCCTAAATCTATTTCAGGAGATGGATTAACAATAACTTCTACTGTATCGGTTGATGCAGTTGCACAAGAATTGTAAGCTAAACAATAATAATTTCCTGAGTTTTGCAAACTTACATTTTGAATATTTAAAACAGTATCATTAGCTCCTGAAATTGGCACATCATTTCTGTACCATTGTAGATAATAATTTTCACCTTGAGCAGCCATTATTAGATTTAAAGTTTGATGTTCGCATAAAGTTTGATCTACAGGATCCCATGTGATTGCTGGTGGTGTTCCAATAATAATTTCGGTTTCTTCGGAATCGACAGAAGAACAATCGTTTGTAACTCTGCAAAAATATGTGCCAGTTTGATTTAGTTGAGCATCAGAAATTATTATTGCGCTTTCTGTTTCTGTTGAAATTGCCGAGCCATTTCTATACCACAAATACGATAATGGCTCCTCTCCTATTGCAGCAACGGACATTTCGTGAGAACCGCCAATACAAATTTCTGCTCCAATAGGTTCTTGAGTTATTTCTGGCAATGCTTTTACTAAAACATTAACTATATTTGAATTAACATCGTCGCACATATTTGAAACTATGCAATAATATTCTCCAGATGCTTCGGGCAAAGCTGATTCAACAACAAATTCATTTCCTTCAAAAACTGGTTCTTCTACACCTTCTACATACCATTTTACAGTTAATGGCTCAGAACCCAAAACACTTACATTTAAGCTAAAATCTTCACCTTCACATACTTCTACATCTTGCGAAAACTCAATAATGCTTGGGAGTGTGTTCACTATAACTGCAACTACATCGCTTGTAACAGAACCACATTCGTTAGTTACAATACAATGATAATCTCCGGCTTGTCCAACATTTATTCCTGTAATTGTCATTGATTCAGTTTGATCTCCTACAATATTGTCTCCATATACGTCTAAATTATTTCTTTGCCATTGATAACTCATTGGTTGCGTACCTTCTGTTTTTATTAAAAGAGTATGGTTATCGCCTACACAAAGTTCTGCTCCAATAGGTTGTATTAAAATAACAGGTGCTTTTTTCCCTATAATTTCGGCGGTGTTGCTTGTTACAGTTCCGCAAGAGTTTGATAGCTCAAAATAATAACCTGTGTTTTCGCCTTCTGCTATAGAAATTGTTAAATTATCATCTGTTGCATTTGGTATTAATCCTGTATCAGTATTATACCACTGATAAGTTACTTCTGTAGTGCTATGACTAGAACCATGAAGAACAACAGCATCGGTTGCACACATATTTTGGTTTAATGGTTGTCCTGTTATTGTTGGCAGTGTATTAACTGTAGCATAAACATTACTACTAGTTGTGTCGCCACAAATATTATATACATTTACACAATAAAAATCTGAATGAGGATAGCTTATGTTAGTAAGTTGTAAACAAGAAGATTCTTCTGTGGACAAGTCTGTTCCATTTTTTTTCCACAAATAATGCAAATCTTCGCCTTCTGCTTCCACACAAAACTCAACAGTGCCTCCTTCGCAAACTGTGGTTGTTTGTGGTTGTGTTGCAATAGTTGGTGGACCAAAAACACTAATCTCTAAATTACCAGAAAAAACAGCCCCACAAGCATTTTTAACTCTACAATAGTAAATCCCAGCATCACTAACTACAGCATTTGTTAATTGGTAGTTTTGAACATAGCTAGCAACATCTTCTCCGTGATACCAAGTAAATGAACAATTTGTTCCTGTATATTCAACAGAAAAATTATTATTTGCCCCTAAACAGATTGTATTATTTTGAGTTGTTACATTAGTTATAGTTGGAATTTCAGAATCAACTTTCACATTAACAGTATCAGATGTAACACTACCTTCGCTATTGCTAACTATACAATAATATTCTCCACTATCTCCAGTTACAAAACTAGCAAAACTTAAGATGTTGGAATTTTCTCCTGTAGCACTTCCATTATGATACCATTGGTAAGTTAACGGGTCTGTTCCTGTTGCTGCAATTTTCAATTCTCCACTTTCTCCTTCACATTTGTGAAGACTTTGCGGTTGCGCCTCGATAACTGGTTGAGTAAGAGCGAATTTTACAAAAAAAACGAGAAAAATAAATACTAAATACTTTTTCATAATATATGACTTTATGTTTACAATTAAGCAAGCAAAATACAAAAATAAATTATGTAATAGTTATATTTTATTAAATATTTATAAACAATTTTTTATTTATAAAAAAAGTTGATTTAATAATAAAAGTAAACATTATACAATGACTTTTTCAATCAGTAAATCTATATTTTAATCCTATAGAAAAATTTAACCAATCAATAAGCCATGAGTCATATCCTCCAAGCATTCCAAATTTTTCATAAGCAGTTAGTTCGGGATTAATCATTATTGATGTGGAAATTTTTTCAGAAAAGATTTTGCTTATTTCATACTCAATTAAAAAACCTAAACCTAACCTATTGTTTATGCGATAGTTATACTTAAAATTTCCACCATTGATAATTCCATTTTCAATTCGTGTTTTTTCGCCTTGAAGATGAAAATAATTTAAACCAACATTACAACCTACATACAAATTAGATTTTTCGTTTTCAACCAATGCGTATGAATAAATTAAATTTACTGCAATTCGTCTATTTTGAGGCTCATATGTTTCAATATATTTTGAAATTCCATCTTCTGTTGATGAGTAAATATCATCATATTTAGTGTTGTAAAAATAATGTCTAAACGATAAGCCTATTCTAGTTTTTTTAATAAAATGATAATATTTTAAATCATAAGCACAGTTGTTTTTAAACTGTTTTGCCGTACTACTAGAATATAAAGCCGAAACATCTATTTGTTGTCCTTGAGCAATATTTATTAAAAATAGAGTAAAAATTGCAATTAAACATTGAGTTTTCATTTTTAGAGTTTTAAAGCAAAAGTTTTCCTTGTGTTTCCACAGGATTTTCATAGTTTTCGTCAATTAATAAATTTGTAGATTTTATGGCTTGTGTTGCTAAAAAATCACATCTATTATTTTCCACAGTCTCTGAATGTCCTTTAACCCAAACAACTTCAACATTATGTTTTTTATAAACATCTAAAAAGCGTTTCCACAAATCGGGATTTTTAACTTTTTTAAATTTTCTTCTAACCCAGTCGTCAATCCATTTTTCATTTATAGCTTCGGAAACGTATTTTGAGTCTGTATAAAGTGTAACATTTGTATTTTCTTTTTTCAGCTGTTCTAGGGCAACAATTACTGCCAATAATTCCATTCTATTATTTGTGGTAAGTCGAAAACCTTGAGACATTTCTTTGCGGTATTTTCCTGAAATTAAAACAATACCATATCCTCCTTGTCCTGGATTACCCGAACAAGCTCCATCAGTGTAAATAATAATATTTGGTTTATCCATAAGTTATTTACTCAACATAACTCTTCTGTTGACAACATTGCCATCAAAATTTAGAGAAAACACATATAATCCTTGTGGCAAGTCAGATATGTTTACAGGAATTTCTTCTGTATTTACAACTGAATTTATTGTTTTCACCACTCTACCTGTAATATCAACCACTTGTATATTTAAGTCGGTTCCAAAATTTACTTCTCCAGTAGATATGTAAACTATTTCTGTAGCTGGATTTGGATAAATATCTATATTGTTTTTAATTTCGAACTCGTTAACATCAACTACACAAGTAACTGGACGAATAGCCGATGATGTTCTATATCCCAATTTAGCTGTTGCTGTTGCCCATTCTGAATTTGATTCTACATACAAGGTATTTAGAGCAGAAGTACCTCCTCTGTTATGTGCGATGCTTACAGAAAATCTATCATCGCTTATACCGTCACCATCTATATCTACATAATTTATTTTATATCCTACGAAAAATGGTCCATCAACTTCTATTGTTTGCCCAAACTCAATTACATAATTAAAATTTTCAGGTATATCTCTAATAAAATAATCTTTTTTTGCTAAAACTTCTTCGGGATATACTGTGTTTCCATTCCAAATATAAAATGTTACCTTTGAGTTATATTGCCCTGCTTGCGATTTTACAACAGGAACTATTAAAGCATCTATTCTTTCAAAAGAATGTTGTTCAAATTTATCGGCATAGGTTCTAATTTTTTGTCCATTATGTCCTCCAACTTCTCCCCATGTTCCAGAAACAGTAGGGCTATAAATATTTTCATAGGTTTCTATATTTGAAATTGTATCACAATATTCATTAACAGGTCCTGAAAAAACCAAAATATAATCGTCTCTATATTCGTAATGTGAGCCGCAACTATTATTTACAGACAACGACACATCAAAAAACCCTGCAACATTATATTCAATTCCTCTAATAATATTTGAAGTTGCTGCATAAGTTGGGTAACCTCCTTGAAAATACCAATTCCAAGTTGTAGGATTATTTAGTGATTGGTCTTCGAAATATACTTTAACGCCAGATCTTATTAATCGACTAGATGCTTTAAACTTAGCTTCGGGTATTGCTACACATGGGTCTGTTTCAGCGACAACGATATAGTCTTCTTTTCGTATAGTATCTATTCCCATATTACTTTCTACAATTAGTTCTACATCATAGGTCCCTGGCTCAAGGTATAAAATTGCATTTGGATTTTGGAGTGTTGAAGATGTTTGTGCTGCTCCTTCGAAAAACCATTTCCATATATAAGGATTTCCCTGACTTCTATCAGCAAAATTAATAAAATCTCCTGGTGCTATATATACTCTATCTGCCATAAAGTCTGCAATTGGAGGAATTGTTGCAGCCGGAATAACATTTATATATTTTTCTTTAATCTCAGAATCTTGGTCTCCATCTGCATCTTCGACTCTTAAACTAACTTTATATTTTCCTACAGTTGTATAACCTACTGGTGTGGGTTCTGCAAAAGTAGAACTTGGCGGAATACCACCCTCAAAAACCCATGCGTAAGATTCGAATGGACCGTTTTGAGATAAATCTGTAAACTGTACAACACCACCTGCAGGAATTGTCGTGTAATCTGCTACAAAGTCTGCAATTGGAGTTTCTGTATTTGGTAACACTTCAATACATGCTTCAACAATCTCAGTATTTACTTGAGTGCTATTTTGAACTTCCAACATAACATCATAAGTTCCAGGAAAATGATAACAAATTCCTACTGGATGCTGTGCACTAGAAGTGGCTGTCTGTGCTCCAGGAAAACTCCATAGCCAAGCTGTTGGTCCTCCTGTACTCATATCTGTAAAATTAATACATTCGCCAGCTGTAATTGTGTAAACCGAAGCCACAAAACCAGCGTCTAAATTGCCTTTTGAATCTTTTGACTTTTGTGCAAATGTTGTAAATCCTATTAAAACAAAAATAAGACTTAGGATTGTAATTTTTTGAGTAAACATTTTTATCATAATGTTGACAATTTTTAGTTTATGCTAATTTACAAAGATACAATTATAAATAAAATAAACGTGAAAATTTTAAATTAATTTTACACTTTGTGAAAAACATTAGCATAAGATAGTGTTCATAAATATTTAAGTTTAATGCTGAAAATGTTGTGTTGCCCTACTGACAAAACAACAACTAAATGTTTCTACTAAATCAAGGTGTTTTAGAAGTGTCCAAATGCAAGGCATCTGAGATTGAAGACGAAGGAGCGTACCCAAAAGTACGTGACTGAGTCTGAATATCGAAAGTAACGTAGCAGTTGGACATTTATAAAACGCCGACTAAATTATTTATTTTTCAATAACTCTTGAATTGGCGGAATTCCATTAGGCGTTTCTTCTTCAATAGCTTTTAAAACTGCTCCACCGCCAGTAAACATATAATATTTTGGATTGTCCAAAGCACTTAAATAAATTCCTGGTAAAAGTTGTTTTAATTCCTGTAAAGTATCTCCACCACCATAAAGTTTTAAAGCATCTTTGTTTTGGTCTATCAAGCTATCCATAGCTATTGTGCCATCGTTGAAGTGAGGTGTAAATCCCATAACAGCATTAACAAAAATTGTTTTTGCTTGCATAAAAGTATCTTGTACTTCTTTTTCTTTAAATGATTCTGGTGCAGCATCTAAAACATATCCTAATTCTGTTTTTGGTTTTAACGAGCGAACATCTATAGTTTTGTATTTTCCTTCAAATTTGCCGTCCATAGTTTCGCTTTCGATAATGTATGGAAGCTCTACTATTTTGTTAGGATATTGTTTTGAAAATTCGTAAAATTCTTTTGCTAATTTAACATCATCTTCGCCAACGCCTTTGATTGAAATATCATATTTTGCACATAAATAAGCATTATACAAAACTCCACCAATTACTAATTTATCAGCTCTTTTGATTAAAGCTGAAAGAGAATTTATTTTTGTATCGAATTTACTACCTGCAACAACTGCTAACAAAGGTTTTTCTGCTTCAAATAATCTTTCTAAGTTTTTAATTTCTTTTTGCATTAAAAAGCCTGTGTAAGATGGCAAATATTTATTTACTCCAACTGTAGAAGCATGGGCTTGCCAAGAGCCAAAAGCATCGTTTACATAAACATCAGCTAATCCTGCTAATTGATATGCGAATTTATCTTGTTCTTCGCCTTTTGATTCTTCGCCTAAAAACCAACGTGTATTTGGCAAATAAATCATATCAATTTCATTATTTTTTAGTTTTTTTAGAAGATGATTTACGCTTGTATCAACACTTAAATAACCTTGTGTTTCAGATGCGGTAAACTCAGGAACTTCTATTCTTAACTGCAATTTTTCTTTTAAATAATTTACTATTGGTTGCACTGAGGTTTTTTCGCTTATAATTATACTTTTTGTTACTTTATCTTTAGGACGACCAACATGAGTCATTAAAATTGGTTTACCACCATTTGCTAAAATATAACTTATTGTACCAAAAGTTGAATCAATTCGGTATGGGTCGTGTATTAAACCAGATTTCACAACGTTGTGGTCAACACGAACTAAAACTATTTTGCCTCTTAAATCAGCATTTTGTAAAAGTGGAAGATTATTTTTCATGACATTAAATTTTTATTTTCTACAAAAATATAAAAATATATTTGGATAAAAAATGCTTTATGTTATTTATTTATGTGAAGGGAAGAAAAGATGATGTCTGATAATTATAGAATTTCGCGATCATACGCAAATAATACTTAATCACTCCTGTTCCTCCAACAATTTATAATAATATTCACGAACAGTTTCATCTTTAAAAATTATATTTCGATTTTTGCGATTTTTATTTGATTTTATAATCTTAGCAAGTTTAGTCTCATCTATGAACTGATCAGCTAAATGATAGTTAAAGAACTCAGAGCCATGAGAAAAAGACCATGCATTTTTTTTATGAAAACAAACAACATTATCGCAATATAACTTTTTACGATACTTATCTATTTTTTTAATATTAAACTCTTCTGGTGTAGGTTCTGTGTGATAAAAATAAACCTGAGAATTATAAATCCAACCATGACTGTCCTTTCCAAGAGTATATACTCCATTAAATTTATAGCCTGTGTATTGAATTTCGTTAAAAAATGATCGAGAGTCAAGATTTCCATCTATTACATCATTATAAAGCAACTCATAAGCTTGTGGTCTATGTGTGTTGTGAGTAAGAATCAAACCAATTGCATTAAAATTTCCTATTATTTCCTCTGAGATAATGTCGTTATTTTTAATAAAACTAAGTACTCTTTCATAATTGAGCGAATCTATAATATTAATAGAATCAATAGTGAATTCGTTATAAGTCTTTCCATTATATTTTTCACGACATTGCCGTCTATAGTCTTGATCGTTCTCTACCAAAAACGACATAAATTTTATAGTGCTTGAATCAACAATGCATACACTTGTGTCAATTACATTTTTTAATTCTTGCCAAAAGTCAAGGGCTAAAAAGCTACTATCATTATAAAATTCTTCTTTTTTATCACCTTTTCTAACTAACAAATTAACATATCTAAAAATATTGTACTTATTAGGCGAACTTTTTAGTTCACATTGTATGGCGTTTTTTAAATCATATCTGAAAGGAATTACAGAGCCACTAAATGCCTTCTCATAGATTTTAGCAGCTTTGGCAAACTTTTCCTTAACAATAGCATCTTCTGCTTTATATATTGTAGAATAATATTTTTGCACTTTAGGATTAAGTTTCCCATTTATTATTAAGCTATCTACTTTATCCCAAGTGTTTTGCCCTAATACAAATTTATTTTGTAAACAGAAACAAAAAATCAAAATAATAAAAACAATAGATTTATTCATAAAATATTGCTTAAATTCTGTTTTTTTGAACTTTTCGCGATTTAAACTTTTTAAATTCATAATATGTAATTTTTTAAATTAATAATTCAACTGTGAACAATCTTTATTACAACTCACTTTGCTCTTTTGCCCACTTTTTAGCATTATTCTCAAGAGTTTTTTTAGCCTCTTCTGATGAATAATAAAGTTTTAAATTGTTAACTTTATGATCATAAAATATTCCATTAGTAATTAAATTGTATAAAAGAGCTTCGTTCAAATAAAAGGTATCTCCCACATAAAAGAAAAAGCCACTGTCCTTATTTCTCATTTGCCAAATTCTCTTTTTATGAAAATCTGATATATTCTCAAGATAAATTTTTTGTCGATATTTATTTATTTATAAATTCTGTTTAAAATTGGGTTTTATATACATATAACAATCATCGTTAACATTAAATCCAAATGACCTACCGCCGAATAAATATTTATTTTCAAATTTATAATTGGAATCATCTAAGCTTGAGAAAACATCTCTTGCATTTAATTTACCATCAAAAACCGATTTTATCAAAAGTTCATATATCTCTTTTCGTTGCCTATTATGCATAAGTATTACATCAATAATTCCCCACCCTCTATAACCAAAAATCTCCTCAGACATATCAATATTTTCAAACATTCTGTAGATTTTATAGTAATTTATGGAGTCGATTTTAGCTATAGAGTCTCTCGTAAACTCATTATATGTGTTGCCATTATACTTTTTTCGGCACTGGCTACGATAATCCTGATCATTAAAAAGAATCCTTTCTAATTCGTTTACAACAGCAGTATCATTTAAACAAGACAAAGTATCTATCATAGCTTTTATATCAGACCATGTTTCAAGTTTTTGCAATTCTTCATTTTTGAGAACTCCAGTTTTTTTACCTGTTTTTCTAATCGAAAAGAAAATATATTTTTTTATGCATTCCTCATTTTTGCGACTATTCATTTCGCATTTTCTTGCATTTCCAAGATCTTGCAAAAAAGGAATATCAATATAAGTAAACACTATTGTCCGATAAAAAATAAAAAACAATTTGCATAAGACTTATGTTATTGATAATCAGTGTTTTATTTTACTTGTTTTTAAAATTTTAAAAAGTAAGCCCCCTTAAAAAAGAGTTAATT
>Ga0116161_1002019_pt1 | contig 20130 bp, 19 predicted proteins | sample AD_JPNAS3_MetaG_FD_89877 | JGI IMG/M metagenome (GOLD analysis project Ga0116161, IMG submission 89877) | Active sludge microbial communities of municipal wastewater-treating anaerobic digesters from Japan - AD_JPNAS3_MetaG | ecosystem: Engineered > Bioreactor > Anaerobic > Digestate | place... | reverse complement strand
TGGAAGCCGACACGGTTGCCCATTGTGGTGATTCTCTTTTAGGAATGTTTGCCTATACTGTTGATTTTACCGATATTGCCACAGGATGGACGGAACAAAGGGCCGTCTGGGGCAAAGGAGAAAAAGGCGTTCTGGAACAAATCAAAGATGTCGAAAAAATGCTCCCGTTTCCCCTCTTGGGCTTTGATTCCGACAATGGCAGTGAGTTCCTCAATTACCATCTCCTACGTCATTTTCAGGACCGTAAACATCCCATAAATTTTACCCGCAGCAGAGCTTATCATAAAAACGACAACGCCCACATTGAACAAAAAAACTGGACGCATGTCCGGCAGTGGCTTGGCTATCAAAGATTAGATAATCCCAAAGTGGTCCCGCTCATGAACAATCTCTACCGCAACGAATGGCGTCTCTTCCACAACTTCTTTCTCCCCTCGGTCAAACTCATTGAAAAAGAACGCATCGGATCGAAAACCATTAAAAAGCACGACTCCCCCAAAACACCTTATCAACGAATGATAAACTCGGAATATATTCCTCAAACCACAAAAGACGCTCTCACAAAACAACTTGAAAACCTGAACCCTTTTGAACTAAACAATATCATGCAAATGAAACTCAAAAAGATTACCAGACTTCGGTAACATCTTTTGTGAGGCAACGTTTACTATCCACGCTCTTCTTTCGGTAACATTTATTAATGAGGCAATAGGGTTACAGAAAAATTATTTTCTCAAAAAAAGATGGTGATTTTTTTTGTTTATGCGTATATGGGAAAATTATAATACAATACATAACAGCTTGTTATTCACGGTCTCGTGATAGTATACATATTTGTCATGCCGGACTTGATCCGGCATCCAGAAAAATAAAACTGGTTCCCGGAACTCGCGCCTTTCAGTGTATTCGCCGGGACGACGACTGAAGGTTAAATATTTTCAGTCGTAAATATTATTATGAGAGCGTTAAAACAAAAAATGCAGAAGGCCGATAGCAGGGAGAAAGTTATGGGAGGAGTGTTCCAGCTTGCGGGATTGGTGGATTCATCCAATCCGGAAGTGACGCTCAATGAAGTGATTCATCTTGCGGTTTCAATGAAGCCGGGATTGAGCGAAAACTTGTTTGTCCAGAGCTTCAGGGACATCCAGAAACTCTACGCCGGAGACTATCCCGGTTATCAGGCATGCAATACATATTATCATGATTTTCGCCATACGATGATGGTTCTGCTGGCAATGGCCCGACTCATGCACGGCGCGACGCTTCAGGGGGTCCGTTTTTCAGAACTGGAGATCAACCTGGGGTTGATCAGCGCACTGATGCACGATACCGGCTATATTCAGTCCGTTGATGATCTCAGGGGCACGGGGGCCAAGTACACGCTCATCCACACTCAAAGAAGCGTTCAGTTCATCGAAAACTACTTTGCCGCTAATCCGTATTTTGACGGGCACTTGAAAAAATTTCGCGATATTGTCAGTTGCACGGAATTTAACACAATGATTGACGATCAGGAATTCGAATCGGAAAATATTGCAATACTGGGCAAAATGATGGGTACCGCGGATTTGCTGGGCCAGATGGCCGACCGACTGTATCTGGAGAAACTGCTTTTGCTTTACGATGAATTTACGGAAGGTGGCGTGCCGGGCTTTGACAGCGAGATTGATCTGTTCCGTAAAACGGTCAGCTTTTATAAAAAGACGAAATCCCGTTTTGAAAACGAATACGGCAATGTCAACCGGTACATGATCGATCATTTCAAGGAACGCTGGAATATCGACGAAAATGTTTATGAAGGTTATATTGAAAAGAACATCAATTATCTGAAGTTTATACTGAAAAGTTCACAGAAGAATATCACAGACATTCTGCGACGCAACGCGGTTTCCCTGCAGTAAGTGTACGCTTCGACAGGCTCAACGACCATAGAGGCAAGGGAAAAGGTGAAAGGCCAAAGGACAAAGGCACGAGGGGATAACAGACTTGCCGGCAGGGATATAACCACCTCCGTCACATCGTGACACCTCCGCCAGCGGAGGACAGATTAAATGTCCCCCTTTGGAGGGGGCTCAGGGGGAGGTGGCGTTCCTTTTGAAGTAAAACCATTTCGCAGCTTAACCGTTATCCATTGTCTTTCACTCACTATAAATAATTAGTTGCAATAGACCTGTTAATGGTCTATATAATAGTCAACACAGGAGGTTTAAGATGCGACCCTCAGAAGACATAAAACCAATCAGCTACTTTAAAGCCCATGCTTCGGAAGTCATCACGGATGTATCGGACAATCACAGGACTCTGATCATAACACAGAATGGTGAGGCCAAGGTTGTCGTTCAGGATATACGAACTTTTGAACAATCACAGGAAAGCCTGGCTTTATTGAAAATACTTGCCCTTAGCACAAATCATCTCCAGGAAGGACACGTAAAGCCTTTGAAGAGAGCTTTTGCAGATTTGCAAAAACGCATCCAGGAAATAAAATGAAATATTCGGTTTATCTTATTTCAACTGCCGAAGAAGATATCTTTGAAATTTTTGACTATATTTCCCGCAATGATTCACTCCAAAAAGCTGAAGCTGTTTTCAATAAATTAAAAGAGACGTGTGAGAGCCTTGCAACGATGGCAAGGCGCGGCCATGTCCCTCCCGAATTGGATAGAATAAGCGTGCGTGATTATCTGGAGATTCATTACAAACCATATCGGATTATATACCAGATATTTGGAAATAAAGTTTTTATCCATTGTGTTTTGGATGGACGCAGGGATATGGAAGATTTGCTTCAACGAAGGTTGATTCGTATTTTATGAGAACAACCGATAAACTCGAGGGTTATTTTTCCAGACTAAAGGAAATTTACAGAAAGCATCGCGGGATGTCGAAGAAGCATAGGAGTAACTACTTTGCTTGGTATATAAACCTTAAAAACGGTCACTAAATACCAACACCTTACCTATGTTTATACCCGGAATGACAAATTTTCTAATTACGACACAGTCTGAGGGGCACAAGGGGATGACGGACTTGCCGGCAGGGATATAACCACCTCCGTCACATCGTGACACCTCCACCAGCGGAGGACAGCGCTTCGACAGGCTCAGCGACCGCGCTTCGGGAGGAAAACATGAAAGACATAACAAAACTCCGCATCATCCTTCTCACGGCCATTGCCGCGTTCGTCATTCTTTGCTGTGTGGGATATTACTATGTGGCACGCTGAAAGGGAAATCTTTACCCTTGCTCAGTAGAGATTTGAGGAAATGCAATCTGTCTAAAACCTTCCTATCACAAAGCCATCACTAATAATTGACTTTTGTTTTCAATATGCTATGTCTGAAAATCTGAAGGTTATTTAAGGCTGATTTCACGGGGAGGTTCATGTGAATATTACGGTTAAAAAGGGGAATCTTGCGGACACGAAAACGCAGTCGATTATACTGGGTGTCTGTGAAAGCGAGAAAGATTTTTCAAAACTGGTTGCGGGCATTGATCAGAAAACAGGCGGACTGATTCGCGATGTTGTGAAGAAAGGGGATTTTGAGGGCAAACCTTCCCATGTGTGTTTGATCTATACGCGGGGGACGATTCCGGCTGAAAGAATCGCCCTTGTGGGACTCGGCAAGAAAAATGAACTGGACCTGGAAAAAGTCCGGGGTGCTTTTGCAAAGGTGATGCAGCATCTGCGGGGCTTGAATATCCGGGATGCAGCCACGACCATGGATTGGAGCCTGCTGCCGGATCAGAAAGAACAATTCGCCACGGCATTGGTGGAGGGCGTAAAACTCGGTCTCTATCAATTTACACCATATAAAACGGTCAATCGCGAAGATCTTAAAGAGATGCGCAATCTCGAGATCGTTGTCACGTCTGAAGACTATCCGGTGATTCTCGAAGAGGTCAGGAAATCCAATATAATCACGGAAGCGGTCTGTTTCGCCCGTGACTTGGTTTCGGCGCCATCCAATGACATGACTCCAACAATCATGGCCGACCATGCGCGAAAAATCGCAAAAAGAAAAAATGTATCCTGTCATGTGCTGGAAAAAGGAAAGATGAAAGCGCTGGGCATGAATGCGCTGCTGGGAGTTGCCGCCGGTACTCACCAGCCGCCGAAGCTCATCATTCTTGAATATAACGGGGGGAAAAAGGGCGAAGCTCCAATAGCCTTTGTGGGTAAAGGCCTGACCTTTGACAGCGGTGGGATTTCCATAAAACCAGCCGAAAAAATGGATGAAATGAAAACGGATATGTCCGGCGGAGCGGCGGTAATGGCCGTTGTCATGGCGGCGGCAGATCTGAAGCTGCCGTTAAATATCGTCGGCCTTGTTCCGGCTACGGAAAACATGTCCGGGGGCGGAGCTTTGAAGCCGGGAGATATTTTAAAATCCTATTCCGGTAAAACCATTGAAGTGCTCAACACAGATGCCGAAGGAAGACTGATTCTTGCCGACGCCTTGTCCTATGCTTCACGGTATAAGCCGGCGGCAATTATTGACATTGCAACTCTTACAGGGGCCTGCATCATTGCACTGGGGGAAGATGTGATCGGTATGCTGGGAAAAGACGAGCAGATCAAAAAGGAAATCGTTGCGGCGGCCCGGACGACGGGCGAACGGGTCTGGGAACTTCCGTTGTGGGACAGCTATTCTGAAATGATTAAAAGCGATATTGCCGATTACAAGAACACCGGCGGGAGAGTGGCGAGCACGATTACGGCAGCGGCATTTCTCAGTAAGTTTGTCGGTGATTATCCCTGGGTGCATCTGGATATTGCGGGGCCGGCCTGGACAACAAAAGACAAGCCATACATTCCAAAGGGCGCGTCAGGCGTCGCGGTCCGTCTGCTTGTAGAATATCTGCGAAACCGCGTAAAAAAATAATATGCAGCCATTGCTCTCCATTGAAAATCTGAAAACGGTATTTTCAACTGCCAGGGGTGAAATCCGGGCGGTGGACGGAGTTTCCGTATCGCTTGCCTCAGGTGAAACGCTGGGTGTTGTGGGAGAATCCGGATGCGGAAAAACCATGCTGGCACTTTCGATCATGAGGCTCCTTCCGCCCAACGGGAGGGTTGCAGAAGGAAGTGTCCTGTTTGACGGCATTGATTTATTATCTTTGACGGAAGCAGATATGCGAAAAAAACGGGGCAGTGATATTGCCATGATTTTTCAGGAGCCGATGACGTCGCTCAATCCCGTTTTGCGTATAGGCGATCAGATTGCCGAGGCCATTCGCCTTCACCAGAATGTTCCGGCAAAGGAAGCGCTGGCGCGCAGCGCGGAGCTTTTGGACGAAGTCGGTATTCCTCAGCCCCAAAGAAGAGTCCGGGACTATCCCCATCAGATGAGCGGGGGGATGCGGCAGCGCGTTATGATCGCAATGGCCATGTCGTGCCATCCCCGGCTGCTGCTGGCCGATGAGCCGACCACGGCACTGGATGTGACGATACAGGCACAAATATTGAGCCTGATTTCCAGTCTGAAAGAAAAAAACAATATGGCAGTTATCCTGATCACGCACGATCTGGGGGTGGTTGCCGAGGCTGCGCAAAAGGTCGCGGTGATGTACGCGGGTAAAATTGTGGAGACGTCGGATATGGAAAAATTATTTGCCAATCCGCTGCACCCATACACACGTGGACTGATTGAGTCCCGTCCCTCAGGCTGCTCCGCCGCTGGCGGTGATGAACGTTTAAAAACGATTCCCGGGACGGTTCCCAGTTTATATGAACTGCCCTCCGGCTGCCGTTTTTCCGAGCGGTGCGATCTTGCCGAAAACATATGTCGTCAGGCTCAGCCGGAACTGGTGGAGATTGAAGAAGGGCATTTTGCAGCCTGCTTTGTTGCGGAAAGGGCGGCAAAAAATTAACATGGCATCCGTTTTAATTGATATCCAGAAACTGGAAAAAAAGTATGTTCTTGGCGGCGGTTTTCTGCAAAACCGCCCCAGGATTGTACGTGCCGTGGATGGTATTGATCTGCAGATTTTCGAAGGGGAGACGCTGGGCCTGGTTGGCGAGTCCGGGTGCGGCAAATCAACCCTGGCAAAGCTGCTGATGAGACTGGAGGAACCGGATGGGGGCAGCGTGATTTTCAAGGACCAGGATATTCTCAGTCTTTCACCGGATGACTTAAAAGCCTACCGCAGCCGTGTCCAGATGATTTTTCAGGACCCTTATTCGTCGCTGAATCCCCGACAATCCGCGATCAGCATCATTGAGGAGCCTCTGACCATTCACGGCATGGGCGACCGCAGACAAAACCGCGAGGTGTCGCTGAAACTGATGAACAAAGTCGGTTTGAGCAGCGAGCAGGCCGGACGATACCCGCATGAATTCAGCGGCGGTCAGAGACAGCGCATCGGCATCGCGCGGGCGCTGGCCCTTCAACCCTCGCTGATTATTGCCGACGAACCGGTTTCCGCGCTTGATGCTTCAATCCAGGCACAGATTCTGAACCTGCTTAAAGATTTGAAGAAGGATTTTGGATTGACGTACCTGTTTATTTCCCACGACCTCAATGTCATCCGTCATGTATCTGACCGGATTGCCGTGATGTACCTGGGGCACATTGTCGAGCTGGCCGGAAAAAACGATCTGTATCGCGAGCCGCTTCATCCTTATACGCGCATGTTGCTGGCAGCTATGCCGTCGTGTGATTTGCCGGGTAAGAAACGAGACGCGATAGTTCGCGGTGAGGCCCGGGAATCAGACGATGAGGGCTGTAATTTTAAAGACCGTTGTGTTTATAAAACGAGTCTATGCCAAACGACAAAGCCTCTACTTAAACCATACCGGGAAGGAGGCTGGTGCGCGTGTCATCACGCGGGGACCATTTAAATACAATGATTGTGGAAGAAAAAGTATCCTGGAAAAATGGTTTGTTTCTTGCCGAAGGTTTATGGCGGAAAGGAAAAGGGGGGGCCGGCGCTGTGATCTGTCATCCGCATCCGCTTATGGGCGGGTCCATGTACAACAATGTCGTGGAAACCATCCGTGATGTGTATACAGATTGCGGTTGTGCAACCCTGCGTTTTAATTTTCGGGGCGTCGGAGCAAGCACAGGAAATTATGACGAAGGCAAAGGAGAACAGCAGGACATCCTATCGGCCTGTGAATATGTTAAGAGTCGGGGTGTGAAAAAAATTATTCTTGCAGGATATTCTTTCGGGGCGTGGGTAGCTTCCCGTTTACTGAAAGACAGACCATCAATGATCCATTCCGCAATATTTGTTTCGCCTCCGCAGAAATATTTCGATTTTGATTGGAGCGGCCTCGAAGATACAGTGGGATTCATGGTTTGCGGCGATTCCGACCCGTTTTGCGACGCCGATGATTTAAAGAAAAATGCTAAATATATTCACGCACAAATGAAAGTCCTCCCATCAACGGATCATTTTTATGCCGGTCGTGAAGCTTTGCTGGCAAAATATTTAAGTGAATATATTCATGAAAAAAAGCTTGATTTTAATGAAAATGGTGTTAAAGTCTGATCCAGATTGCGATTGTTGAAATTGATCGCACAAGAGAAGGCAGTTTTAGTTAGGTAATTTGTAGTGTTTAAAGCGTTTTACACAAATGATAATTAACCGCGAAGAATTCTTTATTTAAAAGGAATTCACGCGGTTTTTTTGGTTTCTGAAGGCTTTCAGCCGGCGGGAACAAAATTTTGAAAGGGGGACTTTTAGCATTGGCAGAAGGAAAGGTAAAGTGGTTTAACGAGAAGAAGGGGTTTGGCTTTATTGAAAGCGATGAGGGGGGAGATGTATTCGTACATTATAGTGCGATTGCCGGAACGGGATTTAAAACTCTTTATGAGGGTCAGAGAATTCGTTTCGATGTTGAACAGGGCAACAAAGGGCCCAGCGCAGCGAATGTTCAGCCACTATAATCATACCTGATTATTAACTTCGAGAAAATGCCCCGTCTCCCGGGGCATTTTTTTTAGTAAGAATTCAATCATACGTTTCGAAAAAACACGGGAATCGCTATGTATGACAATGTATATCAATCCACCGGAAAGATAATCTCGTGAAGAAGAATCTGATTGTCATTCTGGGACCGACCGCGTCAGGTAAAACCTCGATGGCGGTTCGTCTTGCTGCTTATTTTCACGGAGAAATTATCTCGGCGGATTCGCGCCAGGTTTATCGGGGGATGGACATCGGCACGGGAAAGGATTTATCAGAATATGACACGGTAAACGGGACTGTTCCAGCACACCTGATCGACATTATCGAACCCGAGCAGGAATTCAATGTCTTTGAATTTCAGAAACGGTTTTATGAAATATTCACTGCGCTGCACAATAAGCAGGTTCTGCCGGTTCTGGTCGGCGGTACAGGGCTTTACCTGGAGTCCGTACTGACTGACTATGACCTGCCAGTGGCTTTGCCCGATCAGCGCCTCAGAGATGAAATGGCCGGTAAGACACAGGCAGAACTACAGGAAATCCTTCTTTCACTGAAACCTTTCTTGCACAACAAGACCGATCTTGAAGACCGCGAAAGGCTGATCAGAAAAATTGAAATTGAAAAAGCCCGGCAAAAAACGTCTGGCGAATTGCTTGAGAAGCCTTTTATAAATGCCTCTATATTTGGCATTTACTGGGAAAGAGACGTCCTGAGACAGAGGATCGCCCAGCGGCTTGCCAAAAGAATTGATGAGGGAATGATAGATGAGGTGTCCCGGTTGCGCTCGCAGGGGTTGTCGTGGGAGAGGTTGGATAGCTTTGGCCTGGAGTACCGCTACGTCGCCACGTATTTACAGAACAAAATGACACTTGCGGAGATGACTTCCAAACTTCAGATTTCCATCGGCCAGTTCGCGAAGAGGCAGATGACGTGGTTTCGGCGGATGGAAAAAAAAGGTGTGAAGATTGAATGGGTATCCGGAGACGATTATGCTGATCTTCATCGCCGAGTCTTAAAAGTCCTGCCATGAAAAAAGATTCACTCCTCCATGATTACTTCACAAAATATGCGGCGGGGCCTCCCTGGAACCTGCAAGCCGGGTCTCTCGAGGGCATTGATCAGGTTGTTGTGATTCCGGCCTACGCGGAGAAAGACCACCTTTTTACTACCCTGGCATCACTTGCCGCCAATTCTGATGAGTTGCTGAAAAAAACCCTGGTTCTCTGCGTGGTCAACAACAAGGCACATGCACCGGCCTTCGATAAAGGCAATAACAGGCAAACCATTGATATTCTCAGCGCATTGATCAGCAGAAGGCCCTTTGGAGAAGTCCGGGAGACGGAGGATCTGATGTCTGCAATCCGGATAATATCAGAAAATCCGGTCAGGATAGGGTGCATCGACGCGTCCTCTCCCGGACTGGAGATTATCGACCGTACAGGTGGCGTCGGGATGGCGCGCAAAATAGGCATGGATGCGGCACTGCGTGTATTGGAAAATTCCGTCAACGAGCCGCGGTTGATGATTAGCCTGGACGCCGATACCATTGTCAGACCGGACTATCTGACCTCTGTGCGAACGGCGATGTCATCAAGAAAAGCGCAGACCGGTATTGTTTCCTATGAGCACTGGATGCCCGCGGATGAGACCGGAAAGAGGGCGATTTGCCTCTATGAAATATTCCTGCGCTACTGGGTCCTGGGATTGAAATATGCCCGGTCACCCTTTGCCTTTCATTCGATCGGTTCGACGATTGTTACGGGGGCCGACGCTTACCTTGCCGTGCGGGGAATGAACCGCCGCGAAGCAGGAGAAGATTTTTATTTTCTGAACAAGCTGGCCAAAATCGGTCCGATCCGCCGGATTCAAGAAACGGTTGTCTATCCTTCCGCGCGCGTATCCACCAGGGTTCCCTTCGGCACGGGCGCTGCGGTAGGAAAAATATCGGGTGATGAGAGTTTTGGCCATGATCTGTACGATCCACGGGTGTTCTTTATCCTGAAAAAATGGATCGATCTGATGCAGCAGTCTTTCTGCCTGTCAGAAAAACAGATTCTGGACATGGCGCGCGATATTGATCCGGGCCTGGAATCATTTTTAACGCTCCGCGGATTCCTGTCGGTGTGGCCGAAGATCCGCCGCAATGTAAAGGATCAGAAGGCCTGCGAAAGGCAGTTTCATGGATGGTTTGACGGTTTTGAAACCCTGAAACTCGTCAATTATCTGACCAGAGAATTTTATCCCAGAGTCAGTATGCTCTCAGCGTTAAGAGATATTCTGGAGATGTCGGACATGAAATATCCCGGTTCTTTTTCCGCGGGAGATATTCCGAAAATGGAAGATGCTGTAAGCATCCTGAAATTTCTTCGCAATCAGACATAATTCCGAAAGCGACGGCGCGGGATAATCCGCTTGACTTGCCGGGATGCTTTCGCATATAGCTCAATCCATATTTTACGATTGCCAATAATTTGCGGGAGAATATTTATGGACAAATTATTAAAGATAAATTTTCTGGTGATATTGTTTGCCGTTGTGCTGGGTGTGACAACGGGCTGCGGCAAGAAAGAAGAAGCAGAAAAGGTGGCTCCCCGGCAGCCGGCTCAAACGAAGGAGCAAGCGAAGGCGCCCGATGCCGAAAATCAACAAGCCATTGCGCCTTATCTCGTTGCTCCAAATGCCACAGTTCCCAAAGATGCCGTTGTGGTTGTTGACGGGGTTGTCCTGAAGAAAGATGACCTGGATAAGATGGTCAAAGAAAAATTAAATCTTCTGAAAGAAAAAATTCCTGCCGGCAAGAAAAAAGAAATTCAGGAAAGTTTAAAAAAGCAGCTGATGGACGAGTTTGTCCTGCGCACGGTGTTGATCAACGAAGTGAACAGCAGGAAGATCGTGGTTTCGGACAAGGAAATTCAGACGGCCATCAATGCTTTCAAGGCAAACCTGCCGCCCGATAAAACTGTTGAGGATTTCTTCAGGGAAAACAAGATTTCAAAAGAAGACATCGCACTGGGCATAAAGATAAAAAAGCTGGTTGACATGGAAGCCGGAGACAAGGCAAAACCCACGGATAAAGAAATCCGCAAATTTTACACGGAAAACAAGGATAAGTTTACGGCGGAGGAAACAGTCCATGTGCGTCATATTCTCGTGGCGATTGATCCCCTAGATGATGAAAAAACAAAATCGGAGAAGAGGGCGAAAATAGAGAGCCTGCGCAAGCAGGTTGTGGAAGGGGCGGATTTCGCGGAAATTGCAAAAAATAACTCCGACTGTCCCAGCAAAGAAAACGGCGGCGATCTGGGCGAAATCAAGAGAGGCCAGACGATCAAATCGTTTGAAGACGCGGCATTTTCGCAGGAAAAGAACAAAATCGGACCGGTTGTTTCCACGGAATTCGGTCATCACGTCATCCAGGTTCTCGGGCACAATCCCGGGAAAAGGGTTGGTCTGGATGAGGTCAAAGATAAAATAGCAAAGCATCTCGAACAGCAGAAGCAGGCGGAAATGTTTTCTCAAATGACGGATCGGCTGCGTAAAAAAGCGGTCATCACTTTTTACAAAGAAAATGAGAAGCAATAATCCGGGGCAGATTGATGAAGGACTCTGGCTGCTGGGCACGAAAGAATCCTGTGTCTATCTGCTGGAGGGAAGTCAGTCTTCAGCCCTGATCAGCGCGGGCATGAGCCATATCCTGCCGGATTTGCTCCGGCAGATTAACGACTTTGGTATATCCGCCGGTAAAATAGAACATATCATTATTCTGCATTCGCACTTTGATCATGTTGGCATCGTGCCCTTTTTAAAAAGAAAATGGCCGAATGTGAAGATTTACGCTTCAGCCCGCGCATGGCAGGTTCTGAGCAATCCTAAAGCGATTTCCATTATCCATGACTACACCTTGAAGGTATGCCGCAGAGTGAGGGGCAACACGGATGATCTTTCTTTGCTGGACTGGCAGTGGCGATACGATGTTCAGGGAGACGGGCTGGGTGAGGGCAGTCGAATCGACTTGGGAAACAGGCATATCGAAATCTATGAAACGCCGGGACATTCCTCCTGCTCCATTTCCGCTTACATTCCGCAGTTAAAGGCCCTGTTTCCGTCGGATGCGGCGGCCATTCCCTATTGTGACGAATACGTGATTGCCGCCGGGTCAAGCTTCCTGCAGTATCAGCAAAGCCTGGATAAACTATCGGGGCTGAATATTGAAATCCTGTGCGCGGATCATTACGGATACGTTCGGGGCGATGAGGCAAATCATTACATCGCAAGAAGCAGGGAAGCGACCCAAAAGATGATTGACAGGTTGCGCCTGGCGCTTCGTCAGGAAGGCAGTGCCGAGAAGGCATCATGGCAGTTGGTGAAACATCATTTTGAGCAGAGACCGGATTATTTCGTTGACCCGGATATCCTGCTTGTAACATACACGCGCATGTTGAAACAGTTTATCGATACAGGAGCCCATAGCTCATAGCTGATGGCTCATGGCTGATGGCTCGTAGTTCGTAGCTCATAGCTGATAGCTGATAGCTGATAGTTTTGCCTAACAGCCAAAATCAGGTTGATAGGCTGTAGGCTGTTAGCCACCCATTGACAACAGCTTTGAATGAATAGTCTAATAGTCTACAGTCATCCTACGGCCTAATAGTCTACAGTCTAAAAGCCTATTATTTAAAACTGTGCTCTTCATCCGGGAAAGCGCCTGTTTTTACCTCCTTAACATAGCTCTTGACGGCTTTCTTTATTTCCAGATTCAGATTGACATATTTTTTAACAAATTTTGGCGTCATCTTGTCATAAATCCCCAGCATATCGTTTACCACAAGAACCTGTCCGTCACAGTGAACCCCCGCGCCAATGCCGATGGTGGGAATGGAAAGGGTGGCAGTAATTTCCTGGGCCAGCTTTTCCGGAACACATTCCAGCACGAGAGAAAAAGCTCCTGCTTCCTCCAGAATTTTTGCGTCCTGCATGATCTTTTCGGCGGCTTCATCATTCTTGCCCTGCACTTTATAACCGCCCATCTGGTTGACTGATTGGGGTGTCAGACCCAGATGTGCCATGACAGGAATACCCATGTATGTCATTTTATGGACAATATCCGCGTATTCCCGTCCACCTTCAAGCTTGACCGCCTGGGCGTTGGCTTCTTTCAGAAAGCGTCCCGCATTGACAAGCGCTGTTTCCTGAGATGTCTGATAGGACAAAAACGGCATGTCCGTAACCACCAGGGCTTGGCTGGAGCCGCGGACGACGGCCTGGGTATGACGGATCATGTCTTCCATGGTGACTGGAAGTGTCGAGTCATAGCCCAGAACAACCATTCCCAGAGAATCACCGACGAGGAGGATGTCAATGTCGCTGTCATCCAGGATCGAGGCCATTCCGAAATCATAGGCCGTCAGCATGGCTATTTTCTCTTCCTGCTTCTTCATTTTTTTGATGTCCAGAATGGTCTTCCGGCTGATTTTAGCGTGCGTACTCATGTTGAACTCCCTTCAAAAGTTTTTGGACACCTTTTAAAAGTTCTGTAATGTCCTTTGCCTGCGCGGCATTCAGTGTCCCTTTCTGACGCGCGAGTTTTACCGCCGTCATCCCCATATTTGCGTACAAAGACGAGTGGTCGGGAAGATGGCGGACCATGGCTTCAATATGTTTCTGGATTGTTCCGGAATCGCCGCGGGCAATCGGCCCCGTCAGGGCGCTTGTGCAACCCTGTTTTTCAATATTTTTCAGACTGCCATACACCAGCGGCAAATAGGCCTTGCGGGCGTCTTTCTCGGATAAACCGATGGATAAATAAATCGCTTCAACGACGCTCATCAGGGAAACAAGGTAGTTCGATGCAATGCAGGCCGCCGCATGATAAAGAGGCTTCTGCTCGGGTTTGATATAAAGAGGGATTCCCCTTAAATCCCGTACGATGTCTGTTGAGATTTTCTTTGCTCCTTTTGAAGCCGTTACGCCGAAATAGCTGCCGGGAATATTCTGTATCGCACTTTCAATGGATGAAAAACTCTGCAGAGGGTGAATGCTGGCAACGGCAGCCCCGGCGCGGTAGGCTGAATCCAGAAGATCCAGACCTCCCGCCCCGCTCATGTGGAATACTTTTTTCCCACGAACCGAAGATGCGGCTACAATTCCGGTGCAGACGGATTCGATACAGTCATCCGGTGTGGTTATGAGCAGGCACTCCGCCGTATCCGCCGCCTGGGCGGGATTCCGGAAGGCGGATGCACCGATGAAATATTTTGCTCTTTTTAAATGTTCAGGGGAGAGATCGGCAACAGCAGCGATCCGATGGCCGGCTTTCTTTAAAAGGGAACCGATGGCCGTTCCGACCATTCCTGCACCGATAATGGCAAAATTATGTGGCTGATTCTTTTTCATCTGTGTTGTTTCCTCAAAACAAAAAAGCCTTCCGCAAAGTGAGGAAGACTCCAGTCAGACAGATTATTTCTCTTACCGTCTCAGTCTGTTAAGCGTGATCCAAGCGGTTTTTTTTTGTAACACATCCAACCACTGCCGTCAAATGGTATTTGCCGAAACCGGATAAAGAACCTTGTTTTTGGTTAGTCACTCGGCTATACAACATGCAGGAGCGTTTATGAAGAAAGTAGATTTAATGATGTTTGATTTTGATGGAACCATTGCAGATACCGCCGTGGATCTTGTGAATTCCATCAATTACACACTGACGTCCATGCGGCTGGATCCTCGGCCGCCTGAACAGATCATCAGCTTTGTGGGTGATGGCGTTAAAAAGTTGATTGAGAGATCCATCGGGGAGCATCATAGCGGTCGGTTGGAAGAAGCCATGACCATTTTCAGCCGCCATTATGAAAAGCATATGATGGATCACACGGTTCTTTGCCGCGGTATTGAAGATGTTCTGAAATATTTTCAGCACAAGATGAAAGTCATTCTTACCAATAAACGTTACCATTTAACTGTGGCCATCGCGAAAAGTCTTCACATCGACCGGTATTTTATGGAAATCGTGGGAGCGGATTCCACCCCTTTTCAGAAGCCCGACGGGCGCGTGGTTGAGCACCTTCTGGAAAAATATAATGTGGTGCCGCAGAAGGCGGTCATCATCGGAGACGGAATCAACGATATTGCCGTGGCAAAAAACGCGGGAATTCTTTCCTGCGCGTATCTGAACGGACTGGGAGACAGGAACGCACTTTTAAAAATGGAGGCGGATCTTTATTGTGAGAGCCTTCTCGAAATCAATGCGCTGTTTCAATAATCATGATTAAAAAAGTTCAGAACACCATAGAAAAATATCATCTGCTGGAAAGGGGTGACACCGTTTTGGTTGCCCTGTCCGGAGGGGCCGATTCCTGCGCACTTCTGTGGTGCCTCGTGCGGCTTTCCGATCGATACGGCTTAAAACTGATTGCTGCTCATTTCAATCATGGATTGCGTCAGGAGCAATCCGACGAGGATGAAATTTTTTGCCGTGGCCTTGCGAAGAAATTCGGTATGGATTTTTTAACTCAAAAGATGACTGATCCGTCGATTCCCAGGGGTGTGTCCCCGGAGGACTATTTTCGGCGTGAAAGGTATTGTTTTCTCGACAGGGCTGCCGCAGAGAGCGGAGCGGACAAAATAGCGCTGGGACACCATCTGCAGGATCAGGCGGAGACCGTTCTTTTGAATATTTTGCGGGGCAGCGGACTGGATGGCCTCAAGGGCTTTTTGCCGATTCGGGACGGTAAATACATTCGTCCCCTGATCGAAGTTACGCGGCCGGAGATTACCTCCACACTCCAGGAGGCAGGCATTGTTTTTCGCAAAGACAGCTCCAACAGCAGCCCCGTGTATTTGCGAAACCGTCTTCGCGGGGAGCTGATCCCCCTTTTGCAAAAACAATATAATCCAGCGATTGAACAAAACCTGGCACGTATGGCACAGATCGTTCGCCGTGACGATGAATGGATCAGCGGTCACGTGAACTCGATTCTGACATCACCCCGAATTCAATACAGCGAGAACCAGGTAACTTTTTCCGCTGAATATTTTAAATCGCTCCACGAAGCGCTGAGGTTCAGGCTTGTCAAGGCCCTTCTGGAAAATCTTTCAGCGGAGGGCGGGGGATTTTCATCTTCCCATATTCAGGCAGTTGTCGATCTGGTGATCAACCGTCCATCCGGGAAAATTATCATCTTGCCGCATCGTCTGAAAGCGCAAAAAGAGTATGACCGTGTCATCCTTGATTGTACAATTCAGAAGAGAGTAGTGGATTACGAATATCCGTTGATGGTTCCTGGCGAGGTTGTTTTAAAAGAAAGGGGGATTATATTAAACGCAAAAAGAGGCGAACCAGGCGAGGTTGATTTAAAATGTGTTGACAGGGTTTACCTTGATGAGGATAAAATCAAAGCGCCTCTGGTGATCAGAAACCGTCGAAAAGGTGATTGGTTTGAGCCTCTGGGAACAAAAGGATCGCAGAAGATCAAGAAGCTTTTTATTGACCGGAAAGTGCCTCGTGGACAAAGGGAAAGCCTTGCGCTGATTGCGGATGATATTTCTATAATATGGATAGAAAACATACATATAAGCGAGAGAGTTAAAGTAACACATGAGACCAAAAATGTTTTAATTCTGGAAATCCGGCCCCTTGGATGACGGATAAAAGTCCAAGAAAATATTTGAGTTAAATTGGATAGTATTATAAAGATTGCCAATACAATTCATTTGAAGGAGAAAAATATTGAATCAGTTTCAAAAAAATACCGCACTGGTCCTGACAGTGCTCCTGGTTTTTTTGCTGGTTTGGCAGCTGTTTAATCAGCAGAAGCCGAGCTCAAAAGATATTAATTACACGGACATGTTGACCCATCTGAGCAATGGCGAGATTACGGAAGTGACGATCCAGGGGGATGCGGTTACGGGCAAACTGGCCAATGGAAACACCTTTAGAACCTATGCCCCTAAAGATGACGGCCTGGTCGGCATGTTCAGAGCAAAAAACGTAAAAATTACGGCCAAACCGATTGAAGAAAATCCGTGGTATATGATCTTCATTTCCTGGTTTCCCATGCTTCTTCTGATCGGCGTGTGGATCTTTTTCATGCGGCAGATGCAGGCGGGGGGCGGGAAAGCCATGTCTTTTGGCAAGAGCAGGGCACGACTGATCACCGATAAATCGAAAAAAGTGACATTTGCCGATGTGGCGGGAGTGAACGAGGCCAAGGCCGAGCTTGAGGAAGTGATCGACTTTTTGAAAGATCCCAAGAAATATACCCGTCTGGGCGGCCGCATACCCAAGGGACTATTGCTGGTGGGACCTCCGGGAACCGGTAAAACGCTTCTGGCCAGGGCGATTGCCGGTGAAGCGGATGTGCCGTTTTTGAGCATCAGCGGTTCTGATTTTGTGGAGATGTTTGTCGGTGTCGGTGCCTCCCGCGTACGCGATTTATTCAGTCAGGCCAAGAAAAACGCTCCCTGCATCATTTTTATCGATGAAATTGATGCCGTGGGAAGGCACAGGGGCGCGGGTTTGGGTGGCGGCCATGACGAAAGGGAACAGACACTGAACCAGCTGCTGGTGGAAATGGACGGCTTTGAATCCAATGAAGGCGTGATCCTGGTTTCGGCGACGAACCGTCCCGATGTTCTGGATCCGGCGCTCTTGAGGCCTGGGCGTTTTGACCGCCAGGTGGTTGTTCCCCTTCCGGACGTCAAGGGGAGGGAAAAAATATTTGAGGTCCACGGGCGCAGGGCGCCTGTCGCGGAAGATGTCGATTACGGTGTTCTGGCACGGGGAACCCCGGGGACATCCGGCGCCGATATAGAAAATCTGGTGAATGAAGCGGTGTTAAACGCCGCAAGGCTCAACAAAGAAAAAGTGAACATGTCAGACTTCGAATTCGCCAAGGACAAGGTTCTCATGGGCACCGAAAGACGGAGCATGGTCATCAGCGACGTGGAAAAAAGCAACACAGCTTATCATGAAGCCGGCCATACCCTGGTCGCAAGGCTGATTCCGGGAACCGATCCCATTCATAAGGTCACGATCATTCCTCGCGGCAGAGCACTGGGATTAACCCAGCAGCTGCCGATTGACGAGAAGCACACCTATCCCAGTCAGTATCTGGAAAGTAACATCGCCATTCTGCTGGCCGGGCGTGCGGCCGAAGAGCTGGTGTTGAAAGATTTTACCACCGGCGCGGGAAACGATATTGAAAGAGCCACCAATCTTGCCAGGAAAATGGTGTGTGAATGGGGTATGAGTGAAAAAATGGGCCCTTTAAGTTATGGGAAGAAAGAAGAACAGATCTTTTTAGGGCGGGAATTTGCCACGCACAAGGATTACAGCGAGGAAACGGCCAGGAAGATTGACGAGGAAGTGGTTGCCGTCGTTAAGCGCAACTATGACAGGGCCAAGTCTCTTCTTGAAAAGCATATTGAAATTCTGCACAGGCTCTCCAAGGAACTGCTGGAAAAGGAGGTTCTAAACAGCACCGAAATTGACGAAATCATCGGCAGTGCCTTGCCGGATCATCCTGCGGTGCCCGGCGAATAGGGGTTTTTTTGAAATCGGTTAAAATTAAAAATTCTGATGAAGCAATTGAAATTCTTCAGAAAATAGGTGTAGATCCCTATGGCATCCGTGCCATGGAGCCGAAAACAAGGCACATGAACATCTATCTTACAGGGCAATCCTGCAGGGTGGCCAATATCCTCAAGCAGGAAATGCTGTCATTGGGTGCTGATGCGGCGGTTGCCCGGGGCAGTGTCGCCTGTTCCGTCGACCAGACGGATGTTTTGATCATGGGAACCGTCAAGCAGATCCGGTCTCTTGCCGCAAAAATCGAAAAACAGCCGTTTGGACTGAATTTCATCGCGTCGGATCTCCTGGATCTTCTGGACAATACTCATCGGAAACAACACATTCTGAAAACATCAAAAAGGAAGATTGTCCTGGGCGACAGGACCCTGATTATGGGTGTTTTAAATGTTACGCCGGATTCGTTTTCTGACGGAAACTGTTTTTTCGATTGCCGGAAGGCTGTCGAGAGAGGTTTGCAAATGGCGGAAGAAGGCGCGGACATTATCGATATCGGCGGCGAATCGTCCAGGCCCGGAGCGTCACCTGTCACCGCGCGACAGGAGATAGCCAGGATTGTTCCCGTCGTTGAAAGTTTGTCCGGAAATCTGAAGATCCCCGTATCCGTGGATACAACTAAATCACAGGTCGCGCAAAAAGCGCTGGAAGCGGGCGCCGAAATAATCAATGACATCAGCGCGCTGACAGGCGATAAAAAAATGGCCGCTGTTGTCCGCAAAGCCAATGCGGCGCTGGTCCTCATGCACATGAGGGGAAAACCGGAAAACATGCAGACCGGTGATCTTGCCTATGACAATTTAATGGAAGAAATTGCAGGCTTTCTGAAAAGCCGCTGCACCAAGGCGCTGGCGGCGGGCATTGAAAGGGAACGGCTCGTCATTGATCCGGGAATCGGTTTTGGCAAAACCTATGAAGATAATTGTAAAATTATCAACAGATTGGAAGAGTTGAAAACCTTGGGCCTGCCGATCATGATCGGGACATCCCGCAAGGCTTTTATCGGAAAAGTGACGGGCGGAAATCCTTCGGAAAGAATGGAAGGAACGGCGGCGACAGTTGCCTTATCCGTCATGAACGGATGCCACATTGTGCGGGTTCATGATGTGGCTTCAATGAAGAAAGTTGCGGCAATGGCCGATGCTATTGTTCATGCATAGAGGGGACTGATGATATACGGTGTGGGCATTGATCTGGTGGAAAATGACCGGATCGAGAAGATCATTCAAAAATGGGGCGAAAAGTTTTTATGCCGTGTTTTCTCAGACAGGGAAATTGAATATTGCGGCAGGCACGCGCAGGCGCATATTCATTATGGAGCCCGGTTTGCTGTCAAAGAGGCCTTCCTGAAAGCGATCAGCCTCGGCCTGGGCAGGGGAGTCCGTCTGCAGGAAATTGAAGTGGTCAACGAGCAGAGTGGTCGGCCGACGCTGAAGCTTTATGGCGGAGCACAGGATTTCTATCAGGGTGCCGGAATCACGTCCGCTTATCTTAGCATCACCCATACAAAAAAATATTCCTCCGCGATGGTTTTACTGGAAAAATAATTTTTTCATGATAAATTGCAGATCATCCAATGAATGAAAACCATGTTCTTGTTGAATTTGAATCCAAAAGCGCGAAGCAGACATTCT
>Ga0116161_1002001_pt1 | contig 20276 bp, 12 predicted proteins | sample AD_JPNAS3_MetaG_FD_89877 | JGI IMG/M metagenome (GOLD analysis project Ga0116161, IMG submission 89877) | Active sludge microbial communities of municipal wastewater-treating anaerobic digesters from Japan - AD_JPNAS3_MetaG | ecosystem: Engineered > Bioreactor > Anaerobic > Digestate | place... | reverse complement strand
GATAAGATTAGACGTACCGCCGGCTGCGAGGTTACAAGCAACCACTTTACCGCCAAGAACATCTATGGCACTTAATGAATAGGTGCCTTCGGTGCAGGCTGCTGTATTAAGTTCGCCTGTTTTTGCACCGGTGTAAGCGTTTACAATGTGAATTTTACCCACATTATCAGCGTTACGTTCGAGCACATAAAGTTTACCGTTATTGTAGGCTATATCCTGAGTTACTTGCGAGCCGTTGGTTATCCAGTTAGCCGTATTACCCGAAATTTGCGAGAAGTTCCACTGTTGAGTCAAATTAACATTATCGTCAAGAGTCATTTCTTGTTTACCGGTTCCCGTGAGATTAACCGTTTTGGTTGTAGCTCCCGGTGATGTAAGTGTCAGTGTAGCTGTATGAATACCAAGTGTTGTCGGTCTATAGGTAATGTTGACACTACCTCCGGTTTTTGGAATGGTGTTCGACGAAAGTGTAAACAAGTTGGCATTAGTTCCCGAGAGCGCAAGTGAAATATCTGCTGTCAGATTTGAAGCCGTAACAGAGAGAGGTTTCATTTGTAATGCGTTGATTATAGCCTCAAAGCTTGAACTGCTTGCCACATTAATGGTTGGAGCGGGAGGATCGAAACTGTAGGTGGGAACTGTACCATGTTTGAAATAAGCTATACCTTGATTGTGTATCAGTACCCACATTTCAACTCCCGAAGTACCGTTTACAGCAACCGCTACGCTTGTAGAAAAGCTTGTATTACGAGTGGTACCCATACCACCACTGGGGTATTCTCCAATTTTGTCAGCATCCGCCCAACCGGAAGTAGCATCTACCAAACACACTCTTCCTAAAGTAAGTTTTTCTTGTGCCGTTGCGCCCGGTTGGTAAGTCGTTGCTATGCCATATTGCGTACCTTTGAATGTAAAGGCTTTAAAATCGTTTCCGGCGCAATCATTTAACAAAGCATCAGGATTTAACGGAATTATAGCAGTTCCTTCACCACTACACAAAGTGGGATAATAGTTTTGCCCCATAACCCAATATTTACCGGTTCCCGAAGGACGTACTCTGGGAGACAGACCCAACACTATTTTATCTCCGGCTTCGTTTAGTTCCGTAATTGTCGGCGTTGTTGAACATACGCCATTTGTAATGGTATACATCAACACTTTGTTTGCTGTGGTTGTACCTCCCGCAGCAAAATAGATTTTGCCGTTCGTAAGGTCACCTTCAATGCTAAGGCAATCGCCGATACGGTCCATACCGCCGTATGAAGTTGTATTTAGAAATACACGAGGTTGTGCATTATCATTGTCCCAAACATAAACTTTTAGAGGACTGCCGCTGGCAGCAATATTACAGGCAATGATTTTACCGCCTACATATTTACAGTCTATAATTTTCAATGCACCGCCTTCAACACCCGTCATATCTAAATCTTTCAGTTTTGCTCCCGTTTGTGAATTGATGACATGGATAACTCCGTCTACCGGATTAACAACATAAAGTTTTCCGCCACCGAAGTCCATGTTACGTATTTTAGTTTTATCGCTTGCCCAAGCAGGTGTGCCTGCAGTCGATCTTTCACTGTAGTTCCATACTTGAGTAAATGTTAATGGAGGATTTATACCGGAACCCGAGCAAGATACAGTCGCTTTATGTGAGCCATTGGCTACAGTAATAGTACCACTATATGATTGCGCCGCAGTGGGTTTGAAAGTTACCGTTACGGTAGTTCCATTTGAAACTGACGTGGGGCTAACAGCAAAGATAGAATTATTAGATGATGTTACTGTTGCCGACGATAGTCCTTCCAATGTTACCTTAAACGTTTTTTGAGAGGTTGAACCCACTGTTACACCACCATATGCCAACGATGACACGCTGGTTTTAATAGAAGTAGTGGTAGGTTTTGTGTAACGCACAACAACACCCCACGCATTTGACATCCTAATGTAACCATTGTTGTATCCGGGGCAATCATAAGTCGAATAGCGACCATCGCCCAACCATGTCGAAGCATTGGCATCACCATAGGGGTCGTGTACCACCACACTGCCGGTACGATCATCTAAAATCGTCCATACGTTATTTACTTTCACACACCTGGCATCTGCCCTAAACGGTAAAATCAAGTGACCATTCGATCTACTCGAAGTTATACACCATGAATAGGGATAATTAGCAGCACATTCAGATTTAATTTTAGAATAACCGGAATAATCGTAAGCAGCACTTGTAACACCATTATTTTGGTAAAAACCTCTCATCTTAGAGCTTGGCGAACCACCATTCCACATATAACCGTAACCACCCTTAGCGTAACAACCATTACCGCTCGCCGCCAAACTGAACGTATAGTTGGTAGATGAGGTATATTGTTGTCCTACGTACCATGAATAATAAATGGTTGATCCCCAGCCACCATGACGCGAAGAAACTGCTTTTGGGGGCACAAGTTTATAATAACCCAACAGCATGCACGAAGTAGAAGGGGCACAAGCTACATAGCCGTAACCCGTACATCCGGCATAAGAAGCAGGTACATCATAAACTTGGTTAATGTAAGGTATATCGTCTTTGCCTATAGTTCCGTTTTTGGTTTGCGATAATTTTTTGGTAGATGGACGCAACGTAACATCGCAATCTTTGAGGTTTCTTGGCACTTTGCCGAAATGTTCCTCTTTTGTAGGGATGACAAACAAAACCTCTTCGGTACTGGCTTTGGTGTCCGACAGACTGACTGCTGCCAAACGACGTGCACCATACGAATATGAAACGGCTAACTTGCCATTGTCCAAAAGGGCTACTTCTTGTGGGCATTCTTTGGAAGTGGGAATAATAACGCGTCGCATTTTGCCATCGAATGAAGCTTGATGTACCGAAATACCCTTAAAGAAGAATACATCGTCATTTTCATAGTCCGAACGTGAATAAACCAATTCTTTAGAATCGGCCGTCCATGAAGCTTCAAAACCTTTATCCAATTTCAGCACTTTCTTTTGCGCAGGTTCTATCACATAAAGAGTAGCATTGCCTTGTTCAACAACAATCTTTTGACCGTCGGGCGACCATTTCGGATTGTACAAATCGCCAATGTCCGACATTTTTGTCTTTGAACCGGTTGTCAAATCCATCAGTATCGGATGACCATCGGGGTCGCTGAAAGCAATTGATTTGCCGTCGGGCGACAGATTGGCAATGTTGGTGTAATAACCCAAATCATAGCTTTTCTTAACGCCGTTTCGGTTAATTATCAGATTATTGCCAACAGTATAAGCGATTGTTCCGTCATTACTGAATGAAACCTGACCACATTGATTTGAATAATCCTCCAATAACATTACTTCTTCAGTCATCAAATTCAAAATAGCCGGTGCTTGGTTGCCGTTTTCGTCAATGCTTTTGAAACCCAGCAATGTTTTCTCTTTGTTGAGATTCGTGAAACTTCCGCAACCGCGAGTTGCAACCAAAGTTTTGAGGCTTTTGTCTTTTACCAAATAAATTTCGGAATAACGGTTGTTAGTGGCAATAATGCCTTTTGCCGTCTGTTTCGGTAGTGCAATATAACCTTTTTCGGTTATATTGTAACCTACTGAATTTGAGAAATTTGCCTTCATATCAAAGTCTTGCGCAAAGACAGTGAAAAATGGCAACAACAATACCAAAAGAGTTAGTTTTTTCATAATAAATAGAATTTATAAGTTTAGATAATTAGGTTTTAAAAAATATAACAACATATATCCACGCAAAGATACTATTTTTTATTTAAACAAACCAAACAAAATCAACATTTTTTTTTAATTATTTTTTGCATCTAAAAATAGCATAAATTGTTAGTTATAAATTTATTATCAATTTTGATTTCTTTGCAAAAATTAAACAAAAAAGAGTGGACTTTTCCACTCTTTTTTCAAGTTTTTCTAATAAGAATTATTTCAAGATAACCTTTCCGGTGTGCATCATATTGTTACTGTCTTTCACAATAACTAGATAGATGCCTTGCAGACCGGCAACAGAAAGTTCGTTGCTATTCTTCACCGTACGGATTTTTTGTCCTGTCAGCGTATAAAGGTCAATGTTTGCTGCTTCAATGCCATCTACAAACAATGTTTCCGTATGGTTGTAAAGCACCATTTTAGCAGCATCGTTGCGCACCTGATCAATTGCTACAGGAGGACTTGTGGTTTCACCGTTGTACTTAAAGTAAGCACAACCTTGGAACGGAACCAACACCCAAACATTCAGAACTTTATCTTCTACCGATTGGCAAACTGCAGAATTAAATAATGTATTGCGAGTATTACCTAAACCGGCCGAAGGATATATTCCATTCGGTTGTTCGGGAGCTGAAAATCCACCGGTAATATCCACTATAGAAAAACAGCCTTCAGCCAAAGAGGATGCTGTCTTATTCAAATAAGTAACTACCGCTGCATATTTCTTTGTTCCAAAAGTGAAAAAGCGAGCTGAAGTTCCATGTACAGGACCTCCTACTGCTGCAGTCGACAATTCACCTTGATAAACACCTGAAGAATTGAAGAGCGTAGGTTGACGATCTTTACCTGTTACCCACAAAGAACCGTCGCTATTGAACGTAACATCGACAGAACCTTTTTGTGCACCAACAGAATAGGCTGTACCATCTTTTGTCAAATTGATAACAGTCGGAGATGTGGCTATTGTACCATTAGTTACGGTATAGTAGAATACTTTAGTTCCGTCGCTAAATATCACGCGACCATTAGTCATATCACCACTTACAGACATTATTTCACCACCATGAGTGTTAGCATGTGTAGCATCTTCTAACCATACGGCAGGAGCTGCAGCGTCACTATCCCATTTGTAAACTTTCAATGCATCGTTAGGTGTTCTCGCACCATTGCTCGCAATGATTTTACCACCCAAAGCTTTAACAGAACCCAATACCGATTCGCCACCTGCGATACCTGTAACGTTCAAGTTGCCAATTTTCGCACCTGTTTTAGCATTTACTATAACAATTTCAGGAGTCGTGTTCCACGCTTTAGCATTTAGTACATACAATTTATTGTTGAGTAATGCCATATCGCGCGACACAACATCGGAAAGGATTAACCAAGGAGCTTGTGCCGTATTATTCTTATTTGTAGAGTAGTTCCAAACCTCCTCCATATCGGTTACATTTTCGTTGAAGTAAGTCTTTTTAGAAGCTTGTCCCGTCAAATTGAGCGTGGCACTCGCACCGGAAGACAGAGCTTTCAACGTAGCTGTGTGCGTACCTTCAGCCGTCGGACTATAAGTAATAGTCACTTGACCACCGGTTTTATCGACAGTTTGAGGCGACACCGAGAATAAATTGGCATTAGTACCGGTCAATTCAAAAGTGATATTAGCCGTCAAGTTAGTAGCCGTAATGGTAACTCCTTGCGATTTCGGTTCGGTAGCCACAGTCGAGAAACTCAAACCCGGGGTACCGAAACTTATCGTCGGGTCAGTAGAGGGCGTTACAGGTGTAGGATTTTGTTGTTTTACCGTACCACTCTTGAAACAAGCTATACCTTGTCCTAAGACAGACACCCAAACTTCAAGACCGGTATCTACATTGTTTTCACGCGTAACAGCTACTGCCAAGCTCGATGCACAGTTCGTGTTGCGATAGTCGGTGCCAAGTCCGGCTGCAGGATATTCGCCCAGTTTAGAAGCTTTTGCCCAGCCTTCCGTAGCATCAAACAGATTGAAACGACCACCTTTATAAGTAGAACCATCAGTTACACTGGTAACAATATTGTAACGTGTAGCTACTCCGTATTGAACACCACCAAACGTAAAGGCTTTGAAAGCATTACCGGCTGTATTACCATTAAGCATAACACCTTCACCTATATCCATTGCTTCGGGATTGAGCGTAGCAGACATAGTGCCATCGGGTTCAAACAATGTCGGCAAATAATTTTGTCCGTTACACCAGAATTTTTCGTTTGTAGGACTTGCAGATTGTACACGAACAGAGTTTCCGAAATACATCTCCTTGTTTTCCAAGTCCACCATATTTATTATTGTAGGTGTTGTGTTGCAAACTCCGTTGGTGATAGTAAATTTCACCACACGGTTTTTTCCTAACGATGTTTTACCACCAAAGAAAAGCACTCCGTTAGTTAAATCGCCCTTCAATCCTATGCAGTCGCCAATACGCCCAATGTCAGTTCCGGCATTATTAGTTTGCAGTAACACACGCGGCGGCATATTCTCTTGGTCCCAAACATAAACTTTGAAAGGATCTTCGGCAGGATTACCGGTAACATTGCTAGCTATCACTTTTCCGCTAATAACTTTACAGTCGCATACTTTGAGAGCTCCACCGTTAACACCCGTCATATTCAATTCGCCAAGCGTTTCACCGGTTTGAGCATTTACTTTGGTAATTATTCCGTCTGCGGCATTTACCACATAAAGGGCACCATTAGCATAATCGAAGTTACGGATTTTCAACGGGTCGCTTGCCCATCCTTTCTTCGTATCGCTAGCAGCCGGTAAACCGTTTTTCTGGCTATAATTCCAAACTTGCTGCAAATTAATAGGTATACCCCTACCTTTACCGGACAAAGATACTGTTACGGTATTAGCACCAGAACTACTCAACGTAATTTCGCCCGTATACGTACGTACTTCGGTAGGTTTAAATTTGATACTGAGAGTTCCTCCCGATGTACCTAATGATGTGGGAGTAACTTCGAATATCGAAGGATTGGAACATGACACTGCGATATTGGATGTCAAATTGCTACCCGAAACGTTCAACGTCTTTATTTGCTCTTGCATAATGACAGCACTAAATCCTTCAACAGAATTGGCTGCGGGCGTAATGGTACGCGGTTGAGGAACACCTGTACCGGTACAAGAGATAGCTACAGACTTAGTTTGTCCACCGGCCGAAGCAGTAACCGTTACCGTGCCCGAATAATTTTGTTGAGCAGAGGGATAGAATCCGATAACAAAAGATTGCCCATTATTGACAGTTCCTTGCGAAATCTTAAAATTAGTAGGATTATTAGTGGAAATAGAAGCCGAAGAGGCTCCGTTAATAGTAACAGAAACACCTCTATCCAATTTTTGACCAACAACAACATTGCCAAATGCTATCGACGTAGTAGAAGTAGAAAGCGTTAGTGTAACACCCGCTGCAGGCGGTGTTGCAGGAACTGAACTATTAACACATTTATTTATATGCGTATAGCAACCATAAAGATGTCCCATTACCCAAGCGTTGAAACCGCCGGTGGAACACAAGTAAGTATGTTCGCTCGGATTATCAATAAACAAACCTTCGGTCAAAGTACCAGGAATGGTGGAAGATATGTTAATAACCGTCCAACAAGTCTGTTTCACGCCACGGGCAAATGTACGCCCACCTTTAGTAGGAGCGGTAGCACAACCTAATGCACCATCGCGCATACAAGCCACCATCCGAGTATGCATGGAACTCGCCAACGAATAGCTATTGCCCGTCGTTTTGCAATACCATGTTTCCGTTCCGTAAGCGGTTGTGTTAGCGGCATTCAAGTGTACGGCCAATGCAATATAAGGGTCATAGCTGGTAAACTTAGAAGCTCTTGCCGATAAGCTGACATAAACATCCGAAGTACGTGTCATCATAGTAGGAGCATTGTCTGATTGCAATTTCGTTCGAAGTGAATTACACATGTTCAAACACAAAGTTGCCTCGTGGGGAGCTCTTGGACCTTGTGCACCGGGGTCTGAGCCACCGTGACCAGCATCAATTCCTATACGATACCCACTTAAATCTCTCGCTGCCAACGGAAACACCATCAGCACACACATTGAAAACAGTAAAAGTGATTTTTTCATTTTTGTCATATATTTAAGGTTATTATTTATTTCAGGTCTGCTGTGTAGATTTGTCCGTCAACTTCAGAAACGAATGCCAATTTTTGCGCTTTTTCGTTCCAAGTCGGATACATTTCAATTCTGTCAGGAGTATCGGTCAGTTTCACGCGAAGGCTACCATCGATGTTCATCAGATAAAGTTCGCCACCTGTGTAGTGGTGACCATCGTCGGTTGTCAATTCAAAAACGATTTGATTGTCGTTAATCCATGTCGCACGGAAACCCATGCCAAGGTCACGACGGTTGCGACCATTCAAGTCCATAACAATCAAATAATCATCTTCGTTGAAGACAATTTTTTGACCGTTCGGCGAAAATGCCGGTTCCAAACCGCTTTCATTCAACATGGTTTTTTTGCCATTCTCGTCAATCAGCCACAAATGCATGTTTTCATCACAAAAAGTGCTCAAGTTAGCACGTCTTGTGGTGAGTACCGATTTAGTTTTTGCAACAGAAAGCTTTTCAATTTGAGGTTGTTTTACAATTTGGCCATCGACACTCAACACGCGTTTTTCGCCTGCGGTGGTATAACGCCATGAAGCCGGCTGCAAGTAGCGTTGACCTGCAGAAACTTGTTGCGATTTACCTGCCAAGTCGGTTACATGAATGGTGTGCGTGCGTTCGCCATCTTCCCATTTTGTGTGGCGGTAAAGAATTTCTTTGCCGTCAGCCGACCATTGAAAACGGTCGCCAGAGTTAGGTGCATCCGTTACCACTTTACGCGATTTCGTTGCCATATCGATAACTTCGATACCATCAAAACCTTCTTTCGTGAAGGCTAACTTAGAACCATCGGGCGACCATTGTACGTTTACGTAACGCTCGCCGTCGTTGGTAAGGCGTTGTACATTCGACAACTTGCCTGTCATCTGCGCTTGTACCGGAATCGACAAGCAACTTACCAAAGCAACAACTCCGAAGAGTTTAATCAATGTCAGTTTGTTTGTTCTCATAGATAAAAAAATTAAGATAGATAAAAAAATTAAGATTGATATGTGTTAATTAAGCATTAGTTAATTTAATTGTTAAAATTGTTATTATTTTATAAAAAACAATTATTATTCACCACAATAACTCAACAAAGATATAATATTAAATTCAATCTAGCAAACAATATTTTTATTTTAACTATTATTATCTTTATTTTAGACATTATTAACTATTACTGTTTTTTATATCAACTTTGAAATCGAATTCTGTATCTACTATATTTTAGACACAGCGACACACTAAAAGTAAAAAAGAAAAAATCCATTTAAATCATTCAGCGTAAATCATTTACCTCAACGTTGGGATTTGTTTTAACATCGAACACAAATTTGTTGTCGGGCAACGACTTCAAAACAGTGTAAGCGGTGGAGAAAAATTTGATTTTATCGCCGTTTTTTTGAAAAATATCAATAGAACGAGGATATTTGTCTTTTTTAGCGATTTTGATTTTTATCTGGAAATAATCAGCGGCTTTATCCAACGGATAGAGGCAAATGTGCCAAAAAGCTTTGTCGGCAGCCGATTGGTCTTCAAAAGCCAATCGATGCGTGCGGGTACAGTCGGAAATCAGCAACAGCGGATTTATTTCGCGCAACTCTTTGAGAGTCGGTTCGGTAATGGTAACTTCGTTGTTTTCTTTCACAAAAACCCACTGCGTTTTTCCGTTGAAAAAAGTCTCTACATCAGCCATTTTTACCACAAACTTACGACCGCTTATTACAAGCGTTCCTTCTTTAGTGATGTTTTCATCAGCCGAGCGCGGATTGAAATACGATAATTGAAATTTCGTTTGTAGCGGCGATTTTTGGATAAGAGAAACCGACGAAAGCAAAATCTGTTTGGCTTGTTGCTCCTCTTGTGCAAAAGTTGCTGTAGTAAACAACGCTAACAATATAATGAGTAACTTTTTCATGTTGTCTTTTTATAAGCTTAGCAAAAACCGTGCAAAAGTTTACAAATTGTTCAAAATACGTTCCAAATCGTATTCAGTTTGCACTAATACTTGACGGGGTTTACTTCCTTCGTACGGACCGATAATTCCGGCTGCCTCAAGCTGGTCAACAATGCGTCCGGCACGATTGTAGCCAACGGAAAATCTGCGCTGAATATTGGATGCGGAACCTTGTTGAGTGGACACCACCAAACGGGCAGCAGCTTCGAAAAGTTCATCACGATTGTTCAAATCAACAGCACCAATTTCTTGAGCATCAGCCTCTGCAACATCAGGTTCGGGCAATTCGAATGCTGTAGGATAACCGCGCTGATTGGAAATGAATTGAACAACATTTTCCACTTCCGGAGTATCGACAAAAGCACACTGTACGCGCACAAATTCAGCACCTTGCGAAAAGAGCAAATCGCCCTTACCCACCAACTGTTCCGCTCCCGACCCATCGAGAATAATTTTAGAATCGACCATAGCCGAAACTTTAAAAGCAATACGCGCCGGAAAGTTCGCTTTAATAACACCCGTAATAATGTTTACCGAAGGACGCTGAGTGGCAATTACCATGTGAATACCTACGGCACGCGCCAACTGAGCAATACGAGCAATCGGCATTTCCACCTCCTTGCCAACCGTCATTATCAAATCTCCAAACTCATCGATAACAACCACAATGTAAGGCAAAAATTTATGCCCTTTTTCGGGATTTAATCGACGATTGACAAATTTTTCGTTGTACTCTTTAATATTGCGAACATGTGCTATTTTCAGCAAATCGTAGCGATGATCCATTTCTTTGCACAAAGAATTGAGCGTTTGCACTACTTTTTCCGATTCGGTAACTACAGGCTCAACTTCGTCCGGCAATTTTGCCAAAAAATGCTTTTCGATACCGGTATAGATATTGAATTCCACCTTTTTAGGGTCAATCAAAACAAATTTCAGTTGAGACGGATGTTTCTTATATAATAAAGAAGTGATAAGAACATTCAAACCAACGGATTTTCCTTGCCCCGTAGCACCTGCCACCAACAAGTGAGGCATTTTGCATAAATCGAACATAAACACCTCGTTGGTAATGGTGCGCCCCAACGCAATTGGCAAATCGTAGGTAGATTCTTGAAACTTTTTAGAGCCGATAGTGGCGTACATGGAAACGATTTTCGGCGAACTGTTGGGCACTTCAATACCGATAGTTCCTTTGCCCGGAATTGGCGCAATGATACGTATGCCCGTAGCTGCCAAACTCAACATAATATCTGCCTCCAAATTGCGTATTTTACTGATACGCACGCCGTCTTCGGGAACAATTTCGTAAAGCGTAATAGTGGGACCAACAGTTTCAAATATCCTTTTAATGCCTATACCATAATGACGCAACGTGGTAATAATCCGCTTTTGATTAGCATCTTGTTCTTCCTTGTTGACAAATGTCTGCGTCTGCGGATACTCTTTCAGTAAATTTAAAGTAGGATATTTGTAATCGGACAACTCCAAAGTGGGGTCATACAAGCCGAGATTTTCAACGCTATAATCATCTATCACTTCATTTTCAGCTACCGTCGATTCTATTTCAATTTCAATCGAAGCATCGTCATCAACTTGCACTTTTTTTACTGTCGGTGTCGAAAGAGAATCTTCTTCCTCTCCGTCACTCTCCGTTATTATCCAATCGGACGGAATAGTTTCACCGTTTTCCTCCAATTTTTCATCTTCTTCAAAATCTACAGCCGATGATTCTAAATCAATTGTTTCCGTCTGTCCTTTTTTACTAAACAACCGTTTAAAAAACGGCAATGTTGAACTAAAAACAAAAATAGCGAACAGCACTCCCGTGCCAAGCAAAATGAAAAACGTACCGGGAGTTCCTACATAAATTTTCAGCCACGTTACGCACAATTCACCATGCTCGCCACCAATTTTAATAAATGTATTATCGAAAATGGAAGAAAGGAAAAATTCAAAAAAGAGCGAAAACCACACCATAAATAATGATGAGAAGAGAAAAGCTTTCCACAACGCCATCAAGCGAATGCCTATCAAACGCAAAGCCGCTACAAACGGGAACCACAAAAAAGCAAACGCCGCCACACCGAACCAGCGATTTATGATTACTTCAGCTAAATAGGCGCCGTACGACCCCGTCCAATTAGTAATATCTTTCAACTCCTCAATGGAGGAATACTGCCCATTGACGATACTTTGATCGGCTTCGCCCGTAAAAAAGAACGACAACAACGCCATAAAAACGTAAAGTACACCTATCAAAAGCACTATGCCAAAAGCAAATTGTGTGCGTTCGTCGCGAAAAAAAGCTTTTAGTGCAGCAAAAAAGCCGTCGGAGTTATCTTTTTTATTTGTTGTTTTCGCCATAAATTTATAGTTCAATAAATCGTACAAAGATAATTAAAATTCGGAATATATGCGATAGGCAACATTTTGAAAAACGAAAAAAATCACTAAATCGTATGCAAAATTAATTCCTAAACAGCTTAAAGATAACATTTTTTAGTTGGGAAACTAAAAGATGTTTTGAAAAAGAAGAAAAAACATTTACCTTTGCTTGTTATTATCGATTTGGGAAAAGATGACAAAAAAAGAACGTTATTCACTCATTATCAAATGGTTTACGGAAAACATGCCCGTAGCCAAAAGTGAATTGCGGTACAAGACCGCTTACGAATTGTTGGTGGCTGTCATCTTATCGGCACAATGTACCGACAAAAGAGTTAACCAAACAACTCCGGCATTTTTTGCTGCCTATCCCAATGTGGCATCGCTTGCAAAGTCTTCTGTATCAGAAGTTTTTGAATATATTCGCAGCATTTCATATCCAAATTCCAAAGCACGGTATTTGGTAGGTATGGCACAAAAAGTGATGACAGATTACAATGGTGAAATTCCGCAAGACACGAACGAGTTGATGTCGCTACCGGGGGTTGGTCGTAAAACCGCTCACGTCGTTGCTTCGGTAATGTTCAATCAGCCAAAAATGGCAGTGGACACACATGTTTTCCGCGTATCGGAACGCTTGGGATTGACAACCAACTCCAAAAATGCACTTCAAACCGAAAAAGAATTAGTCAAATATATTCCCGAAGAACTTATATCTAAGGCACACCATTGGCTCATACTTCACGGACGCTACGTTTGCACCGCCCGTCGCCCGAAATGCGCCACTTGTGGTTTGTCGCCTTTTTGTCGTTTTTATTCAAAACTCAAAACCAATCCATCATGAGAGCAATTTTAGTCGGAGTACTGCTTACCATAAATATAACAACCTTTGCAACAACGTCTAATCCGTTGATTATTAGTGGCACTATTAGTAATTCATCGGGCGAAGCAATGCCCGCAGTTATCGTTGAACAATGCGCCACAAACAACTACACATTGAGCGACATAGACGGCTGTTTTGAACTACAACTACTACCGAAAAAACCGCAAAAAATCACTATTAGCTTCATCGGTTACCAAAAACAGACAATTGATTTGAAAAAAAACAGTTCCAACAATTTAGTTGTTATCCTTAATAAAATAGAAGAAACTCATCAACCCCAACCGGCAATATCAAAATTGCCAAAAGTGAGTTGCATGACGGTAAATATTGGCTACGAATACTACGATTCGCGCTTTGACAAATTTTCTGAACTAAAAAGCGATGAAGTTAATTTAATGAATAAACTCGACCACTTTTTTACTATCGGTATAGCGGGCAGTTACCGCAATATTTACGGATTGCTGAGCTGGGGCTTTACACCCTCACACACTCAAAGTTTTATGGAGTACAACTATAAACATACGGTAGAAAGTCGCCGTTTCCTTTTCAAAATGGGTTATATTTTTCCTTTGGCTCAAAATAAAGTGCTGCTTACGCCAACTTTGGGAGTTACACGCACCAGTTACGACGAATATTTCTACCCTTACGACAAGGAAGTTTCGTTGACGGAGTTTTTGATGAACAGTTCAACTAACGTTTACTACAAACAATATTGCGGCATATTGGGTTTGGACGCCGATTCTCGCCTAGCGGCTTTTGGCAACCGCAAACAGCACAATTTATACCTTTCGGCAGGAACAGGTTATATTTTCAAATTACACCATTTTCCGCACATAAAATCGAATAAAACCATACTGACATCGAACAACGAAATTATACAAAAAGGATTGTACATCGAACTCAGTTTGAAATACTATTACATCGTTAAAAACAAAAAAGATAAAAAAAATCACAATTATGATTTGGAATGAATACATCGAATGCAGCAGCCGCGATGCCATTATAGAACGGCAAAACAAAGGTTTACGAAAAATGGTAGAACGTCTCTACTTTAACGTTCCTTTTTACCGCAAAAAATTCCAAGAAATGGAATTGTCGCCTTACGACATCAAAGGCATTGAAGACTTGCACAAATTACCTTTTACCTACAAACAAGATTTGCGCGACAACTATCCTATGGGACTGTTCGCCGTACCGCAATCGGAAATTGTGCGCCTGCACGCTTCGAGCGGCACAACTGGCAAACAGACCGTTGTAGGCTACACGCGAAAAGATTTGGATATGTGGTCGGAAGTGGTAGCGCGCTGTTTGTCGTCAGCCGGTGTTGTCCACAAAGATATTGTACAAATAGCTTATGGTTACGGACTTTTTACCGGCGGATTGGGATTGCACTACGGTACTGAAAAAATAGGAGCGTCGGTTATTCCTATTTCGGGCGGTAACACGCACCGACAACTGCAAACGATGCAAGATTTAGGTTCTACGGTATTGGCTTGCACACCGTCGTATGCGCTCTATTTAGCCGAATCGCTCGAAAAATCGGGCATCACCAAAGACCAAATAAAATTACGAGTTGGAATTTTCGGTGCTGAATCATGGACAGATGAAATGAGGCGGGAATTGGAAAAGAAACTCGGCATCAAGGCTTTTGATATTTACGGATTGAGCGAAATTATGGGTCCCGGAGTGGCTTGCGAATGCGAATGCCAAAACGGTCTGCACGTAAACGAAGACCATTTTATTCCCGAAATTATTGACCCCATAACGTTAGAGCCACTGCCCGAAGGTCAAGAAGGAGAGCTTGTATTTACCACTATCACCAAAGAAGGTTTGCCATTATTGCGCTATCGCACACGCGACCTATCAACACTGCACTACGGCACATGTTCTTGCGGACGCACTTTGGTACGTATGGAAAAATGTAAAGGTCGAACCGACGATATGCTCATTATTAGAGGTGTAAATGTGTTCCCGTCACAAATAGAATCGGTGTTGCTAAGCATGCACGAAACTTCGCCACACTACCAACTCATTGTCGAAAGAATCAACAATTTAGATATTTTGGAAGTTCACGTAGAGATGGACGAACATTTCTTTGCCGACGAAATACGCAAAATTGAAGGACTCAACAAACGCATCAAACACAACATTGAAAACACTCTGGGCATCAGTGTTACCATAAAACTGGTAGAGCCTAACACCATTGAACGGTCGGAAAATAAAGCCAAACGCATTATCGATAACAGAAAAAAATAATCTCTAAAATCTAAAGCTATGACAATACAACAATTAAGTGTTTTTTTAGAAAACAAATCGGGACGACTTTTAGAAGTAACAAAAGTTTTAGGCGAGAACAATATTAATATGTCCGCCTTCAGTATTGCCGATACGTCTGATTTCGGTATGCTTCGTATGATAGTTGACCAACCCGAAGCAGCATTTGCAGCTTTGAAAAAACAGAATTTTTCGGTGAGCATCACGCCGGTGGTCGGTCTGATTATACCCGACAAAGCCGGAAGTCTTTACCACGCACTCAATGCTTTAAATGATGCCGCTATCGGAGTGGAATATATGTATGCTTTTTCGTTTAAAGAAGACGCAACCGTCATTTTACGCACAGCCGATGCCGAAAAGACAGCCCAAGTGTTGAAAGCCGCCAATTTCCAACTGATTTCAACAAAATGAACTAACGGATTTCGCTGATATTGTACGGAGTTTCCTGATACACAAAATAGTTCAACCAATTGGAAAACAATAAATTAGCATGACCTCGCCAACGAACTATCGGTCTTTCGGCGGGGTTGTCGTTTTTATAGTAGTTGTACGGAAGTTCTATATCAAGTCCTTTTGCCAAATCGCGTTTGTACTCTTCATCCAACGTATTGGGTGAATACTCCGAATGACCGGTAACAAAAAACTCTCTGCCATTGCGCCCCATTACCAAATAGACACCGGCATCGGGCGATTCAGACAAAATGGTCAGTTCCGGAACTTTTTCCAAATCGCTCCTGAGAATAGTAGTGTGACGGCTGTGAGGAACAAAAAACTCATCGTCGAAACCTCTGAAAATTGGATTGAGCGGCTCCAACACTTTGTGCGAAAATACACCGAACATTTTTTTATCCAAGGCGTGCTTGGGAACATTATAATAATGGTATAAACCTGCTTGCGCCGCCCAACAAATGAAAAATGTGGACGTAACATGCGTACGTGCCCAATCGAACACGCCCGTAATTTCTTCCCAATAAGTAACCTCTTTAAACGATATCGTCTCTACTGGAGCACCCGTAATAATCATGCCGTCGTAGGTTTGTTCGCGAACTTCGGAAAATGGACGATAAAACGCTTTCAGATGCTCGATAGGCGTATTTTTTGGAGTATGACTGTTCAGTTTCAAAAAATCTACCTCTATCTGCAAAGGCGTGTTTGACAACAAACGAATTAAATCGGTTTCCGTTGTTATTTTTATAGGCATCAGGTTTAATATCAGCATTTTAAGCGGGCGAATATCTTGTGTGGAAGCCCTTTCGGTATTCATTACAAAAATATTTTCCTGCTTAAGCAAGTCAATAGCCGGAATCTTATCAGGTAAATTTAATGGCATAATGAAATGTATTTTATAGTTTTTCTTATTTAATTTTATAGTATTTGCGGTACAAGTCTCTGAAATCTTTCGTCTGTTTAAATTCTTTCAACCAACTGTTTATCTCAGCTTGAAGTACTGAAGCGCGCTTGTTCATACCCCACGCCTGAAATTGCTGAAATCCCAACACCATGGAAATATCTATTTCGGGATAATAGACTTTACACAAACGAGCGGTAAACTCGTCGCTGATGGCATAAGGAATTTCGCCGCGCGACACCATGGCAATAAGTAATTCAGTGTCCGCATCGTTAATGTGAGCCACTTGAAACTCTACGCCGATTTCTTCTCTGATATGGTTTAAACGCGGCAAATAAGGCGAATGTTCAACCGCATAAACGGTAATACCGTCCAAATCCAGACTATTGCGCAACGGAACACCTTCATTATAAACATTGTCGGACAACTGCACCAACACCAAACGGCTGGTTAAAATAGGGTCGGAAAAGGCGATGCGCCGCCGCAACTCCACCGTAACGGGAAGATTGCGCAAAATTAAATCGTAAACGCCTTTGTTCACACCAACAATGCACCGCTCCAAATCGTCTTCTACGGTTATGTTCAGTGCTAAACCGTGTTGGTCGGCGAAACGTTTTACCAATTCATATTGGAAACCTTTCATTGTGCCGTCTTCCACAAAATAGCCGATAGAGCTGTATTCGGTCGCCACGTTCAACTCCTTGTCATCTACAATATCTTCAAAATCGCGATAACGGTTCAAAAACGCCACCAACAGAGCAATTGCCGCAATCAGCAACGCTACCGATACCCAAAAATACCATTTTTTCAGGAAACGCCATTTTGCTGCCGTATGTCTAATTAATTGTAGAAAGTCCATGACAAACCAAATTGGAATGTACCCGGGTTAATCGGATAATTCGGCATTGAAAAATAGTTGTTTATACCAAATACGCCTTTGTTCCAATGCGCATATTGCACATAAAAACGCATTCTTTTCAGGTGAAAATTCAAATAAACGTTCAACTCGGGATAATTGCCCACCAAAGTCTCGTTTTGTATGCGAAATTGTCCGGTAGCCGGCACATAAACAGGACCATAATAAGCAGTATGATAACGCACGCTCACTCCCGCTTGAAAAGTCAGCACTTTGAAAAATTTATCCTTGTAGTACAAATTAGAATAGAGTGCCAAATCGGGCAACGGCAATATTGCGCGGTTGCCGGTAAATTGATAAACAAGTTGGTTGTCGAGATGCAACCGCCACACGCCAACGTTTGCCGTAACATCGGCTGCCAGCACCTGCACATTACCGTTGTACTGCTCGGGAAGTCCTTTTGTATTAAAATAGACCAAATTTTTAACGTTCTCCATCTGCACGCCCAATGAAATACCACGCGTGGGAACGGAAAAACGCACTTTGGCATTGAAACGCAATTTATTTTTAAAATGATTGTCCCATCGGAAGTGATTGGACGAATAATTTTCTACAAAATTACTAACTGTTTCGTTGTGAAAACCCACACCGCCGTCTAAACGCAATTCGTCTTTTTTTACACGAAAAATTGTGTACACATTGCCCATTAAGTTAAATTCGCCCGCTTTCGGTCCCAACACATAAACTTCGCCTCGGGCATCGTAAGTCAGCACTTTACCTTTTCGTTTTGCTATTTGCAGCCCCACTTTCAAAAGATTTTCGTAATAACCTTTTTTCAGCGAATCGAACACTAAGGCATGATAACGCAAATCGTATTCCACAAACGTTTCAAGACCAAAACGCAACACCTTATTAAAATCTTCTTCAAGCGTGAATCCCACTGTGTTTTTCAGCGACCAATAGCACGACGAATCGTTGGTGTATGAAGTGTTGAGATAGGTAGAATCGTAAAAATCAGTCGGAACCGTTCTTTCATGGTAGCGTTTTCGTGCATACTCAAATTTAATGGCGTGAACAATGCTGGAAATCGGCAAAAACTCTTTCTTCACAGAATCTTCATTGACCTGAATTTCAACATCTTTGCCAAAACGGTAACGTTGATTATAAAAATAAATATCGTTATTGTAGTTCGAAATTACATCGTTCAACCGCGTAGGAATATCTTTGGGAGCGAATGTGGCAGAACCCACCACCGCTTGCGGATTTAAAATAAAAGTCGAATCGGAAATACCGCCATTCTCATAATTTCTGAAACGATTGAACATAATCACGGCATTGCCCGAATAGTGTTTATTTTCGTAACTCATCCAAAATCCGCCATTTTTCATATCCGCAGCCTGATTGGCATACTGCCCGCGCGCATAAATGTAGTTGAACAGACCGCCCACATTCAACCGTTTATTGGCATTCATGGTCAATAAAGCCTTAAAATAGTCTTCTTCGCTGTATTTCGGCAGTGCCGAACGGTAAACCAAATGCGAATAGGGAATATTTGTGCTGAAAAAAGAGACATCTTCGGGAGTAATGACATAGGCATCGTAGGGCAACGAAAAAAGATAATCGGTTTTGTTGGTTCTGTCAAAATAAATTTTCGATTGCAACGGCGAGCCGAGATTGCCGTTCCACGAATTGGCGATGCTGTAATTGTTTACCGGATTATTATCCTGATAGCTGGTAATCAGCGTATCAACCGCCACCGAATCCTTAAATCCGAAACGTTCGTCGATGCGCCAATTGCGCACTTCCGACTTGGGCAACACCTTTTTTTGAGGAGTAGCAGATTCTTTTTGCGGCTGTCCGAAAACAGTTGCAAAGAGCAATAAACCGGCACAAAAAAGCCCCAATTTCTTCATAAACTGCAAAAATACTGCTTTTTTTCCATATTCAAACTAAAAAAATTGCAAAATTAGCACGCTCTCATCTTGCTAATCGACACATAAAAAACGGTAGCACATTCTTTTTAGTCTGTGCTACCATTTGATTTATTAAAAATAAAGGTTAAAATTCAAATCCTTTAATGTTGCTGCCCCTATTTGGTTTAATAATGTTCTATTTCTATTAATTCAAGTTCTTTAGGCACATTTAATTCAATGCGTTTTTTCAAATAATCTTTCTTTTTAAAAGGACCATAAATATTTGAGTAGCGAGGACGCCCGTTTACAATAGAACGTTCACTTTTCTCTTTCTTATTGATTATCCAATATTGCCGAAATGTGCTGTTTTCAAAAGCGTCAGTAGCCTCGTAATAGTTCATTGTACTAATATTTGGAATACTGTCCCGTGGACGTTGAGATACAATAATAAAAGTAGAGTCGAAAGCATATTCTAAAATTGTTGCATTAATTACTAATATATTATCCGGATTAACGATGGCTAAAGAGTATATTGTTTCGTAAGTGAATTGATATCCATCTCCCAAATCGGGTAGTTTTATGTATTTACTAATTATTCTACCACATCCTGAAAATAAGACAGATAATAAAACAACACTAATCAATAAAAACTTTTTCATAATAATATTTATTGGTTCAAGATTAGTTAAGTAAAGATTATCTTTGCATAATTAATTGAAGACCAATGAGTAACAAGTATTTTTTTAGAGGCAGGATTTCAGACGAGAAATTTCGATTGATTTTAAAGCTTTTT
>Ga0116161_1001995_pt1 | contig 20316 bp, 9 predicted proteins | sample AD_JPNAS3_MetaG_FD_89877 | JGI IMG/M metagenome (GOLD analysis project Ga0116161, IMG submission 89877) | Active sludge microbial communities of municipal wastewater-treating anaerobic digesters from Japan - AD_JPNAS3_MetaG | ecosystem: Engineered > Bioreactor > Anaerobic > Digestate | place... | reverse complement strand
TTCCTCCAGCCAGCGGTCGGGATCGATGTATTTATCCCCCTCGTGATGGGTAAGCATCTGATATGTCCGGCGGGTGTTTTCCGGTTCGCTGACGATTCCGGCATTGTGCCCGCCGCTGGTGAGAACGAAGGTTACCGTCGGGGCATCGGATGTAAGGTGGAACTTGTAAACCGAACGCCAGGGGGCGACATGGTCCTGGACGGTGCCCACAAGGAAAACGGGAACGCGAATATCACTGATAACTATATTGCGGCCATTGACGAGGTAACGACCCTCGAAAAGGTCATTATCCAGAAACAAACGGCGGAGATATTTGCTGTGCATCCGGTAGGGCATGCGGGTGGCGTCGGCGTTCCAGGACATGAGATCGTTCAGGGGACGGCGGGCGCCCAGCAGGTAGTCCTGAATGATGCGGGAATAGAGCAGGTCGTTGGCCCGGAGAAGCTGGAAGGCGCCGGCCATTTCCTTGGTGTCCAGATAGCCCCGGTCGAACATGATGTCCGCCAGGAAGTTTACCTGATTTTCGTCGATGAACAGGCTCAGCTCTCCGGCTTCCGTGAAGTCCGTCTGCGCTGCCAGCAGGGTCATGCTCTTCAGACGTTCGTCGCCGTCCCGGGCCATCGTGGCGGCGACAATGGCGAGCATGGTGCCGCCGAGGCAATATCCCGCCGTGTTGATCTGCCTGTCGGGAACTATCTTGGCGATGGCATTTATTGCCGCCATTACACCGTCGAAGTGATAATCAGCCATGGAGAGGTTCCGGTCCTTTTCCGTGGGATTCAGCCAGGAGATGATGAAGACCGTATGCCCCTTGTCCACCAGGAACTTGACGAGAGAATTGTGGGGGGACAAATCGAGGATGTAATACTTCATGATCCAGGCCGGGACGATGAGGACCGGTTCCTCGTAAACCTTTTTAGTCGTCGGTGTATACTGGATCAATTCGATGAGGTGATTCCGGAAAACCACCTTGCCCGGTGTCACGGCCACCTTTTCCCCGGGGCGGAAATTCTCCGTGCCTGCGGGGAGCTCGTTGTTACGCTGGCGCCGCCAGTCCTCCAGCATATTTTCCCAGCCCCTGATGAGGTTTTGCCCCCCTTGCTCTTCCGTTACCCTGGTCAAGACCGGGTTGGTCCAGAGAAAGTTGGCCGGGGAAAGGACATCCATAATTTGCCGGGCCATAAAGGAAACGATATTCTGGTGATGATGGGAAACACCAGGGATGCCGGTTGTGGTGTTCTGCCACCACTGTTCGCTAAGGAGGAAGGCCTGATGGAAGCAATTGAAGGGGGGGGTCTGCCAGGCATCATCCCGAAAACGGGGATCGCGGGCGATGGGCTTTTCAGGTTCTCCATTGGAAAGCAGACAGGAACGGAGAACATAGTCCCAGTAATTGGCCGTTTTTTCCCAGAAATCCTCCATAATCCGGTACTGTTTCCCCGGTGAGTCGGCAAGGTTGATGAACCAGTCAAGAAAGGCCAGCAACTGCGTTACTGGTGAGAGGTTCATGGTGAATTTGGCCTTACGGGCATGGATGAAACTGTCGACACTGGCATGGGCGGATTCTTTGGTGGCTTCCATGTTTTTTCCCTCCTTGTTTGGTGAGTGGACGATCTATGATTCTCAGGAATGTTTCGGCACGTATGCCGCCGGGCGCCAAGGCGTAGTGCCTCGCAACTTCTTACCATATCGTTCCAATGTAGGAAAGTAAAAGACTAACAGATATACAAAAAATATCAAGATCAATTTATGAACAAGAAGCTTCGCTTTCCCGGCCTGATATGATAAAAGGCGCTGATGAAGGCCTTTGAGCTCGTATCGGAATATTCGCCCCGGGGAGACCAGCCACGGGCCATTTCCCGGCTGGTGCAAGGAGTAAAGGCGGATCTCCCCCACCAGGTACTGCTCGGTGTCACCGGGTCGGGGAAGACATTTACCATTGCTCACGTTATTCAGTCCGTCCAGCGTCCCGCCCTGGTCATCGCCCACAACAAGACCCTGGCGGCCCAGTTGTACGCGGAGTTCAAGAGCCTTTTCCCCGCCAATGCCGTCGAGTATTTCGTGAGCTATTATGATTACTACCAGCCCGAGGCCTACATACCCAGCACCGACACCTATATCGAGAAGGACTCGGCGATCAACGAGGAGATCGACAAGCTCCGCCACGCGGCCACTCATGCCCTCTTCGACCGGGAAGACGTCATTATCGTGGCCAGTGTCTCCTGCATTTATGGCCTGGGTTCACCGGAGGCGTATCAAGGGATGCTCCTCTATCTGGAGGAAGGAAGAGAGTTGGGCCGAGACACCATGCTGCGCCGCCTCGTGGAGATTCAGTATGAGCGCAACGATTTCGACTTTCACCGGGGGACATTCCGGGTGCGGGGAGATGTGGTGGAAATCTTTCCTGCTTATGAGGATGAGCGGGCTGTCCGGGTGGCCTTTTTTGACGATACCATCGAGGAGATCCTCTACGTCGATCCCCTTCGAGGCAGGAAATTAGGAAGAATCTCGAAGCTGGCCATTTATCCCGGCAGTCACTATGTCACCAGCAGGGACAACTTGAATCGGGCCATGACCACTATCAGGGCCGAACTCCAGGAACGCCTTTCCGAGCTGCGCCGGGAAGAGAAACTCCTGGAGGCCCAGCGTCTCCAGCAGCGGACGCTTTTCGATCTGGAGATGATGGAGGAGATGGGCTACTGTCAGGGGATCGAGAACTATTCCCGCCACCTGACCGGGAGAAATCCCGGCCAGCCACCGCCCACCCTGATGGAGTATCTGCCGAAAAACGCCCTGATCATTATCGACGAGAGCCATGCTACGATCCCCCAACTAATCGGCATGTACCGTGGGGACCGCTCCCGGAAGGAGACCCTGGTGGAATATGGATTTCGCCTTCCCTCGGCCTTGGACAACCGGCCTCTCCGCTTCGAGGAATACGAGTCCTTTCCCCAGCGGCGCATTTATGTCTCCGCCACTCCTGCGGCTTACGAACTGATGAAGGCGTTGGGTGGGGTCGTGGAGCAGATCATCCGGCCCACGGGACTCATGGACCCGGAAATCGTCGTCAAGCCCGTCAAGAACCAGGTCGATGATCTTCTCGGAGAGATCCGACAACGGGCGGCGCGAGGGGAGCGGGTCCTGGTCACCACGTTGACGAAACGCATGGCGGAGAACCTCACGACCCATTATGGTGAGGTGGGGGTGAAGGTGCGTTATCTCCACTCCGACGTCCATACGCTGGAACGTGTGGAGATCATCCGCGATCTCCGCCGGGGAGAATTCGACGTCCTCATCGGCGTGAACCTCCTTCGGGAGGGCCTGGACATCCCGGAAGTATCCCTTGTCGCCATCCTTGATGCCGACAAGGAGGGCTTTCTCCGTTCGGAGCGGTCGCTCATACAGACGGCGGGACGGGCTGCCCGGCATATCGCCGGACAGGTGATCATGTATGCCGATGTGATCACCGGATCCATCCGGGCCTGCCTCGACGAGACACAGCGCCGCCGCCTCCTCCAGACCGACTATAACCGCCGCTACGGCATCACCCCCGAGTCGATCCGGAAGTCCATCTCTGATGTCCTGACCTCGGTTTATGACGCGGATTATGTAACCGTGCCGCTGGTGCGGGAGACGAAAGTCCCCTATGGCGGCGAAGAGGATCTGACGAAGCTGATCGCCCGCCTGAAGGCGGAGATGAAGGCGGCTGCCGCCGCGCTGGAGTTCGAAAAGGCGGCGGAACTCCGGGATGAAATCAGGGACCTGAGCAGCCTGCTGGTGGAGTTCGGGGGAGAATCGGTATGAGCTTGGATATCTTCAGATTGAGCTTTTTTTCTATATCATTTTCGGTGTTATCTTTTCCCGCGTTGAGATCCGTCCGGCCAGCGCCGGTGGGGATTGCCGACCAATCGTCATCTTCCCGGGCAGACGAGGCGGTTCGGAAATGGAGCCAGCGGCGATGACGGGGACATGTCTGGCGGATATCGTCCAGGTGGCCCCCCGGGTTCCGGGCGTCTATCTGATGAGAGACGGCGTCGGGGAGATCATTTACGTTGGCAAGGCAAAAGACCTTCGGGCCCGCCTCCGTAACTATGCCGGTGGAACGGATAGCAGGGGGATGATCCCCTTCCTCCTATCCCGGGTCCGGCAGGTGGAATGGATCATTACCGCGACAGAAAAAGAGGCCCTCATCCTCGAGAACAATCTTATCAAGGAACACCGTCCCCGGTACAACGTCGTTTTTCGTGACGACAAGGCCTATTTCCACATTCGTATGGATACAGCGGTCCCCTTTCCTCGCTGGCAATTGGTCCGGCGTCCGAAAAAAGACGGGGCGAGGTATTTCGGACCCTACCCCTCCGGCGGCGCCGCCAAAGAGACCCTGCGCTTTCTGCAAACCGTCTTTCCCCTCCGAACATGCCGGGATGTGGAACTCCGAAACCGCCGGCGTCCCTGCCTGGAATATCAGATCGGACGCTGCCCGGCCCCCTGCGTCCATCTGGTCGCTGAGGAAACCTACCGGCGGTCCGTCCGCCAGGGACTGGCCTTTTTGGAGGGAAACGCCACGGCGGTGCTGAAGGAACTGGAGGAAAGGATGGAGAATGCAGCGGCTGAACTTCGGTTTGAGGAGGCCGCCGCCCTCCGGGATCGTATCGGCGCCATCCGGACTACTCTGGAAAAGCAACAGGCCGCCTTGATCGCAGCCCAGGACCAGGATGTCTTCGGCGCCGCCCGGGAAGGTGACTGGACGCAGCTCTGCCTGCTGCGGATCCGGGCCGGGAAGATGGTGGGGATGCGGACCTTCCCACCGCTCCGGGTAAGCCTGCCGATGAAGGAGATCATGACCACGGTGGTGATGCAGTTCTATGACACCGGTAATGAAATTCCCGGGGAGATCCTCCTGCCCGCGGCGGGGGAGGACCGCCGGGTCCTGTCGGAATGGCTGGGGGAGAAGCGGGGGCGGCGCGTCCGTCTTTTCGTCCCGCAGCGTGGGCGGGGCCGGGCCTTGGTGGAGATGGCCGGACGCAATGCCACGGAGATTATGCAGGTCGTCCGGCGGCATCAAGGAACCGGGGGAGACCTGGAGGCCCTGGCGGCGGCTCTGGAACTCCGGCGGCCGCCGGAGCGGATCGAATGTTTCGATATCTCCAATATCGGCGGCCGATACTCCGTGGGTTCCATGGTGACCTTTGCCGGCGGTGTCCCCCGCCGGAGCGACTATCGCCGTTTCCGCATCCGCACCGTTCCCGGCGCCGACGATTACGCCATGATGTACGAGGTCCTCAGCCGACGTTTCGCCACGGGGAAAGATCTTCCCGATCTCCTCGTGGTGGACGGGGGTAAGGGACAGCTTGCCGTGGCCTTGTCGGTCCTTAAGGATCTGCGAATAGGGTCGGTGGATGTCATCGCCCTGGCCAAAGAACGGGATTTCCCACCAGGTAGCAGGGGTCGTGGCCTTCTCGAGAGGGAAGGCCGGACCGGCGCCACTGGCGAGGCGGGAGAGACATCGTCGTTTGGGACGGAAAGGGGACGCCGGCACTCTTTTCGATCCGATGTAAAACATCCCGACAGTGCCGCAGATCAGGAGACGGGTGGGATGGAGATGGTCAGGTCGGAAACGATGGGAAAGGAGACGGTCGGGGCGGAGGACGAAAACGTGAAGCTCGGCCGGGGCAGGATCAGCGATCGGATTTTCCTTCCCGGACGGAAGGAACCGGTGTTTCTCTCCCGGTATCCCGCCGTCCTGCACCTTCTCCAGCGGCTCCGGGATGAAGCCCACCGGTTTGCCGTAACCTATCACCGGCGGGTCCGGGAACAGGAGGATTTTGCCTCGCGGCTGGATGATATCCCCGGCCTAGGCCCGGAGAAGAAAAAGGCCCTCCTCAGGGGAATGGGGGATCTGGAACGGATAAGGACGGCGACGGCTGAGGAATTGCGGGTAATTCCAGGGATAGGCAAAAAGCTGGCGTCAAGAATCGAGGATTTTTTACGGCCCATAAAGATATGATGAAGCCGTAAGACACCAAAAACACTTCCCTCCCGTCCGAAGCGGACAATGGAAGCGGACGGGTGACAGAGGCGACGAATGATATGGAAGAGCGCCCCGGTTTGCTTTATCGGACGGGGTGGATGATCCTTATTGAGAGAATGTCGAAATCTCCACCCGTAAAATTGGATGAGGGACCTTCTTGACGAATTTATGGCCCATTCTGTTGATTGCCATGGCCCTGGGCATGGACGCCTTTTCCGTGGCCGTGGGCATCGGGGCGACCCGCCATCGGGTCTCCTTAACGTCGATCCTGCGCCTGTCGGCTAGCTTCGGTATCTTCCAGTTTTTCATGCCCATCGTCGGCTGGCTGGGCGGCGTGACCATCGCCGCCTATATCGATTCCTATGATCACTGGATTGCCTTTGCCGTACTCCTCTATGTCGGAGGTAAAATGATCCACGAATCTTTCCGCGGTGAGGAGGACCCGGCGCCGGGGCAGGATCCGACTCGGGGCGTCACCCTCATCATGCTTTCCGTGGCGACGAGCATCGACGCCTTGGCCGTGGGCCTCAGCCTGGCGGTCATGAAGACGCCGATTCTCTATCCGAGTGCGGTCATCGGAATCGTTGCCTTTGTGATGACGGCGGTCGGGATGCTCTTCGGGGAAAGGTTGGGAAAGATGTTCGGCCGGCGCGTCGAGGCGTTGGGGGGACTCATCCTCGTCGGGATCGGCCTGAAGATCCTCTGGGATGGCCTGGCCTGAAAATGGAGGAGTCCGAGCGGGGATATGGATCCGATTATTTAGCTTTTTTCGTCATTTCACTTTAAAGAGAGCGTGGGAGGATGGTTTATGGTTGCTTCTTGGAAATATGAGTCGGTTCCTTCTCCCTGGGGGGAGGTTGCCGTCGTCTGGCGGGTCGGAGGGGAAGAAGGAGGGGTGAAGGTGGCGGCAATCATCCTGCCGAGCGAAAAAAACGGTCCGGAAGGGGTTTGGAAACGGCGGTTCCCCGGCATCGTCCGGGAGAATTCCCCGGCCATCCGCCTGTTCTGCGCCGATCTCCAACGCGCCCTGAAGGGACAAGCGGTCCGTTTCTCTCTCGACCTGCTGGACATGGCTTTTTGCACGGACTTCGAGAAGAAAGTGTTGGCGGCCTGCTTCCGGATCCCCCAGGGCGCTGTCATCTCCTATGGCGCACTGGCGGAACGGGTCGGATCACCCCGGGGGGCCAGGGCCGTCGGCCGTGTCATGGCCGGCAATCCCTTCCCCATCGTCATTCCCTGTCACCGGGTTGTTCGCGGCGATGGTACGCTGGGGGGCTACGGCGGCGGTCTGGCGATGAAAAAGATCCTGCTGGCGTGGGAGGGAATACAGGTTCCGGCGCCCCGAGGCCGATCACAGGGATAATCGATTTAGAGCTTATTTACGAACAAGCTCTTAACCTCCGGCGGAGAAGTTGCGCCCAGGAGGATGTTTTCCATCGATCCGGCAGTGCCCGGGGCTCCGGTGTGCCCGCGGCTGGATCATGAAGACGCGGTCGGCGCCATAACGTCCGGTCGACGGGGATGGCCGCCGGTTATTTGTGCTGGAGCTCTTTGTCCACCGCCATATTGTCCCGGTGGATCACCTCGTCGTAATCCTTGTAGCCCAAAACCTGCTGGATCTTCGAAGTCTTGAGACCCATGATCTTGCCTATCTCTTCCGCTCCGTAATTGGTCAGTCCCTTGGCTAGTACCTTCCCCGCAGTGTCCAGGCAGAGGATGGGGTCGCCCACATGGAAATCCCCCTCCACGGCAATGATCCCCGAGGGGAGAAGGCTTTTCCCCTCCTCGATGAGGGCCTTTTTCGCCCCGTCATCGAGAGTGAGCTTGCCCCGGGACCGGAGGGTGAAGGCGATCCAGTACTTGCGGCTGTTGAGATGATCCTTCATGGGCAGAAAGAGGGTTCCCCGCTCCTTGCCGGCGAAGAGGTCGCGGAGTATGCCCGGCTCCTTCCCCGGCGCGATGATGTAGGGGATGCCGAAGGCCGTAACCTTCTTGGCGGCCATGACCTTGCTGCGCATGCCGCCCGAGCCCACGTCGGAGGTCTCGTCCGTGGCTGCCTGTTCGATCACCTCGGAGATCTCCCGGACCAGAGGAATCACCTTGGCCTTCTTCGACCGGTTGGGGTTGTGGTCATAGAGACCCTCCGTATTGGTGAGGTTTATGAGGAGGTGGGTTTCCGTGATGTTGGCCATCATGGCCGCCAGATGATCGTTGTCACCGAATTTGATTTCATCGACGGCGACGGTGTCGTTTTCGTTAATGATGGGGATAACTCCCCAGTCCATCAGGGTGGTGAGCGTATTGCGGATGTTGAGGAAGCGCTTCCGATCCGTGAGGTCGCTCATGGTCAGGAGGATCTGGGCCACGTAAAGGCCGTATTTTCCGAAGGCGTTGGAATAGACCCGCATCAGGCGTCCCTGACCGATGGCGGCGGCGGCCTGTTTCTGGGGCATGCTCTTCAGATGGCCCGTTAGGCCCATGCGGTGCTTGCCCGAGGCTATGGCCCCGGACGTGACGATGACGATTTGGCAGCCCCGCTTCTTCAGCTCGACCATCTCCTCCACAAGCTGCTCGATGATGTGGAGGTCCAGACCGTTGTCTCCCGTCAGGACGGCGCTGCCGATCTTGATGAGCATCTTTTTGACGTCCTTGAGAATCTCATTGCGCGTCATAATGTTACCAACCCCTGAATATATGCTTCCCTGTGCTTGCCCATAGGAAAGGCAATATTGACGACTCTGGATCTTTTTACTTCATCGTCTAAATGATGACTTTTTACAAGTTCATCAATATTTGGTTAAAAACCCTTTGCCTTGACGGTCAGTCGACGCGAAATCATGATCAACCGCCGGTCCTGACGATCAACAAGTTGCCGACGCTCGTTCCATGGCGAGGGCGATTCTGTTCATGACCGTTTCCATCCCTTCGCCCGTAACTGCCGAAAAAGCGGATACTTCTATTCCCTTTTCCCGGAAGATGTCAATTTCTTTTTTCAGACGCTCCCGGACCGCGGGCAGGTCGATCTTGCCGATGGCCACGACCTGTGGTTTGGCCAGCAGGCCGGCATTGAATAGTCCCAGCTCCCGGTTTACCTCATCATGGAGCCGCGATGCTCTCGGGGAATTGTCTTCGGAAATATCAATTATGTGGAGCAAAATGGAAGTCCGCTCCACGTGTTTGAGAAACTGCACCCCCATACCGGCCCCGGCATGGGCCCCGGCGATGAGTCCGGGGATGTCGGCGATGACGAAGCTTTGGTGGCGTCCGTAGGCGACGACACCGAGATTGGGTGTCAGGGTCGTGAAGGGATAAGCGGCAATCTTGGGCCTAGCCGCGGACACCCGGGAGATGAAGGTTGACTTGCCGGCGTTGGGTTTACCTATGATCCCGACGTCGGCCAATAGCTTAAGCTCGAGGATGATCCAGAACTCCTCGCCGGGCATGCCGTCCTGGGCGAAACGGGGTGTGCGGTGGGTGGAGGTGGCGAAATGGGAGTTGCCTTTGCCGCCGATGCCGCCCCGGGCGGCGATGAAGCGCTGGCCGTCTTCGACGAGATCGGCCATGATTTCCATTGTTGCGGCATTTTTTACCACGGTCCCCACCGGGACGGAAATGACAATGTCTTCCCCATTGCGTCCGGTACGGTTGCTGCCTTCCCCATTGCCGCCTTTTGGGGCCAGGTGGTGGGGGCGGTAACGAAAGTCCAGGAGCGTGGAAAGATGACGGTCGGCCTGGAAGACGATATCGCCGCCCTTGCCGCCGTCGCCGCCGTCAGGGCCGCCGCGGGGGACGTATTTCTCCCGGCGGAAGCTGACGCATCCCCGGCCGCCGTGGCCGGCCTGGACAAAGATCTTGACCTCGTCGACGAATTTCATGGGCAATAAAAATAAAGGCGCTTGATGCAAGCGCCTTTCCTCAAATTATTTCTTTATCCCTATCCTCAGGAGCGGATAGGATGTCAATGAAAGCGGTTCTTACAACTAAGCCGCATAAACACTCACTTTCTTTCTTGTCTTGTCCAGCCTCTCAAATTTCACGACCCCGTCGATCTTGGCGTAGATGGTGTAATCTCTGCCGAGCCCCACGTTCCTGCCCGGATGAATCTTTGTGCCCACCTGGCGAATAATGATGCCGCCGGCGTTGATGGCCTGGCCGCCGAAAACCTTAACGCCCCGGCGCTGGGAGTTGCTGTCCCGGCCGTTTCTCGAACTGCCCTGTCCCTTTTTATGTGCCATGGTTTCGCATCCCTTCCTTAAAACGAAATATCCCGGATCCGCATCCGGGTTAGCGGCTGGCGGTGGCCGGTTTTCTTCCGGTGGCCCTTCCGGCGCTTCATGTGGAAGACGGCGATTTTCGGCGCCTTGGTCTGGGCGACGATCTCTCCGGTCACCGTTGCCCCGTTTACCGCCGGGGTTCCGATGCGGATCTGTCCCTCCGCGGCCACCATGAGGATATTGTCGAATACCACGGTATCCCCCTTGGCGCCGTCGATCTTTTCTATGGCCACCATGTCTCCCACGGAGACCCGGTGCTGCTTTCCACCTGTCTTTATCACTGCGTACATCGCTTCACCCTTGCCGAAAAATTTTGAACATGTAATCTACTCGAAAAGGTATTTATTTGTCAATAAAAAAAGTTGCTGTCTTGGTCAGATTCATCACCGCCGGCAGGGATGGGTCCAAACCCAGGGCGTGGACGAGGATTTCTTCGGGGCGGACGGCGCCTTCGTTGGTGAAGCGGACCTCCATGAGCATGCGGCGGCCGGTCCGGTCCATAATCAGATTGGTCACTAAGGGGCGGATATCCCGGATAATGGTGTGGTCCTTGACGGTCCTGGCCACGGGGAATGCCGCCGCGGCGAGAAAGGCGGCGATCTTTCCCTCCAGGGCGTCCAGGGCCGCCGCATTCAGCCGGGGTGGCAGCGCTGCTGTGTATTGGAAGCCCCGGAGAGAGGTGGTGAGGGATGGGGCATCGGGGGCCAACTCCACCAACTCCGTTATCAGCATCCCCTCGGGAAGAAAGCGGTTTATCTCTTCCGGAAGGGATGCTGTCTCGTCCGTGGTTTTTTCCCATACCACATCGCAGTACTCCCCCTCGCTGGCCAGACCGACGGCGGTGGCGACGGCAAAGGACATCCGGGGATGGGGATGGAAGCCCGCCGTGAAAAGGAACCGCTGGCCGCTGCGGACAATGCCCCTGGTCAGGGCGGAGGCGGTCTCCAGGTGAGACAGGTGTCGGGACCGACCCTGCTTCGTGAATCTCAGCCGGAGTCTCTGGCCGTTTCGTTGCCCCGGAGCTTCCCGCGCCGGCTGCTCCGGCCCGGCGAGGTGTATCCCGAACGCTCCGGTTTCCGCAGCGTTGTTTGCCGTCACCGGGGATGTGGCCGTGGCTTCGGCGACGTCCAGGTCCACCAGCGATTCCGTCGTCATTCCTTCCGGCCCTCCGGTGGCTGTCGCACTATGGTTTTCCGGGGGGCCATCTTCCGCCAGGAGCGGCCTGATCTCTATATGATCGCAGGCGCCGCACCGGTAGCAGCCCTCCCGGCGGCAGTCCGGGGTGAGTTCTTCCCCCCGGGCTTTTTGCCCCTCTTCCCAGAGGAAATCCCGTTCCACCCCAGCGTCGATATGGTCCCAGGGCAACACGGCATTCCGGGACCGGGCTGCTAAGTTGGCGGCGATGTCGATGCCAAGGGCGCGGATGGCGTCATCCCAAATCTCGGGACGAAACCGGTCGCTCCAGCCGTCGAAGCGGCAGCCGCCGCGGTGCGCCAGTTCGACGAGATCGCCCAGCGTTTCGTCCCCCCGGGAGAAGAGGCCTTCGAGTCGGCTCATCCGGGCGTCGTGCCACTTGATCTGGATCTGGCGGTGGCGGAGTCGGGACTTGAAGAATTCCTGCCGGAGGGCGGTTTCCTCGGGACCGATCTGCCGCTGCCATTGAAAGGGCGTATGGGGTTTGGGGACGAAGTTGGAGAGACTGACGGTTACCTGTCCCCGTTTCTTTCCCGTACGGAGGACTTGGTGGGCCAGGGTGGCGATTCCCTCCAGATCCCCTTCTTCTTCCCCCGGAAGGCCGATCATGAAGTAGAGTTTCACCGCCCGCCAGCCGGCGGCGAAGACCTGTGCCGAGGTTGCCAGGAGGTCCGTTTCAGTGTTCCCCTTGTTGATGACGTTGCGGAGACGCTGAGTCCCCGCTTCCGGAGCCAGGGTGAAGCTTGTCTTCCGGACCCGACGGATAGCCTCGATGAGATTCCGGCTCAGGGTTTCCACCCGCAGGGAGGGGAGGGCCAGGGCGATGCGCCGGGCGTAATAACGATCCATGAGGAGGGGCAAAAGCGTTTCGATGCAGGTATAATCGCCGGAGCTGAGGGACAGCAGAGAAAGCTCCTCCTGGCCGGTGGCCGCGAGCATCTGGTCGGCCATTTCCTGCAGGATCCCGGGTTGGCGCTCCCGGACGGGGCGCCAGACCATTCCCGCCTGGCAGAAACGGCAGCCCCGGGTGCAGCCCCGGGCGATCTCCAGGACCGCCCGGTCATGGATGGTCTTCATCAGCGGCGCCAGCGGCCGGACGGGGAGCGTCCAGGCGTTAAGATCGGCAACGACCCTTTTTCTGATCTTTTCACCCCGAGTGTGAACGGCGGGAACATAGATGCCGGGAAGTTCGGCAAGGGCGGCCAGCAGCTTTTCCCGGCCCGAGCCGCGATCCTTTTCCCTCATCATGACCGTTGCCAACTCCCCGCTTACCTCTTCTCCTTCTCCTATGACAAAGGCATCGATGAAGGCCGACATGGGGGCGGGGTTGAAACAGCAGGGGCCGCCGGCGATAACGAGGGGATCGCCGTCCCGGCGGTCCGTGCGGCGGCGGGGAATCCCGCCCAGCTCCAGCATGGTCAGGACGTTGGTGAACGACAGCTCGTACTGCAGGGAGAAACCGACGAGATCGAAATCCCGTAACGTTGTTCCGGATTCCAGGGTCGCCAGGGGGATGGCATGGCGGCGCAGCAGCTCCTCCATGTCCGGCCAAGGGGCATAGACCCGCTCTGCGATGATGCCGTCCCGGCTGTTCAGCAGTTCGTAGAGGATCTGAAGACCCAGGTGGGACATCCCCACTTCGTATGTGTCCGGGAAGGCCAAGGCGACACTGAGCCGGCAGGTACGATGATCCTTGCGGACGGCGTTTACTTCGCCGCCGAGATAGCGGCTCGGTTTGACGACATGATGAAGGAGGTCGTCCCGGGATATTCTATCGTTCATCATCATCAGGGAGATCAGGCGCTTTCGAGGCGATCTTTGTATTTATGCCCGTTGCGGATTAAATCAACCTGGTGATCAGCAACCACCGGGCAGTGTCAGGGACATGATTGCGAAAGATGACATCACCCAGAAGAGATATTTTTCCAATTTATCCACAATTATTACTTCTCCTTCCACAGATCAGGTATTCGTCTCTTTACCTCTTTTATCCACAGATGTAAACAGCGGGAAACAGATCAAATCATCTGCTTCCCGCTGCTTTGTTTGAAAACGGCCAAGTGCGGTTACTCTGGGGTGGGCAACGCACCCTGCTTTGCCACCCCGGCGGCCGTGCCGGAGAAGTTTGTGCCGGTGATATTTCCGGCGGCGGCGCCCTTGATATTCAATCCCTGGAGGTTCGCCGTGCTGCCGATGTTGGCATTGGCCCCCTGGACGGTTGCCGACCATTTGCCGTTGTTAGCACTGTTCCAGCTTTGCACGGTGAAGGTGGATGTGCCTATCGTTCCTCCGGCGGTGGCCGACAGTGGGACGAAGGTGCCCGCCGTGGGCGCCGTGGTCGTATAGCTGCCGTTGACATTGTTGGTGGCAAAGAGCGATGGCGTTGCCCCGGAACTGTGGGCGAAAAATTTCACCCCCAGCATATTGACTTCCAGGTTACCATTGTTGCCTTTCAAATCCAGATATCCCACCTGGACGCAGGGGATATTCAGGGCACGGAGGGCGTTCTTGCCTGCCTGGTCCGCCGTCATGTCGAGGAATTTTCCGGTTTCCAGGAAGTTGCCGAGGGCGACGCTCTGGAATGTACTACTGTTCGGATCGAAGGTGCCGAGGATATTCCCCACAAATATGCCGGTGGCCGCGCCCCTGGTGGCGCTGGCGATATCCGCCCAGTAGCCGTGTATGTCGCCGTCAAGCCGGTTGTCCTTCCAGGACTGCCCGGTAATGATGGCCCCCATGTCTTTCCCCGCCTCCCGCTCCGCAGGGGTGGCTTCCAGCTCCATCTTCCAGGTGTAGGGATCGGTGGCCGGGAGGGAATAACTCCCGTAGAGACCTTCGCTGTACCAGATCCCCCAATGGGCCGGGCTGTCGGCCTTGATCCAGTGGGCATCGAAATATTTAGCGGGACCGGAAGGCGTAATATGAGAGTTGGGAATGTCTGTTCCATTGGCGTTATAAAAGGTTGCCCCGCTCAACACGTCGTATTGTGTCTGCAGTTTCTCTCTGCTGACGGAATTGGTGATGTCGGCCGGGTTTGTCAGGCTGGTGGTCCCCAGGGTTACGATGGTCATATCTTCATGGGGATTGAGGTAGAAGCTGCGGGTGGAGGTGTTATACCCACCGCTACTATCATCAGGCAGATTGGCTCTTAATCCGTAGAGTCCGGTTTTGCCCTGTGTATCGACGAACATGGTCGTCATCATGGCGTCCATGCCGTGATTTTCCGTATCGCTCCTGTACTGATGGATGCCGCCCAATATCCCCCAGAAAGAATGACCGCTCCGGGTGGTGTTGGTGTAGGGCTCATTCTCATAGTTGCGCGGGAATATCTCCGTGCTGAAGATGTGGCTGTTATATTCCATCGATTCATCACCCATGGGGCTCCAGATGCCATAGGCCTGGAGGCTGGTGGTCTCAACGCCATGGATGGCGTTGGCGGTCCAGAATTTGCCCTCCCCGGATCCCAGCAACCCCTTGATTTGCCCATCATCTACAAGAAGAGTAGAATCGGCGGCACGAAGAAGAGTAGAATCGGCGGCACGAAGCGGTATGGAAGGTATTTCACTCATGACCTCCACGGGCATCCAGTCGCCTGCCGCTTTCCCGATATAACCGCTGCCGTCAGAGGAAGAACCGGCGGTGTGCAAATAGAAGCTTGCCTGGATAGCGGAATTGTCCGATTTTTGAAATACGCCCAGGCCCCGGGCGGTTCCCCGCCAGCGGAAGGGCGCTGTTTCTCCGGTCCGGTAATCCCGCGAGGCAATGCCGTAAACCGGCAGTTCCGACGAGACGCCGGTAATGGGGTAGAAACGACTGTCAAACCACGAGGAACCGGTGGAGGAAACCTCCCCCGCGGTTAGGAGGGAGAGGACATTATTAGCGGCGGAGGGGAAATCGAGGGGAAACACTTTTAGATCGCGAATGGAAATGTCGCCTTCCAATGTCTGTGCCTTGCTGTCCACCGATGCCAGCGGCACCTCTGTAGTCCGGAAACCGAGGTCAATCAGTTTCTGCTTTCCAGCCGCATCGCCGAGCATGGACAGATAGCGATCGACGGTCAGCCAGGCGCCGCCGCTGAGGGCAAAGAAATAAGAGACGGAGTCGTTGTAGCTGCCTAGGGTTTCCCCGGCCACTACCATAGCCTTGCCGGCGCCGCCGTGGGCGCCATAGCCGACGGCCTTGCCGGTAAACCTCTCCTCTGTCCAGAGATCGCCGTAGGCAAACATCTGTAACCGGGTTATTATCCTGTTGTCCGAGGGAGGATTGACTTCCATATTGAATTCCGTACCGATGAGCCAGTTGGCGCTGCTTCCGGCTGTGACGTCGTAACGACCCGCGGCGCCCCAGTGGAAGATGCCGAAATCATTTGCTGATTTCAAATATACGGTCTCCAGGTAATCCTCGCGGTTACTCATATAGGAGGGATTGCCGAAGTACGAATCGGTCATGAGGCCGAAAGCCTCCCGTTCCTGGAGATTGCGGCCGCTGCCCACGTAGGAGATTTCATCCTGGTTCCAGGAGGAGAAATGAGCACGGGTTATGTACTCGCCGGTAGCGCTAACACTGGTTTTACTGTAGGGATCCCAATTTTGTCCGACGCTGAACCAGGTGCCGGAGAGATCAGCCGGAGTAATGCCGGTGCCGTCGCTCATCTGATACCGGGCCAGGGCGCCGTCGGCCTCCCAGAGGCCGATGTCCGGATAGGACTTGCCGGGATAGTTGGCGGCATCATGGCCGTAGCTCCCTTTGAGGATGCCGGCCTTCCCGTCGGGGTCGATGTAGAGGGCGTTGATCCGTCCTTCCATGGCATCGTAGTTGACCCGGTTGATGCCGTCCAAGAACCCGAAGTAGGTGCCGTCGTCATAGGTGATGTACTGGCTTTTGGAGAAATTGTAAGGCACGAGTCCCTGACTCCAGTAGCGGTTGAATCCCGTGGCGTCGGGAAGCGAACCCATGAGACGGATTGGTACACTCACATTGGTCCAGATACTCTCCATGCCGCCCATTAAGGCGCTTAGGGAGCCGGTATTGACTAATTGGGTGTCGATGGCCGATTTGTCGGGGTCGGTGGTGTTGATTCGATACAGCGACGCCGTATAATCTCGCTTGGCCAAATCTGATTCCGTTGTATCCCAGTTCGTGTCGATGCGGAATGCGTTCCACCAGACGTCACCTTCATTGGCCGGCGCCGTTATGGTGGCGACCGGGTCGGCATCGCTTTCTTTAAAAACCTTGATAGTTACGTCGGCAAATGAAGTGGGATTGGCATTGTAGTCTCGAACATAGTAATAGGTGTTGCCATTATTACGCTGATAGACGGACATTTTGATGCTTTCATATTTGTCGTCGGAAGTGAAATACGCGCCGGGATAGCGGTAGCTGTTATAGCCGGCGTTGCCTGTGCGATACCTGTAGAGATGATAGGATTGCCTGTCACTGGGGAGAGCCCGCGGGATCATGGCCTGGGCCTGATAGCCGATATCTTCTCCGGTCCAGGAGACCTCGAATCGCAACGGCTCTTTATAGGTTCCGACAAGAGTTGCGGCGGAGTAATCGGGGCTGCGCGGGTAAAGCAGGCGCTGGCCGTTCCAGGTGGTATCGTGCAATAAGCTCACGAAGGTTAATGGCGTCGCTTTACCCAACCCTATCGTTGACGCCTGCCAGGTTTTGTCGCTGCTGTTGTACGTGCCCATCAGATGGACCGTCATGGGATTGATGCCGCTGACGCCACCGCTGTATCTGGTGTTGATGAATCTGGGGCTCACCGTGCCGGCCATTTTACCGGCGGACCAATCGGTTCCCGTTACATCGTGAATTCCGAAGAGCCTTGGGATGCCGTTATTGTTAGCGTCTTTTCTCCCGAAGCGGGCGCTCCAGGAGGAAGGATTCGCCGGGTCACTGACGTAGGTGCCCCCTAAGTCGGCAACGGCGATTCCCCAATAGGGGTTGCTGTCCTCCACCTGTTGATCCCGCAGATACGCGAAGACATATTCGACCAGCCGGCCGGTGATATTGCCTGCGTCCCCGGAAAATTTCCCCGAGAAATTCGGTGAAGAGGAGCTTGCAGATACATTTACGTCGGAACTGCCATAGTCGATGCCGGCGGGCGTGACAACGGTCCTGCCCACATCCGTCGCGGTTAGCGAGCCGCTGAGTTTACCCATATCGATGCTTTGGAAGTCCTCTCCCGTGATCAAACCGGAAACGAGGTGACCGGCGGTGTAGCCCGTACTGCTGGCATCGTCGGCTCGCGAGTAAAGAGCCACCATCCTGCCCTCAAAAGAAACGTCTGCCCCCATGCCCGTGCCGATGGCGGCGCCAAGAAATTTCGTCTTCCCGTCCACGATCTCCCCTTTCAGTTCCGAAAACCAGAGGGAGCGGCCGTTGGGATTGTTATAGCCGGTCAGGCCGGTGAAGCCTGGCGAGCCGCTCAGCAGGGATTCAGTGCCGCCGATCATCCCCTTGAGGTCGCCGTCTCTCTCCATAGTTCCCTCTCCCGTCTTGTTCCACGAACGGAAGTAGTATCCCTTATCGGTACGGAAGGTGGCCCAGAAGGACAACGGTGTCTCGGTATATTTACCCGCGCCGTCATCCCAGATCTCCCAGTTCGTGCCATTCGTACCAGACAGGGCGCCGTTGCTCCCCGAACCGATGACGAGGCTGCTGGAGCTCAAATAGGTCATGTCCCAGGAACTTCCCGTGATGTTCCCCATGTCACCGACATTTACCGTCGCCTTGCTCAACCAGATATAACCTTCCGTCTCATTTGCCGCGCCTGCCTCCAGGGCCAGGGGGCCACCGGTGGGGAGAGGCCCGTCGGCGCCCTGATAATGGGTCTTCCAGCCACCCCAGGATTGATTGGAGATGCCGGCATAATATCCATTCACATTAGAACCCATGAAGGTCTGACTGCCGGATGTCTCCTTGATGACGGCACTGCCGGTAACATCATAGCGGCTCAGTGCAAAGGAACTGGATTGTTCGGCGCTTACATTGCCGGCTTCATCGGTGGCCCGGGTGACGACGGTGTGCGTGCCCGGGGAAAGATCGGCTACCAATAGCGACGCATCGGTTGCCGTATAGCTGCCATCGTCTACTTTGTATTCGTATGAGGCATTCTTATCGCTGGTCAGATTGATCTCTACATCAGCCTTGAGATTGGCCTTTGGCACGGAAGCCTGAGGTGTCATTTCAATCGTCGGGGCGGTATAGTCGGTGGTCCAGGAGTAGGACTGTACGGTGGCGACGTTGCCGGCCTTGTCGGTCGCCTTGACCTCGAAGTTGTGGGAGGCTGCGGAAAGGTTGGCCAGGGCGACGGATTTGTCGGTGGTGTCCGTCCAGGTGCCGCCGTCGATGCGGTAGCTGTAGTTCTGCACGGTTTTGTCGGCGCTGAAGCCGAAGGAGGCGGAGTTTTGGTTGGTTATGGACTTGGGTTTGGAGTCTATGGATACGTTGGGGGCGGTATAGTCGGTGGTCCAGGAGTAGGACTGGGTCGAGACATTGCCGCCGGCATCGGTTGCCCTGATCGTCAGCGTCCGGGCCCCCTCCGGGATATTACTGATGGTTGTGCTGCCGTTCTGGGTTGAAGCAGGGCCGATAGACCAATTGCTGTCCGTATCCAGTTTATATTCATAATCGACCCTCTCGTTGGAATTGTAATTGAACGTTGCCGTGTTCATGTTCGTTAGGGAAACAGGTCCGGAGCTGAAAGAAATTTCCGGTGGCGTGTTATCCTTGGTGACGATGATCTCCGGTTTTTGTACCGGGACAACAACGACGGTTTCCAGAGTATTTTGGGGAGCGGGTGTTCTTTCCGTCATTAGGGCTTGCGTCATGGTCATCGCCGCCATGTCGCTTTCCGGAGCCGATGCTGGGGATGACGCCGGAGGCGATGAAGAAGCCGTGGCAGGAGCGGTCACTGGTTCGGCAGCATTTCCCGTATTGCTTGTCTGGCTCTGGTCGGTTCTGGCCACGATATCTACCGGCCCGGATCTTTCGTTCCGGTCGGCGTTGGTGGAAGCGACAACCTGCTTAGGGGCCTCTTCTGCGGGCTTGGCCCCATTCTTATCCGCTGTTTTACTCTGTGGTTCTCCGGACGGATTATCAGATTTTGACTGAGTATCGGTTTTCGATTTCTCCTCCGCCTTGCCTTCGTCTTTTTTTGCTACTGTTTCGCCTGCCTTCGGCTTCTCTTCTTTCGCCTGCTCCTCTTTCTTCTCTTCCTTCGGTTTCCCTTCCTCATTGGCAGCTTTGACCTCGCCCGGTTTTTTTTCTTCCTCTTTTTTGGCTTCCTCTTTCTTAGGTGCGGCGGCAGGGGTTGTGTCTTTCTGGTGTTTGTCAAGTTCCACATCCGTTGCCGGTCGGAGTAAGGGGGGCTTGTCTGCACTTTGTACGACCATAAATACCTTGGCCGGGATTGCTACTACCTGGTCAGGGCGATTGATATTATAACCGTAGCCGGCACCGCTTTGAAAAACAAAGCTGCTCTGACCGTTGATGTATGAGCTGTAAAAAACGGTGCCGCGGACACCACAGATGGCTGTCGGGGTGTGAACCTCAAAACTCGAATTTTTCTTAAGCTTATCCACTACCGCCTGGGTTTTGCCCCGAAAGAGGTTTACATAATTCTTCTTTCCATCTTCGGGCTGATATTGCGTTACCCGTAAGCGGCTGTTTTCGGCCAGGCGGAGAATGTTGCCATCGGTGAAGGTTACTTCCGCCTTGGATTTGCTTTTGGCGCGGATGATGTCGCCGGTGTTGACATTGGTGCCGACGGTGACGGAGACTGCCTCCTTGGTCCCGGCGGGAGTCATGTCG
>Ga0116161_1001992_pt1 | contig 20329 bp, 30 predicted proteins | sample AD_JPNAS3_MetaG_FD_89877 | JGI IMG/M metagenome (GOLD analysis project Ga0116161, IMG submission 89877) | Active sludge microbial communities of municipal wastewater-treating anaerobic digesters from Japan - AD_JPNAS3_MetaG | ecosystem: Engineered > Bioreactor > Anaerobic > Digestate | place... | reverse complement strand
TAACCAATTATCAGAGTTTCCATTTTTCATTTTTTAAACTCTTTTTCATAAATCTCATAAAATTCATCCGAGTCAACATTACTCCACTTCCCGCGTTTATCCTCTTCAAGTTGAATGGCTTTTTCAACGCGTTCCTCATCCGCTAAAATAGCCGACATTACCTTAAGCCAACACTCACGATCACAATCCATTCCGAGGGGATGACACAAATGCGGCCTAAGAGTTTTTCTCATTTTATCATCTTCTTCAATAGCTTTTCTAAGCTCTTTTTTGATTTGCTTCTTGTTTTTGTTATTAAGGCTTGGCCACGCAGCAATAAGGCTTTCCGTGAAACCAGAAACGCTCGCGCTTGTTCGCCCCAGAAAATAGCGAAATGAAAAGAAAACTAAGTCGTTCAAATCGTTATTGAAAGCAGATGAAATCTGCTTATTTTTTAAATCTTGTTTTTTCATTTTTCATTCCTCCAATACCTAAAAGCTATCACCAAACAGTTTCCAATCGCGAAAAACAGAATTAAAACAGCGAAAAGCGCGCCGCCGTGAATCACATTTTTCGTAAACTCTAAGGAAAAGTCTTTAGCGTCGAAAATTAACGAGGAGGTTATAATGCCTAGAAACCAGAAAAGGAGCGTCGCCAAACTAAAAATAACGAAGCAAAACGTGGTGGCTAAGACAAATTTAATGGCTAACCCCTTACATTTCTGACCGGGCGGAATCGGCGGCAATTTAATTTTGTCGGACATATTAGAACTTAACATCGTCCGGTAAATCACCGCGTTCTTTGGCTTGTGAAAGTAGACGGAAGTATCTATCCGCGAAAGTCCTTTCTTCGATGTAGGCGTCAAAAAGATTTTGGACCGCTTCCACCGTAGTAGTATTTGATGTGGTACAGAAATCCTCTACTAAGCCGCAAATTTGAGATAGCATCGCGCTATGGCTTTGAAGTTCTTTAAGGTAAGCTTCTTCAATTTCAATTTTCATTTTCCGCCTCCTCTTCGTAAGCTTCTACAACCTTCCGCGCCGTCAAGGGATAACACGTTTCACAATCTTCGCACCCGCACATTCCGTCGGGACACCTGTAAACACGGATTTTTGAGCGTTTTGAGTGTTTTAGATCGTCGTAATCAGGATCGTAAAAATCGGGATCATTATAGTTTGTCGGGCGGTAAAACATGGTTTGATTCAACTGATTTTTTAAAGGAAGTCAACTCTTTTCCTCAACATACTTTTGTAACCTCTTCACCGCACCCTCCATACAAATAATATCTTGTTCTAATTGATCTGCGTACATTTGGTCTTTTCTTGAAAACCTCCCAAATCCCCGAAGATGTTCCGCTAAACTCTCTTTTCCTAATTCGATTCCGATATTCAAACCAGAAATCGCGGCGTAAATGTCGTCAATGGGAATTATTAGAGTTTCTCGCCCCTGAGTGTTTTCCATTTTTTATTCTCCTTTATATTGCCAAAGATACGCGTTACAACGCGCGTGAACAGCGCCTATCGTTTTTCCAGTTTCGTGGTTGTGATGAAGGTGTACAGGATATTTAAAGAAATTTTCGGGAAACAAATCTTCGTCTATCCAAATCTCTTTTATTAATTCTTTTGGCTCCCCGGAGAGCGGTTTTTTACAATAACAACACAAACCTTTTTGTTTTTCAATGTATTGTTTGCGAACCGCCCCGCGCTCCTGCCACGTAAGCGCATTGTAATTCACAGGTAATTTAATTTCATTCATTTTTATATAAACTCCTATACTCTACTGGTTTTCCAGCTAAATGAGCGGCTTCAATACCATATTTCATTCCCTCGCTAATACCCCTATCAGTATAAACTACCGTTGCTTCACTAACATGTCGCCACGCTAAACCAGCATCAATACCCCATTTACGTTCTTCCAAGATTCCGTCACGTAAAATCCCCGGCTGAGTATAAAGAAGGTGCGACGCAATCGGCGCTTCTCCGCGAGATAAAGAATCACGTACGGCGGCGCGGGCATATTCTACGTTAGCTGATATGTCTCCAGCATATGGGCTTTCTATAATAACGAGACGCATTTTTAAAAATACACAATTACGGTGTTTTTCTTTTGTTTCTTAGCTAAAGCAAGAGAATTTCCCGTCCCCTTACTCACGCCGTCCCAAAACGCCAAAACATGGGTCGAGTTATCAATAATCGTTTGGTTCCTAATGAACCCGGCTCGTTTTCCATATTTTTCCCATTCAGGTAGATATTCAAACACCTTAATTCCCCATTCGCAACCCCATTGTGCGCCTAAACTATCAGCGCCCGCCGCACCACCACTGACAATTTCGGTGAATCGCGGGATATAACCATCTGTCGTGGCGTCACAAAAGAATTGTTTTATCGCCAAATCTAACGCGGCGTAATCAGTAAAAGTACGACTACCTATAATTGCGAGTTTCATTTTATGATTATTTACTTCCCACTTTAAATCCCGCGAAAATTAAAAATGCGCCAAAACCAATTCGCCAATCAACGTAGGCTAGCGTGAATAGTCCCGACAAATAAATGAACGTGGCGGCGTTTTGGACTAAAAATTCGCTCCAAACTTTGATATACTCGTCCTTAAGATAGTTTCCGGTAGATTTCATTTTTCAGAATCGTAATTTTTATTAATAACCTTGAAAGAACCATTGTGGTGTTGAATTACCACCCCCTCAAAGGGCTCTCCATTAATTTGCGTTAAATCTTCGTCATACTTCTTGATCAATTCACGTGTTAAAATAACATCTTTTTCAAGAAGCGGAACTGTTGGCAATCCAAGTTGGGACGAAATGTTATGAATATAATATTCCTCTCCCTTTCGCTCGTATCTCCCCTTATCAATATTCCAAACAGAGAAAAATGCAACCCCGAGAGGTTTTTTACAATGCGGGTTATTTGAGAACTTTTGAATCCCGGTTCCGTAAGATTCTCCACGGAAACACAGCGAGATATTACCGCGAGAACGAAGAAAATCCTCAATCTTCTTAGAAAGATTTAACGCCTCAACGTTCCTTGTATAATTGTTTTTTACAAACTTTTTAAAGATAAAAGACCTGCCGCCCACAGAAATATCATAACTGTCCGTATCTTTTTTATACTCAAAAAGCCACGAAAGAGATTGTCCATCAATTTTTTGAGTTACATCAACCAGTTTTCCATAAGGAATATTTTCGGGACGAATCCCTTGCCAACGAGTTTCATCTGTTTTAGGGATTCCGTTTCCGTACACTCCAGCAGCGGAATTATCTTGGGGTTCTGGCGGGGCATATTTTGTAACGCCAATAATTTCAGAAATATCTAAACCGTCATCCATCGCGCCCGTATAACCAATATTTTGCGCAGATTCAACTACGCCAAAAGACCATTCCTTGCGAAGCTGGATTGCTTTCACGCGGGATGACCTTGCGTTATAAAAAGCCGCCCATTGGGTGTCCGGTAAAACTGAATCTGGCGCAATAAAAACAACTTTATCCCCAATTTTCCATTGGTCGCGTTTTACAATACATTTGTACCCAAGAACTTGAACAATGTCGAGTGAATCAGCATTGGGATGTTTTTCAACAGAAACGATTGATTGAATGGTTGCTAAGTTATCCATAAGTTTTGTGAGAAAATGATGACTATTTTCCCGTCAAAGTCAAGTGTTTTTCCACATAAAAACAAAAAACCCGGTTTTCACACCGGGTTTTCTGTCTAAACTATTTCAAACCAATCACTTCAAAAGCGACCGCAGGAACCACACAGTCTTTGTGTGACCATCAATCAGCGTAGTAGCCAAATTCTGCGTTGACAAATCCCAACCAGACACCGCCTCAAGGGCTTTAAGATCAGCAATAACCTTCTCTTGGCCTGCTAGCACGGCGGCAACCCACTCTTTGTCACCAATCGGCGCGACGGGGTTAGCAATGCCCGCAACCGCCTTAAATTCCGCCAGATCAACATCGACATATTGACCCAACTGGCGAAGGCGTTCCGCGACAGTATCAGTTTCCTCGAAAGCCGCGTCGTATTCATCACCAAACTCTTTGTGGAGCGCAATGAAATTAAACCCCTCAACATTCCAATGGGCGTTATGGGTAAGAGCCGTTAAAACGTGGAGGTCCGCGACAACCTGTTTAAGACCCGCGATAACGGCGGCGGTATCAGAGGCTTTAGCCGTCTGTTTAACTTCGTCGTCGAATTTGATAACTACTTCTTCCGATTTCATTTTTTTACTGGTACTTTAATTGTTGTTTTGGAACAAATTGTGAATTGTTATTCTGAAATTACGCGGACTTCTTCATCACACGCAATACACTTATCTTTTTTAATTTCCGCCTCAATATCTTCCCACATGGGCTCGTCTTCGCAACCCTTCTCGACTTTCTTCTTTTTGGCGCGCCGCCATTGGGATTCGCAAACAGCGTAACGCTGCTTGTTGTCTTTGAACTCTTTGTTCATTACGGGGTTAGCCATGCAAGAACTGATAAAAGCGTCATGTTCTTGTTTGCCTTTTGGAAACGGAAGCGGCATATTTTACTTCTCCATTTTATCTTTTAAAGATTGCCCCGCCTTCTCAGCCAACACTTTGGCGATGTTATAAGCTCCGAGAAGTTTTTCGAGAAGCCAAGGATTAATACGGAGGACGCCAATTAAGACAATCGCGCCAATGATTGTACCGAGAAGGAAAGTAATGATGTAACTCATAGTAGTGGGAGTTACACGTAAAACCCTATAAATTTGATCAAAATTCCAAACAAAAAGGGCCGAATCAGGTTCTTCGCCCAATCCGGCCCGGTTTTTTCTATTTTTTACTTTGATTCGCTTACCTTGTTTTTATGTGGAAGGATTAACAACCACATAGCAAGCCAAGCGCATATACTAACTGCAATCACCGTCATTTTTTATTTTCCTTGTTTAGTTCCAACGCCGAGGGGTAGTTGGAAGAAAGTTTTTTGAGCGGAAATGACGGCGATTAGAATTTAAAATACTTTTTCCTGAATGGTTCGTTCGTTTTTCATCTGAAAATTAAGTTTTATTAAAGAGAGTTTGTTTGATTTACACGAAAAGTCAAGCGTTTTCCTACACAAAAAAATAAACCCCGGTTCATCGCCGGGGTTCATCGCCGGGGTTCAAAATCTCCATTAAAGTTCGGCTTCTGCTTAATTTGTAGCTTGCTTGCGGCCCGTCTTTATTTTGAAGATTTAATCTAAAAAGAACTATCAGAAGATAAACCTCTGACATAGGAAGTTACACGGAATTTTAAAACATTTCACGAATTTTCCCGATTTTTTCGCTCATCATCTTCAATCCAAACATCGTTATTTAAACGTTCTTCGAGAACTTCTTGCGCGGCATTATTCGCGATTTCCTTCTCTAAACTATTCGCGTATTCACGCCAAGTTCTATCTACTTTATCCTGATTATACCAAACCAAAGATTTGATGAAACTTGGGTCGCTCCCGCAAACACCCGCCGCCTCACAGGCATACCGCCGCCGCCAATCTGCGATTTTTGCCGCAAATTCATTTTCTTTTTCCGCCGAAACGATGATACCTTCGGTCGCCGCGACAATGATCTCTTGAACAATTTTCAAATCTTCACTTGTGATAAAACATAAATCTATGTTATTCATACGCACTCTTGATTTAATTTTTTAACCTGTTCTTCACGGCTTCTCTTCATGATTTCTCTAACTTCTCCAGTGAGAAAAGAAAAAAACATATCCAAATCTTTTGGGCACCACGCTATTTCATTCCCCGCGTGCTCATCACCAAAACCCTCTAATTCATTACGCCGAATACGATCCTCGTCAAAAGCAACGTAACGAATATGATTGTTTTCAACATCCCAACCGATTAAACCAACGTATTGATAACCATTAACAACCGTTGTAAAGATATGAACATTTTCGTTTTCTTCAACAACGTCTTTTTCGTATGGAATCTCACAATCGTCAAGTAACTTCCTTACCTGACTAACCGCATCATCCACCCGCGCAATTTGTTCTTTATTAAGCATTTTTATTATTTCGACTTCTTCAACTTTCCCGTGGCGTCAGCGATATTACCCAAGAAATTAGACATAAACACGCCGGCCTTATCCCATTTCACCTCACGAATGATTTCATCGCCGCCTTTTGTTACGAGACGAACTGAATTGTTTGTAAAAACGGCGGCAAGAGTATCGTCGTCACTGCTGGCGGCGTCAAGAATTTCGTTTACTTCTTGCGGGATAGTTAGTTCTGAATTTTGTTCCTTCATATTTTTAAATCAACGATTTAATTTTACTAATTTTCTTTTCCAGAAATTTCACGGCGAGACTTAAAGCTTCCGTTTTCCAGTTAATCATGTCAGTGGCAACAAGCGATTTACGAATGAACTTTTTCTTTAGAAGAATGTCGTTACCAGCGTTTAACCAAAAAGAAAATGAAACTTCGGTTAATTTTTCACCGCACTCATCGAGGAAAATAGTTAATTGAATATCATCGTCAACAATAATATCATAAACGATAGACTGTTTATCGCCACCAAGGCTTTCTTCTACGCGCGTCCATTTTGGTTTTTTCATATTTTAAATTGTTTTTGCCACTAAAATTTCACGAGGAAACTTATCACGTTTCCCAATCAAGATATGTTTTTGCGAAAAATGTACCACGACGATTATCAAAGGTACGGTTACGCAGTCACAAGTCTGACTTAGTTTTTAGACTTGTCAAGTCGGTATATCTACTGGTTAGGCATCTCGCATTGTGGCGATTCGGCCCCTACGCTTTTGGACTTCGGGCGGCGCGTCCGGTAGAGCTGGCACAGGTAATCCCATCGCGTAGGCATCACCTCTACTTCGCACCATCCCCACTCTGGCGAGCGGGCGGTTTCATCGCCTGGGTGCCAGCGTTTGCAGGTGTGGCAGAGGTCGCCCATCGCGCACTTACGCCGAGGATACATCCAGCCCAACAATGCACTAGAGCCAACCCGTATGCGGGTCACGAGTTTGCGAATAATTGATTGCGTTTTCATAGTTAGAGTTTTTCGCCGCATACGGGCGGCTCACCGCGGTACAAACTGTTTTACAAAGAATCTTAACTTATACGAACTATCATACAAGTCTCATCACTTAAGTCAAGAGTTTTTCTTGAAAATTTTCTTTAAACACCATTGCGACCCTGTATCCCGGTGCTAAAGCGACCGGTTTTAGGGTCGTCGATTCGATAAAAAGAAAAGAGGCGAACAAACGTTAGAGCCAACGCCTAACGGTGTGGCTCACTCGCGTCGTTCGGCAAGCGGGCATTTTCGCGCTTCTCCCAGAGCACGCACCTGCTTGTTCCGTGCGGCGCATCATATCCAGAGATGTTTAGGCGTTTGCAGTATGCTCGCATATTCTTTTTGTATCCAACCCAGTGCATACAATTAAAGCAGCAAGAGCCGAACAAAGCGCCAGACACAAGATGCACGCTCGGACGTGCAGGTGTGTCGCTGGAGTCAGGGAGGGCGTGCATCTGTGTCGTCTAGGTGTTAGGACAAAGAATGGTCCGGATCGTCTTCGTCGCACGCTTTCGCGCAGTCATCGCAGAGCGGGACACCTTCACTATCTGAGGTCGTCGAGGGTTTGCCGCACCCTTCGCACGGGCGTTCTCCGCGCAGCACGGAGAGAGAGCGTTCGTAGATTTCGCGTTCGCCATCGGTCCACTTGTGCCCGTGGTCGGCAAGCGCCACTCCAAGCGAGTCGAGTGCGCCGATTATCATCTGTGTGTCTTCTTCGTTGAGGTACATAAGTCGGAGTCCTAACTAGGCGGCCACAGCGAACGCTCACCATCCGTCCTTTTTCGTTCGCCTGTTCTACGCTCGGTCATGGTTGGTTATTCTGGTTAGCGCCGCTGATCCGCGGTGTTGGGCAGAAGGGTAATCTCGCTAGCCACAAACTGACACACGCGCAAAATCCTGCGAAGGTGCTTGATGTCACGCGCGCACACGCGTCGGGTTTGTTTTTCACCGCTCTTATGGTATCCAACCACTTCCCATTTTTGACAAGTATTCATAAGTTTTTTATTTTTACCTTATGGAATAGAGTTTGCAGTTTTCTTCGATAAAATCAAGCCTTTTCCACCGCCCCGCTTCTTTTTCCGCATCTTTTCTAACATCCTTCAATTCACTCAACTTCGTATAAACATTCGCGGTTTGAATCCCAATAATCCCACCGTCAATACCCTCCCTCGTAAAACAGGTATCACCCTCCATCTTGGTCACATTACAAATCACCAAATCCTCTTCCTCGGGAAGCCGCCCGTTTTGATTTTCAATACTTTTAATTTTCTCATTGAAAGTTTTAATACGGATTTCTCCCGTTTCGTCTGTAAGGGTAAAGCGGAATTCATCGTTCCCCTTTTTAGTCTTACCTTTGTACGGCTCTTTCACAAAACCAATGAGCTTGCCGCGAAAATTCGGCTCTTTATCTTTGATTTCGGATACCGTGATTAAATCATCGACTTTTTCCTTGAAAATATCGGAGATGGTTTCGGAATATGAGAAACCCAAAACATGCCGCTCATAGAAAAAGTTTGCAAGTCTCTCGTTTTTAGAATTTTGCTTGAAAATCTCGGCATATGGCGCGTATTTTTTACGCAAAGTCTCCATGCGGGACGGCTTGATGAGCGGTTTACCCTTCTCGTTATTTTGCATCGAAACGAACTTTAACGCGGCTATTACGTCCCATTTTACTTCGGGACGCGGCCCGACCGTGGCGATAAGAGGCTTTTCTTTTTCGGTGAATAAATTAAAAAGCTGCGCCTCAAGAACCAAGCGGGAACGTGAAGTGAATTTCGTTCCATCTTTACCTTCGTAAGTTTCATAACCGGACATACAGCCGGCCTGAATCAGTGAGGAAACAATTCCAATGTTTAACCCAGCGTTTTTTAACGCCATGAAACATGAGAATTTATCCATGTCCTCTTTCATGCCGCCAATGAACTTTTTAAGGTTCTCCATGTTTTTGTCGGAGATGCCGCGAATCGAAGAAAGGCCAAAACGGATTCCCGTTTCACCCTCAATCTTAAAATCCAAACCGGAATAAATAAAATGCGGAGGCAAAAGTTTATACCCACGTTCACGCATTTCCGATTCAATAATCTGAATAGCTTCTTGAGAATTTGGCTCGTTGCGGGCCATTTGGAGATTAGCTACATAAAATTCAAGTGGGTAATTAGCTTTTAGGTAAATCGTTCTTGCCGTGAGAGTTGCATAGCAAAAACTGTGACTCGCGTTGAAGGAGTACCCCGAAGAATCTTCCGCAATCTTCCAAATAATGTCAGCAAGTTCTTTTCTATGCCCATTTTTCTCCGCAGCGGCATAAATCTTGTCCTTATACTCACGCACCTTCTCAGCGTTCTTTTTACCAATGGCGCGGCGCAACATTTCACTTTCTTCAAGTGACATTCCTAAACGATTAACCATCGCAAGAAGGTTTTCTTGATATAAACAAATACCACCATTAGGTTTAAGAATGTCGTCAACAAGCGGATCAATTGGGGTATATTTACCCTCATTAACGTAATCGATCAATTTATCCATTTGAGACATCGCGCCCGGACGTGCTACTGCTAGAACAGCCGCCAACTGTTCAAATTTTCGAGGCTTAATCCTCGCCGCCGCCGTTCCTTGCGCAAAAGCTTCTAATTGAAAAATACCATAACGAAGCTTAAAGTCTTGAAGATACCTGTAAATAGACTCGTGAGTAACATCAATATCCTCCGGCTTCTTACCTATCAAGTCACACGCATAACCAATACTATCCAGAGCTTTAAGCCCGAGAATGTCGTTCTTAATACTAATTTCCTGCGCGCTATACATGTCGTAACCCGACACAACTTCTTTTGTATTAGAAAGTTGTAATGGCATTAACGTATCGATTGGCGCGTTAGTCACGAGAACGGCGCTGGCATGTTGCCCCTCAGAGCGATTAAGCCCCACGAGGTTCATGCAAATTTCACAAATTTCCCGATTAAGCGCGCTTTTTTCAGCCCACTCTTTAAATTGAGGGTTTTGTTTTTCCTCGTCATCCGAAATCATATCCTCAATAGATTCCGGCGTACCATGAACAGATTCGATCATCCCGCTTACGTGATTGGCGTCTACCTCGCTATACCCACCAAATGTTTTCATCACGTCCTTAACAAGGATTTTGGACGAAAATGTTGCAACCGTAAGTGTTTTTGAAACCCGCCGTGGATAACGCCGATTGATATAATCTACAATCTCTTGGCGGCGAGAATATTGCAGGTCAAGATCAACATCTGGAGTAAGAGACCCATCAATGTATTTAATACCGTCTACAACGATTGATTTAGCGCGTGATTTAGAAAGGAAACGTGTGAAGAAAAGCCCGTTTTCAATAGGGTCAATTTCGGTAATTCCAATGAGATACGCAACGAGCGAACCGCCAACAGAACCACGCCCCGGCCCACGAAGAATTTTTTCCTTGTCCGCGAAATTACAAATATCCCATACCATCAAAATGTAATTTGTGAAACCTAATTCTTCGATTACACCCAACTCCAATTTTACCTGATCGGAATATTGCTTATGTTTTTCTTTCGGAATACCACGCCCTTTAACTTTTGTTATAAAGCCGTTGCGACAAAGCTGGGTAAGAAATTCAGGGTTAGAACAATCTTCTTTTGCCCCAAAAGCGAGCTTATCCTCTTTTGAAATCTCAATAGAAGGTAGAATAACGCCGTGAAAAGGCAGTTTTGTAAGTTTTTGTAAATTAGAAAGGTTCATGCTCAAACTTCAATAAGACCGATAAGCTTACGATAGACGGCAAAGTTTAACTCCAAATCGGCGGCGGCATTATGTAAATTAGCCTCGTTCGCGCCAATCTGAAAATCTTTATTTAACTGCGCCAAATTAGTTTTAACACCTTTAACAGGATTACTCATCACCTTGTACTGCCATGCAAGAAAATTTTCCTTATCAGGTTTCCAACTCATCTTATAAGCCCTAGCAATAAGGTTTGTATCGACGATTCTTGGGAGATATGAAAAATCACGTTTTAACCCAAGAGTTTCGCGCCAAAGTTGATGAACGTAAACGTCGAAGCCGAGGAGATTGTGACCGACAATTAAAAAAGATGGGTCCATAATATAAGACTCAAAAGCCTTAAGGACAAACTCGGGATCGTCACCGTTGTCAACCCAAGATTGTTGGAATCGAGTCACCGCCGCCGCGCCCCGGCTCATTGTAAAACCGGGCCATTTCATATAATAATTGTTGCGCGACAACACTTTATATTTATCACAAACAATCCATGAACATTGGAACGGCAGGTTATCGCCCATTACATTAACACGTTGTGTCTCAAGGTCAAAAAGAACAATCTTTTTGTCCGAGTAGCGGAGAAGTTCAGCGCCAATCATTTTACCGCACCCCCAACGATTTCTTTATAAGATTCCCAACAAAATTCACTGGATGCACAATGCTCCATATTTGGCTTATCATAATCGGTTCGATCAAGAATACACCGCCAAATCTGCCAGCTTTTTGCATGTACGCGCTTTTTGTAATAAATAGATTTTACATCCTGAACCTCACAATCATTTGATGCGGCGTATTTTGCAATAGCATTATTGATAATTTCATCAAATGGAAGTTGCTGACCAACTTCTCGTAAAACAAGGGGTTTCGCCGGAAGTTCAGGTACGATGGTTGAAAATGTCAACGTGTTTTTTTGAATGAAAGATGAGTAAAATGGTAAAGATAGCAACAAATCATCCGACCACATTGCGCAAAGGGTCTTCCAGTCAATACGGGGGCGATAATAAAATCCATCAATCGCGGCTTTTGAACTTATTTTAATAAACTTCTCGTAAACACTTGCGCTGTCAACGGCGGGCCAAATGATTATGTTTGATTCTGTTTTGAGTGAATCGTCTGTTTTTACATTCATGTCTTCGCAGACACAAAGTTTAAGGCCAAAATGTAAATCACAATTGATCTTCTTGAGGTTCTTATACGCCTCCATGAAACTGGCGAATTTAGTTTCAACCAAGTAAACCTTGGTTAAACCCTCTTCTTTTGCTAGGTCGCAAATTGATTCTGGGCCGCGAATTTTTTTACCGTTTTTAATGCTTTTACCAGCTTCTTCAACGGTAAAAATGCCACCCTGTCCAAAACTGGACGAGGTGGAGAATAATGGAATGATTTCTGACATTAGGAATAGACGGTACAGGAATTTGTTGGAGAGTCAAACGTTATTTCACCACCACCCATTCAACATCCTTAAAACAACTTAAGTCTTTGCCGCCGCCGTAACTTACAGAACTTTGAAGGGATTCGCGCAAACTTTGATACAACTCTTTATAAGTCATTCCATTACATGGAATTTCACTAATAAAACCCTCTACATTTTTCTTCTCACCCTTTTGTCTCGCGGAGGCGCTTCCCCACATTTTCTTTTTTACTATACCGCCCCATTCATCGCCAATCGGTTCGCTGGGCGCGTCCAAACAAGCTCCAAACAAAGACCCCGCCATAACAAGGTTATTCCCACCACCGCCGGCCACTAATGCGCGGGCGATGTCACCGGATTCGCGGATGCCGCCGTCGATAATGAGAGGGATATTTTGATCGCAACATTCCCCCTGATACTTAATTGGTCCGACGTGTCCTGAACAAATACTTGCGCATGTAAACATGGGAATGTGGAACGCTGTAACGTTCTTCGTTGAGCAATTTCCACCCCCACCCACACCGATCTTAACCGCATCTGCGCCAATATGATACAAATCTTCCACGGCTTTTCGCGTGGTTACATTTCCAGCGATAATTTTTGGAGTATACGAATCATCACAAAAATTTTCGCCATCCCATTCCAAATTCAATTCAAATTTTAAACCCCGAATAAACCTAATCGTCTCCTCCATCAAAACACTATCTCCACAAGCAATGTCGATGGTAATCCAGTCAATTCGCAATTTATTTTCAACAACCCATTGAAGCAATTCCTTGTCCGTTTCTTTTACGCCAACAGAAATAGAAATTAATTTCCAATTCTCACGATTGGCGCGTTCAATAAAAGCGCGATTATCCCCAAATCGGTGCATGATATACGGGTAATCATTCTCGCTTAGCCAATGGGCGATGTTTTCATTGATTACGCTGGACATGTTGGCTGGAATCCACGGCGCGGCGAATTTACGACCAAGAAACTCTACGGAAATATCCGCCTCGGAGCGGGATTTTAAAATGGAGTGACGAGGAACGAGGTAAACGTCACGGTAAGATAAGGCGGGGTTATGAATCATAATTTAATATTTTTAATTTCCAATCACAATATCTTCCATATCATTTTCAATTTTACGCAGATTCCTAATAGCGTCAATATATTTCTTGGCCATTTCGACACCGACCAAATCCGAAAGTTTCTCACTCAAACAATCAATACAAAGATTACACCCACGAGAACTTTTGCCGCATACCGGGCATGGACCGATAGAAGTCACGCCGCGCGGGAATTGATACCAAATATCTGATTTGATTTCGTTGAGTTCTCGCTCTTTACATTTTTTCATTGAGACAATTCCTTAAATTTCTCTTTCCACTCTTTTACCGTAATTTTATTAGAAACATTATCGTCAAAAAACGAATCCATCAAAACGTTAGCATGTTTTAACATATCACTCATCTCTTCCATTCTCGCCGCCGCCTCTAAAATTGCGGCATTGGCCACGCCGTCTTGTGATTGAATGGTTTCTCCAAGGATGTTGAGGGCGAAAATGATTGTAGAGGTTTTGGAACGTGGGGTGTACATTGTTTCGTGCATATTTTTTTAATTAAAACAATCGTACACACCTATCTCGCTAACTCAACAACAAAACGTGAAATCACTGAAAATTCCGCCGCAATCCCGTTCTCGCATTCCAATAATAAGGGCAGCCGGGATAGCGCCAAGGAACTACCATTTCGCCCTCTTTGGGTTTTAAATCCCCTTCTTTAAAAGCCGAAGAAACTATTTCCCCTTCGCTATTAAGAATTACGAAATAATCAATTGGGTTTCTAACCGAACACATCCACATGGGCGTGCCATCCTTTTTAATTCCCTCTCGCCCGCAAAGCCAGCTATGCTCAGAATTTAGTGCCGCGAAATTTGAAACCGCGTCTTTTTCGGTAAACTCGGCCATTCCACGATGCCATTCTGTAAGGAGCTTTTCAAAACCATCCAACTCATCATCTGTTAAAGAAGGTTGATTTTGCCAAGGTTCTTTAGGAAACTTTAGAAAAAGAAATGAGAATTCGCGCTTTTTAATTTCAGGGTACAGATAACGAAGGGCGTTTTGATATAACATCGCCTGAATGTTAAAAGCCTCTTTTTCCCCCTCGAACTTCTCTTTAGACGACTTATAATCACATGTTTTGATTTTCGCTTCGTCGCCCTCGCAAATAAACACGGATTTGTCGATGAACCCCCGCGCCAAATACTTAATTCCAAGTTCCGGCTTATCAATTTCCAGAGAAAACTCTTTTTCCGCCTCAACCCTAACGGTATTAGACGGACCGAAAAATTCATTTTTGAGCCCCGTCATGATAAAACCCTCAATCATTTTGAGGTTTTTCTTATCGTCAACCCCGAAACGTTTTGCGAAACGCAGGATTAAACGCCATAACGCGGGGACCTCGGTACAACAATCGTGTTGGATAGCCGCATCGTAAATGTGTTTATGCCGCTTATTAAGAAGGATTTCTAAAACTTCGTGGGCGACACTACCACGCCGCGCGCCGTCGTTTCCCGTATCAGGAACCTTCAAATGGTATCTAGCCCAATAAAGAGCGGAGCAATTTAGATAAGTATCTATGCGGCTTGCGGATAGAAAAACTTTCTTTTTTGCGGGTTCTTTCTGTGGGGGCGGCACGCTTTTATCGCTCATTTCTAATTTTAATATTTTATTAAATACGCAGTTACAAGTCTGACTTAGTTTCCAGACTTGTCAAGTCGGTATATCTACTGGTTAGGCGTCCGAACAAAGACGTGCTTCGGTCGGAGGTTTTTCGTGTCCCACACACGCTTGCCAGACCAAGAATCGGTCCCCGTGCCAGCGATGCGTTTGCAAGTAAATCCTTTGGTCTGTCCGGCCAGCGTCCATCCATCGCGGATATAGCATTCTCCGGTTCTCGGTAGTTCCACCAGCGTCTCGTGCCACAGCACGGCATCGCCGTATTTCGCCAGCCAGTCACGCTCGATTGCCGCCCGGTATTTTTCCAGTACTCGCACCGTGAACCAGCGGCACGGGTATTTCCCGTCCACGCGCTCGACGTGGTAGAAGATGTTGTTCACCCCGTTATTCAGAGTCCCGACGATTTCGCGACCCGGCAGGAATCGCGTCGCAGAGCCACCTGCTATCGAGCCGTAGCACACGCCCGCGAACATCACCGCATAGCAGATGTTCCGTCCGACGAAGCCTTTTGGCTGGCTGTAGTGTATCGCCATGTTCGTCAGTATTCGTGGGTCTGTCCGTTTGATCGGTTCCAGTAGGATGTCACACGTTTTAGAAGCGCCTAACAAATCGCTAGAGCCAACGAGCCCAGCGCTCACTTGATTTTCGGTAGTCATAGAGGGGGATTGAGTTATAGGTTATTCGCGCTGGGCTCGCGGCTCAGCTTTGGTGTTAGCGAGAAACCGAAACATCGGCGTCCGGGTTGGCTTCGCACGCTTCAAGATAGCGTTCCAGCCACGGCAAGAAGTTCTTGTAGAGCCCCCAGCCGTTCGGGCTGTTGTGCTTCTCGAATCGCGCCGGGTCTGCCTTCATTTGCGCGATGCCGTTACGCAGCGGCTCGATGAGTTGCGCTGCATTCGTGATCCCGATTTCCTCAGGTCGCCAGCACGCTTTATAAATTCCAGCCTCTCGCGCCATCGCGCCGAGGTTGTGAGTGATGTTCGCGGCGAAGTATTCGACTTCAGAGTGGCCGCATGTTGGGCACTTCGCAGATGTGAGATATACGTCTAGGCTCATGTTGTTTTCGGGTGGTTAAAAATCGCTAACCAGAGGACAGACCGAACGCGCTTGGGCGTCCGTCCTGCGAGCGAGAGTCAGTTTTAAGCGCGTCGGTCATCTTAGGTGTTCACAGAAGGCTCGCGCATCCGTTCCGGTAAGATGCCGTCTTTGATCCACACATCGGCTTCCTCGCGGGTCGCCAGCATGTTTCGCGCTTGCATGTCGTCGCGGCACTTTCGGCAAGCGCAGCCGTAGAAAGCGCAGCGATACACGCCATCGAAGTCGCAGTCATCACCCAGCGTGATCGTATCGAAGCCCATTCCATCTGGGCCATCGTCATCAGCCAACTTATGACCGCACGATGCCCAGATTCCGCCCTCAAGAACAGGCTGCGAATCAGTCCTCACATCCAACGCCTCTTCGGCGTCCTTCTTGTTTTCAGTGTCCATATTTCGGCTGATTCAATACTTCCATCTAATTTAAAATATGTTCAATCGCCCGCACCCACTCATTCTTCTGCCTATCCTCCGGCGTCATCACGGCGACAAATTCCGCAATTTTACAGAGTTTTTCGCGGTAATGCGTAGAGGGTTCAAAATTAATCACCTTATAAGTGATATTCTTTTTAACAAAAGTGTCAACCGCCATTTTTGCCGATTTACTGTTTTCGTCCGCCACGATAAGCGCGAAATTTACATTTTCGGCGATTTGGGTAAGGGAAAGCGGAAGAGATTTGTCTCCGGTAATTGGGAACGTGGTAATTGGCAAGCTGTTGTCGGCGGCGAATTTTGCCACCAAGTCATTCGCGCCATTCGTATAAATGTGAGAAATATTAGAGATTTTCCCTAGAAAATACTCGGGAATTACATTGGCGTCATCTAATGATTTGGAAGCGATAATTCCGATGGAATAAGTACGCGGGGGCTCTGGATTTGAAAGACTCATTTTGATTACTTCTTTGTTTTCTCAATACAGAATTTCTTTTTGAAAATATTAAATGTAGGCCAACCATTCCACCAAATTTCATTTCCAGCTTCATAACAGGTTTCCCCATGCGAATCCACGTCGAAAGCACGCCAAGGTAAATCAAAATCTCAAATTATCCGACAGAACATGGACTTGTTCTTGCGGATTAACTCACGATAGAGATTTACTTGCTGCAAAAAACATTGTAAAATTCGCTACATTAAAACAAAACTTTGTAGGGCAGGAACTGCCCGAAATTACGCTCGGGGAGAGTGACAAAATCTCTAAAAAAGATTTAAAATGTTGCTCGGTGAGCCGAGAATCCGCTAAGTCTTTAGCTTAGCGGAGGTTCAAAATCCCATCTTCCTAAGCAAATCATTATGTTGTGGAATTACATCTTTACCAGAGCCGCCAAAACGAATTTCGGAAAAACTTTCGGAAATCTTAGGTTCACCAGAGATTTCGGTTTTAAAAACCAACGAAACTGAATGTGTACCGCACAAACTAATTTCCCCAAGAAACTCTACGAAATCAACGAGGCGATAACTGCCTACATCAACGCCAATTTCATTTTTGGCGATTCGGCGGATAGCGTCATCAATAGTTTCTCCATAGAAAACACGCCCGCCCGGTAGCGCGAACATGTTTTTATAGGGTTCGTGGGTTCGTTTACCCAAAAGAACGCCGTCTTCCGTTTCGATCAATAGGTCAACACAGAGGCGAACTGAATTTGAAAAGATGAAATTGTAATCTTTGTCTGAAAGGTACATATTAATTTTGATTATTTTCTACATCACTCCACCATTCATTAATTTCTTCCACACTCATTTCTCCAAAATCCTTTTTTGTTGGTAAACGAACTAATACGTTATCCGGTTCAAAGAATTTGTCAAGCTTTTCTTTGATTCTTTTCGCGGCGTCTTGACCGACGGTATGTTTTACGTCGTTATTCGTTGAAATATAAATCTTTTTGACATTCGCCGCGATTAAAAATCCAATCATCTTTTCCTGTAAAATAACGCCGAAAAGACACAAAATATTCTTTATTCCAGCGTTTTTCAAAGCAAGGTAGTCACCGGGACTCTCAACCAATATGGCGATTTTGTCTTTTTTAATTTCTTCACGGTCGCCAAAAACCCACATTGAAGTACGACCCAAGTGCTTCCATTTGGGTTCCATACCCGCTTTTAAGGCGCGTCCTGTAAAGCCAACAAGAACGTCGTTTTTACCAAAAATTGGAATTACCCACCGATTCTTCATTTGCCCGTCTAAAGCTACGCCGCCGCGAGTTTTAGACATAATTTCTTCGGGAATTCCACGCCCCTCCCAATAAGAATAGTCTTTTATTAGTTTATCTAATAGTGAGATGGGAAATGTTTGAGGAATATCAGGTTTTGGCGGCTGAATGTTTTGTTCAGGCATTGCGTCGGGATCACCGCCTACGCCCGCAAGCTGCCAGATACGTTTACGATGCTCCGAATCCCCTTGATTGGCTATACAACCATAGCGGCCATCGGGGTAAATGATTAAGTGATCGTTTGTGTGGTCCCGACCATTCTCAGCGCAAGCGGGACAGCGCCCGACTTGACAGCCGTTTGCGCCATTATGCAACCCTTGAATTTTTGTTAAATCTAATGGCATATTTTTTAAATCTCAATATCCACCTTATTTTCATTCTCTCTACCTTCTTGAATCTCCGCGCTCGAAACAGACATTTTTTCCATCACAGACCTTAGCGTCCCCACCTCATTAACGTTAAAATTATCAAAACGGAACAATAAATAATTACTCACTATTTTAATCTTACCCTTATTCAGGCCATTTTGAACAACTATTTTAACCGGGCGATCTTCCCCCAATTCACAGGGACCGCGTTGACGTTCCGCAAGAAGTTTCAAACAATGCGTCGCCCCATCTGGAGTTAATTGTCCCAACTCGTTACGCTCATCTTCTGTCAATTTCTCAAGAAGGAAAACGTTACTTGAGAATTGTGCGATCATATCGGAACCACCAATAACAGCGGTGCTTTGTTGCTTATCGCCCTGTTTACTATCTACGTTTTCGCGATTGGTCTGGCAAAAACAGAGCGTTGCAACATTTAACTCCTTGCCGATATTTTTCAAAGCATCAATTTTTTCGCCAAAAGCAACGAAAAGGGAACTTGCTTTTGAAAAATCAGACATGCTATTAAGTTTAATGTAATCATATACGATTAAACCCTTTTTACTACTATCTAAGTTCTTTCTAGCCCAACGCCGGCAAACGGACATAATTTCATGTAAATCCATTCCGCCGCAATAAAAATGTTCAACGCGTCGGGTAAGAGGAGCTAAATAAGCCGCCGCCGCCTCAACTTTTTTACGCATTTCTCTGTTTTTCTTATACCACCCTTGGCGAATATAAAATTCTTTCACGCCAGATATAGCGGCAAGAGAACGAGATTGATTTTCCCATTCCGAAAGCTCTGTGTCTAAAACGAGAACGCGGAAATTGTCATCTGTATCATTTTCGGCAATTTCTCTCATGGCCGAGAGCCAGAGCGATGACTTACCGATTTTCATTCTGGAGCAGATTGTCGTAGGTGCCGTTCCCGCGTCGAGAAAACCGTATAAATCAGTGAAAATTTTAAAAGGTAACGCTACTGCCTTATCTGAAATAGAATTATCCCTATCAATAAAAGATTGTATCGTTCCGTACAAATCGATGGGCTGTCTCTCTTCCCCACCCAACACATTAACCTTGTCATTGAAAATCTTAGTCGCTTCGTTAACGACTTCGCTGGCGCGCATAAACCCGCCATCTTTTTTATACTCATTTACCTTTTTAGAGGCCAAATTAGAAATGCGTTGACCTACCAACCACATTTCACGATTGATCTCAAGAGAAACGAGTTCTTTACCGATACTTTCGGCAGCGTGTTCGCCGACGCCCATCATTACGAGGGCGGGAATATAGTTTTTAGGTTCTAGCTCGCCGCCAATCTTTACGTTTAGCCCCTCTAACCTAGCCACCAATGTATATTCGTTAACCTCTTGGTTGCTGGCCTGCATAGCGCGAATCGCCGCGAAAACACAACGATTTGTTACGGAAAAACTCTTTTCGGTAACTTGCGGGCAATCGGCTAAAGAAGCAGGATTACGAATAATGGATGAAAGGAACTGTTTTTCCAAATCAATATTAAACAGAGAATTTGGAGCAACAGGTTCTTTGTCAAAGGTATATGACATTCGTGAAAAGAGAAAATTGATAGGCGGTGCCTAAATGCGACACCGCCAGATTTGATACAAACCTATCCTACGAAAATTATAGGATGGGTCAAGGATATTTAACTACCAGTACTTCCAAAACCGCCAGTGCCGCGCTTAGTTTGCTCAATTTTATCAACTACCGTGAATTT